>Ga0099824_1001660_pt1 | contig 31698 bp, 14 predicted proteins | sample SiratrowhiteBW_FD_76837 | JGI IMG/M metagenome (GOLD analysis project Ga0099824, IMG submission 76837) | Root nodule microbial communities of legume samples collected from California, USA - Siratro white BW | ecosystem: Host-associated > Plants > Roots > Nodule | place: USA: California... | reverse complement strand
TTATATTATGTGTATTTATCTCTCTCTTTTTTTTATATTTATAATATTTTTTATTTTTATAAAAAATATATATATAAAAATATATATATATATATATATATATATATATATATATATATATATATATATATATATATATACTATTATAATCATACTTCATATAAAAGTAAATAATATTATAAATAATAAGAAAAGAGTGAGTTGCATAGACACTATCGGATGAGATAATCAGATATAATACATCTTAATTGTTTAGTTATAATGCCTTATAAAAGTTGTAAAGTTATGCTTATTGATTTTATTATAACCGGAAAAATATAAATTGTGGGTTTTGACTTTCTTTTTACTTTGGTAAATGCTATTAAGAAGGAAATTAATGTTCTCTGATTATTTGTAAAAAAAATAAAAAATAGTCACTCCATTTTCTTCCATACGCAAAAGAGATTTGAAAATTATTTTTTACAAGAGATTTATAACTTAATATTTCGTTGAAGTTAATTGATTTTTCATAAAAAAATATTTTCTCAATTTAGTTAACAAACTCAATTATTTTTATAACAAATTTAATCTCCCAAATGAGACATCTTCAACAATGACTAATTTGTAACAAAACTGATACATTTAGAATATCATGTGAATAATATTTTTCCAATTAATATTTTGAATATACTAACAATTATATCAAAAAAACATTTTTATTATGATAATATTGATGCATTCCAAGCAAACTTTAAATAGATTACAAATTATATGGAATTTTGTTATCACAAAAGTTTCAATAAGATAACACAACATTGGTCAATAAATAGATTATAGATTACACATAATATTAATTGTAGTTTTAGCTGATGGAACTAGATGAAAAAGAATTGAACTACCAATTATAAACTACTTATATTGTAGCTATAAAATGATCCACTTGTGACAATCTTCAAAGTGAAGGAAGTGAAGGATGAAGCCACTTTCAACAGTGAAGCTGTTCATCTTTCCTGTTACGTCAACTGCTATCACTTACATTTTTGGATTCATGAGTGGCTGAGTCCATTCCATACCTAGCAGCAACTTCTCTCCATTCCTTCTGCTCCCAAAGGTATTCATGCCTCAACAGATACCTTTTAAGCTCCATCCTCAGGTTCCTAATTGGCTACCACCACACCCAATATCAGTTTCACAGTATTAACTTTTTTTAACCATAACATAAGTAATACCACTTCAATTTTCAGCACAAACTTTGTGTACTGCAATTTGCTATATCATGGAGAAAATAATGTGCACTTCTACAAAATTTACACTGTTAACAAATCAGAAATCATTGTTTATATGAATTGCATGATATATTATAACTTATAGTATGAATCAATTAATTTATCACACATACAATACTATACTTTTATCCTATCAGATGACAGTGTACAATTTTTTTTGTTCAATTGGGTCTGCATATATATGTTTTTCTAGTTTTGTTGCATTCATTCAGAGACATTTATTGTGAATGGTAAAGCACACCTCAGCCTGAGATTCCAAAGCAAGCCTGAAGAATTCAGAGGCAAGAAAATGCTTGCCAACAGACTCAGCCATTTTGATTTGACCAACCCAATAAGATGAGGTCTCAAGCTTGTCAAAGCGGCATTTGCTACAATGCAATGCAGTGTGGAATGGTGCGGAGGACTTGGTTCCAACAAGGGACAATGTTGCTGCTGGAGTTTTGGGTTCTGAAGCACAACCCTTCTCCTGGGACTTGTTCTTTGATGTTTTTGCAGCAACTTGTTGTGGGAATGTGTCACTTTTTTTGTTCACTCCATGATTGACATTTTCTGTGGATTTTTTGTCATGTGTAGTTGTAATTGGAAGTTGGGGTTGTTTCTGTGGAACAGCGGTTTTTGTTTTGGTAATTGATGACTTGTCCCATGCAGGTTTTCCTTGTATGATGTTTGTGTTCCTAGCAGTACCAAAAACCCTGTTTTGTCTGAAACCAAAGGCAACAATTGAAAAACGAAAATAAGGTTATGGCAAGTGGAATTGAATGGGTGAATGAAAATGGAGACTTCACCTTTGGGCTTCACCCTTGCCTATTTTGTTTACTTGGTTGGTCTTTTGTTTGATATTTGGTTTTGAATCGTTGCCTTTGCCTGGTCCGAATAAGAAAACTAGTTGTATCAAACAATCAATGGTGCAAAAGAAATAAGAGAATGAAAAAAATTGAATTCTAACCTGAAAGTGGGGTGAGAAGAGAATCCATGAAAAATGATATTAAGAGTTCAACAATCTTGTGTTTTGTGGGTTGCTATTATCACTACTTGGACTTTTTGAATTGTAACTTGTAACAGTTGGAATGAAAACCAGCGGGAACAGGTTTAAGAAGACTGCTTCTTACTTCACCTCCAATCCTTGTTCACGCACCTCCAAAATTTGAAAATAGTGTAATTTTTATGAAATTACGATTTTATCTTTATGAAGATTGCTAGATAAAAAGTAGATAGTTTCGAATCCTAAGCATAGTTTGGAAATACTTCATTTTGTAATTGATTTTTCATATAAAATGACTCACGGATGGAGTATTCCGAAACTGTCTTATCCAGAGAACATGTATGAAACACTGTGTTTCGTACTTGATTTTTCGTATAAGGAAATGCTAAAGTTGCTTGGAGGTGGTGCTACAGGAGAGTGACATGAGTAGAGATGAGTGGAAGGATTTAGATTTAGAAATATTTTAATCTTCACAATATATTATTTTAAGAGCATTTTGGACAGATTCGAAAAATTTGGAAGTGACCAAAGAAATGCTTGAAGGTGCAGGAAGAAGCAGCAGTCGTTTAAGAAAAGCCTGATTATTGTTATGGGCCAGGGTTACACTGAAAATGGGCCCAATGGTACAAACCCTATCTCACCTATATTTTTTTTTTCAATAATAATGAAAATAAGATTATATTCTAGCTTTTTATATATCTATGGACACGTAGCGTGAGTCAGGTTTGTGTTTATTTTTTAAAAACTTCTCATTAAATAATCACATAAACTATCTTTATTAATCTCATTCAATGAAAATAAATAATTATAAGTTGATGCTACTGAAAGCTTACCTTCCCTAGTAGGATGTATCACTGAACCTTTAATTTGTTGCACATGTATTGTGGGGAATCTTTGATTAAAGGGTTGAATATTATACTCACCCTTTCTCCTTAGCATTTACCCTTTTTTTTAAAAAAAAAAAATGAAGAAGAAAGAAGTTTCTTGGGAGAAAGAAAATCCATGCAGGTATGTCCTTTACGATTTTCGATTAAGTACAACTAGGTGGGTCTGTGTAGCACACAAACAATCCTAACTAGATTTTAATTATTTTAATATGTGATTAGTACAGCGATTACTATTTAATCCTCTCCCATTTTTTTAATACACTCCTTTTTATGTTTTTATTATTTAAAAAAAAATCTCTTTCTAAAAGTTATAAAGACTTTGAAATATAATAACTATATTCCAGAAATTATTTTTTGTAAATATTTAAAATTTTAACATGTTTCGAAAATTATTAGAGATTCCTCTAGAATTGATTATTCCAATTTTTAAAATGAAAAAAAAAAAGTCGGGCAAATGTGAATTTGGTTACATACTAATCCATAAATCTGGCTCTTACCTAATATTAGGCAATTTTCAAGGGACAAAGTTAATTTATTGAACAATAATAATGGAGAGTGAAACTTTGCAAGTAAAATGTAACTAATGCAAAATTCTAGAGTAAAATACATAATTAACCTTAAAATGAGAGGTGGGTATGTTGAATTTTTCTATGGAGGGTAAACAAATTTGCACTAGTGAGACACAAACAAACTATGATACCATCTTTAAATCATAGAATTATAATTTTTTTTTACATATTACTTATTTTATTTATTTTATCTAATAAAAGATTCTAATTCAGATTTGAGTTTAAGAATATGAAGTGTGCCTAGAGTGCACGCAATATGAAAAGAAGGAAGACATGGTTGGTGAGGTGTTGAAGAAGATGATGAAAAATAAAGAGGGCTAGAAGATTAAATTCATAATGTTGAACCCAAGATGAAGATCTATATGTGGTGATAGAACGGATGCTACTTATGGTAACCTCACCATACCGTTGAGAATTATAGCCAACCAAAAATATTTTCTAGTAGACCAACACAAAACAATTTCACTTTTAGGACTTTCGAAATGCAGATTTTCTTGAATTCATTAATATTCCCTACATGTGTTTCATGATCAAAATAATGTTGATGCACGAAAAAGGAGACATCAAAGTAAGGTTGCGATGTGAACGTGTATTTAGACAAATGGGAGGACAATTATTGAAGGTTGGGTTACCAACCCAATTGGCAATGCATGAAGAAAGGAAAACGTTTGGTTCATGTAATATCAATAGTACAAGGATTAAACAATATAATTAAAATTTTGTGAACAAGACGCAATATCACTTTAGAGATGTCGAAGAGAATAAGGAACTTTTATGATTTAAGAATAATTTTCAATAACTAAATTAACAATAATATACTTGACATTTTCGTAATTACGTGTGAAGGTGGATATACATGGAACAAGTACCAAGCTTCATAAATTTTGTCATCAATCATGTGAATTTCGCCCTCTTATTAGACTAATCATAAATTGCACACTAATTTAGCAGCATAATCTAGGGATCAAACTCATGTTCATACAACCCAATTTAAAGGTGGATATATTGTCGACATTATTGGATTCGATTAAATTATGTATTTGGAAAACTGTAAACAAAAATAGTTTCCAAATTTTCTTATGAGGAAGATACTAGTTGGACGGTAATCTAATGAGAATTTAATGTTTGAATATGACAAAACCCCATTGTAGCCACTAATTAACTTGTTGAATAATGTGCTTAAGGGATTGATGTGGAATTATGATGATTTTTCATTTTGTTTTGATTTGGAGAGGTAGAAAATCATGATTGTTAAGTATGTGTTTTATAAGTATAAATTCAAAACAATCATTTATATATAGTTTAATGTAGGTATGTGGGTTGATTATATAATTCTGTTTTCTTTTAAAAAAATATTATCATAGATCATTTTGTAAATGTTAAAAATTAAAAAAAATATATATATATATACAATGTTTTAAAATAATTAAGCCACGCTATCACTAACTAGCTTTTAATCTTGTTCATTTATACATAATTGTATGATGAACATCTGTATTTCTCGTATTTTTAAAATTAAAATTCGTCTAACTAAAATATCTCTCTACATCTCATCATATAATGTCTTAAATTATTTATATAAATTTCTTATCAATAAAAATAATATTTTAATGTATGTTTCGTAAATATAAGTTTCTTTGAAAGTATTATTTAATTGATAAGAGACTTATAAAACTCTCGGATAGAAAACAAGTCACATTTAAATCAAATTAATAAGCAAGTGATAAATTATCACCAAACAGCAATTAGCTCTATAATTATTATTATATATAAATGCCAAAATTTCTTGGGTGGCAATCCAACCCTTACTAATTCAATAGGATAAGTTGATATTTAACTCGTTGTAGGTGATGTATATACTAAAACTAGAAAGACAAATTTATTGGATTACAATTTTATTTATTTTGTTGTTTGAAAGATATAAATTTTATAATAAGATTATACTTTAAATTATTAACTTCTATAAATTAAATTTTAATTTTTAATTAAAAATTGAGTAATATAACATATAAAAATAGTAATCCTTTCAATTTTTAAAGAAATTAATTAACTAGTTAAATACTTAAAAAGTATTTACATGATTTTAAAAATATATACTTAAAAAATAAAAAATTAACAAAAACGAGTTAAGACTTTTAATATGCTCTAACTATAACGCGTTAGCAAGTCAACCACGAAATAAACTAATATATATCAAATACATATTTGTTGCTTAGTTTGGTCCAATAAATTAAAATAATAGAATGATTCTTTTGTATAAATTTATAAACATTTTAAAAAAATAATAATAAACCTGATAAATTTTAAACAACTAAGAATAAAGTCAAAGTCTCGACTATTTTGGCAGTTTTACCATGAACAATTCTCAACCTCAAGTCAAACACTTGAATTTGAGAGTACTTATTCAATTGCTTTATTCAAATACAAAAATAAAAACAAATACAAATAATTCAAATTTATAATTTTTTAAAAATCTCAAATAGAATATTAGCTACACGACTACAAAAAATAACTTTACATTAAACTTAAAAAGCATATTGAGGAGTTCCTTTCTCAACTCAAACATTTGACTAAAGGGTAATTAATTGATTATTAAACCGTTCATGTAAATGATCCATTCAATTTTAAGATCCTTTACTTAATACCATAAGCTTTTTAAAATTCAACATTTATGATTGTAAAGTTTCCTTCACAAAGTAATTAATAATTACAAGTTCAATGTAGCCTTTTCAAATGTAAAGTGCATTTGAACGTGGCAAATTCATTCATGGTCCTTTACGAAACAACTCACGTTTTTGTTCAGTCAACCCTAATATTGTTAGATATCAAAGTAATTGTTGGGAAGTTAATTAAGACTTTCTGCATGAGTGAGATGTGTAAAAGTGACATTTTTCTTTGGAAGCATTGTCAATATTCACGGCTAAAAGTGTGATCCTTGTTGCAAAAGTACAGTACTTTTTTTGCATTGAATATGCTTCAAACTCAAAGAAATAATAAGGTAATATGTTAGACATGCAAAACTAGAATAACGAGCCTTTATCAAATTTGTCAAGCTTTTACTAAGCTGGATATTAATTAGTAATTAACAAAGGTAGAGTTACATACTAATAATATGGGTATTTGTCAACTAGATTTTAGAAAAGAAATCAATGTCGCCATTGTTACATTCCTTAATTAATAAAACAAATAATTTTTTGATTTTTTTTACCAATCTATTTATTAATTACTTTTAAATCATCAATCTTAATATTATTGATGACTGTGTAAACTTAGTTGATCCAGGATATAAAGAATTTTTGTATTACTAGACATACTTTCCTATAAATATGTTTGTGGAAAAACTCAGTTCGAACATTATAAATCATGTTATTTAATCGGTCATCCTTCATTGAATCATCCATAGTAGAATCAACATATTATTGAGATTTGAACACCGATGTAAAATATACCAATATTACATCGGTTATAGACATAACCAATAAAAACATTTAGAAAAGCAAAAAAGGTACATATTACATTGGTTCTAAGTTGGAACTGATGTAATATGTAGCTTTTTACATCTTTTATGATTTCTCTTCAATTTTGTGATTCTCTTTTGTCTATTGTTATTGTATATGAGTAATTTTGATTTGAATAGTTTCCTTAATTGTTTTGGAGTAGACTTTTCATATATACTTTTATGGTATTTATTACGTTAGGAATTCATAAGTTTCACATTAAGTAAAAATGAGAAAGTTTGATTCATCTTTTATTGTTATCAAATCTTCTCGTGTTTTTCTCTTGTATTAAAAGTTTTTTTTAATGAAAATTAAATAAGTATCCTTTAAATATGTAAACAACCATATAAATAAAAATTATATATTATGTCTTATTGTTTTATTTCCTTTTTAATTTACCGTAGAAGGATGAAAAAAGATGAGACGGTGGAGTTACTTATTGAATAAATCATAAAATAAGTGGTTGTGGAAGAAATCCTACCCAAAGCTCACATTCAACGTCAAATGGTTTTACCAAAGTAAAACATGGCCTTTTGGAGATATGAAAGGGGAGTTTCCAATTCCAAGCTAGATACACATTACATGATATAATTTGTTGGAAAAAATAATTTAAAATTATTTGGATGATTGGAGATGTGACGAACTACAACTACAAAAGGGTTCGTTTACAATAATTTATGGAGGAGTTCCTTTTTGGTAACTCATGGATAGTGAGTCAATTATAAAGAATATTTTTGTGACAAACCCTAATATTTAACCATAATTTGTTGTTCATCACAAATTCCAACAAATTATTTTACACTTCCAAAGACAGCTTGGCCATGTGATAAAATACTCCAATTCAATGAGGAGAGATAATGGCGAGAGAGGAAGGGAAAAGAAAGGAAAACAAACCCCAGAAGGGTGGGAGTATATTGAAGGAAAGAGCGTCTTCTGAGAAACATTTTTTTCTTCTAAAACTTATTCGCTTTGACTTAAAAAAAGGCATTTTTCTTTTCTTTTTATTAATAAAACAAGTTACTTAATTTTTAAGAGTTTTTAAAAAAAGTATATTTGTCCCCACTTCTCCATTCATGGAAGTAAAAACAAAGAGTTAAGTCAAATACTGCCTAAATCTTAACAGAAAGAGTAATTTCTCATAAAATATGTTACTATTTATTAAGCTTAAAAGTCATACACATTTAATATAAGACAATTAAGTCTGTTTTCTATTATTATTTCATTTTAAATATGTTCTCAATAGTTCAAATTTATTTTTATTCTTTAAATTTAAAATTAATTCTTTTAGTATATGTATTTTGAAAATATTTATTTTAGTTTTTTAGTTCCGAATAAGTAACAATTGTAATCTATATGACAATTTATATTTGATTTTATACTTTTATCTTTTATGATTTGAATATCTTACAATCATATTTGTTTTCAAGTTGTTATGTGTGAGTTTTGATCAGTTTCACCATTGCTTTGTAAAATATGGAATGGAGTCAACTAACTTATTATGAGTAGATTATATGATAATCATGACCTGTCTTGCTAATATTATATATATATATATATATATATATATATATATTAAAATATAATTATGTAAATATTTCTTTCAAAGTTTAAATATTAAAAGGAAAAATGTTAAATTTAAAATATTAGAGTTTTGATTTTATAGTATATATAAAATATGAACAACTTCTTATTTATTATAAAATGATAGTTAATTAGCTTGTGTAAGAGAAAACAGGAGGTATAAAATGAAAAAAAAAAAAAACTAAATAGTGATTTGTGCGAAAAATCTCAAAGAATAATTGTGAGAGTGTGGTGTCTTTATAACAAGTTCTTTCTATGTTTTCTTATAAGAGAGATGTTGATGTTATTGTTATGACTCTGGATGTGCTAAAAGTGTCACTGAATTATGAGGGTGTTATGTGTTCACAACATAAAGTTGGTTCGCAATCTCTTTCCAAGAGGAATGTTGATGTTGATGCGACAGTAAATATGTAAGTTTTGAACTAAGTCTTGTTCTTCTCTTCAATTGCTAAATAGAATAAACAAATTTATTTTAAAGGTAATTTTGTCGATCCTACATGTTTGACTCTTTCCTATTATTTTGTCTCACAAGAATGAGAACTGAGCCAAAATCCATATAAGGGAATGATACCACCTTCAACCCAAAACCTTAAGACATTAGGTTTGTGAGTCTTTTTTCTTATATGTTGCTCAACTTTCTCATTCCTACCCAATATGAGACTTAGACTCACACTTGAATACCTAACAATCTCTCTCTCAAGTGAGAATCCCTCCTCCACATTGATACACTCTTCCTCGAGCGGAAGCAAACAACCTCCTTACTTGTACCGCTATTCACACACTTATACAGACAAATTTTTAAGTACTGGACAAATTTTATGGAGCAGGAATCCCTTAGTAGTTGGAATGAGTTAGATGAGTATCTTCAGACTTTTAGAAAACTTTTAGAAAACTTGAGAGACGGATTAAAGATATTTCCAAGATTACTAAAAAACATATTAAAATGAGTAATATAAAGAAGAAATTATGATGAAATATTTTATTGTTAAGTATTTGAGTGTTTCTTTCGCCTTCTTTGGTGGCCCTGTAGTATTGACTTTTTTCCTTTTATTCCTTTGTTTTTAAATTTAAGGGATAAACCTCCTTTATTGATTTTCGTAATTGTATTCTTTTATTATGTTATACTTCCTTTATGAGTTGGTTTCATAACTTGTTTTGTTTTTTTCTTTTCATAAGTTTGATATAATAATTCATATATATAGTCTTGTTTTTTTTCCATTTTAAATAAATTTTCATATGATAATTCTATCTCTAACATCACTTTTATTAAAAGAAAATTTAGAAGGCCATAAAAAAATTAATTCAGAGTTTACAATAGTTGAATAAGTGTCCTCTCCTTATACTGCCGAGTAGTTACTAAAATCTTGTTTGTTTAGGACAAGCAACGTCTTAAGTCCGATAGAAGAATTGTGTATAGGTAAAAAGTACTCCAACACTTTCAATCAGTTAAGAATAATTAAAAGAAATAAAAGCTATTGAATGTAATATTTCGCGTCCCAACTTTAACGTAGTATAGACTTAGGATAGGTCTTTACTTGGATGAGCCTAAATCGGTAAAATCAGGTTACGTTAACGAAGATTAAGATGAGTTTAGCATGATTAATGAGTTTAAGATTCTTAGTTAATTAAACATTAATCTCTCACTTCGAAAGTTACTCTAAATTTCCAACAAAGTCTCCAATTACATATAAGGTTGAGTCTCGACCATATAGGATAATCGAGAATGAGTACCATACGATCTCTGCCATCAAAGATGGAAACATAAATTAATTTAAAATTAGAGACATTTTGTCACTTAGGAGTGGGTCGGTCTTTTCTCATGTATTTAAATCTCAACAAAAATTTATATTTCAAAGTCAAGAGTGAGACCCTTAGTTATTGTTATTGACATAAAAAAAAAAAAAAAAAAACTCTTTCTCTCTTACAGAGCATATATAACAAGCCATAACCACCGTTTGTTTCTCCCAAACCCCACTTCAATCATTCACAGAAGTTGAACACACAGAGTACCCGTTTCATAACTCCATCTCCTTTCTCTTTTATCTTCTCTTCAATCTTTTTCTGCATAACTTTTTCTCACACCTTCACCTATTCATCACCAGCCATTGGAACAAAACCCAACATTCAAAACAAGAACTGATCCATGGCAGGTGGAAGCGGAGGAAGAAACTTGGAGCAAACACCCACATGGGCGGTCTCCACTGTCTGTTTTGTGTTGATCTTAATATCTATAATCATCGAACACATCATCCACCTCATAGGAAAGGTATAAACTTTTTTTCATTTTCTATTCTAACACCACGTGTCTCCATTGTTATACAAAATAACTTGTTCAACCCTTTTTTTGTTCACATAATGTTAATCTCTGTGAGGTAACATATATTGATCATTAATCATACGTGCATGCAAGCAGTGGTTGAAGAAGAAGCACAAAAGAGCGCTGTACGAGTCACTCGAAAAGATCAAATCAGGTTTAAACTATTAACAACAACAAAATCTTGATCATTAGTTGAAAAATGAAAACTTTGTGATTAATTAATTATTAATCAAGTAGTTGTTGGGTTGTTGCAGAGCTTATGTTATTGGGGTTCATATCGTTGCTTTTAACGGTAGGACAAGGTCCGGTATCAAGAATATGCATATCAGAAAAAGTTGCATCAACATGGCACCCTTGCAGCGACGACGAAACACGTAGTGCAGAATCAGCACAGGGAACCAATAGCCGCAGGTTGTTGGCGGCGTTCGATGGTTCAAACGATGTAAATCCACGCCGCGTTTTGGCGGGAGGAGGAAGTGACAAGTGTGGCGAGGTTGGTAGGATTTTGTTTTTCTTCTCAGTTCTCATACTGTATATATATATATATGCAGTTTCTACCATATTTTGCTGCACAATTTTTCTCTAGTCTAATTTTACAGCTATGCACAAGATTAGTTTCCATTTAGTTTTACACGTTTTAGCAGTAATTATGATTTACTTTTGGTATACATTTCTGTCATATTAACATAAGACTTATGATTTTTAATAACATGTTAAGAAATTTGTTCTCTTAGTCTTGTTCTCTTTTAACAAACAGCTTAATAGAGATTGAGAATGATAGCAGTTGTTGAGTCATATGATCGAGTATGATATACTTTATTGTGGATTCTTATTTTTCTATCTTTCCAAATCAGTAAAAGAAAATAAGGTAGACTTTTTCTTGACAAAAAATAAATGGTTAGTGTAGACATTAAATCTATACTGATAGAAACGTCTTACTATGCTAATAATATTATATATGATATAATGGTAATACATACGTTATAGTGTTTTGTATTTATAAATTTTTATTAGGATATTACATTACGGTTTTCTATAGAATAAATTTATATTAGAGAGAATAAGAATATTTAATGTACTTTTTTTAAATATAAAATGGTTTTTTTTTTTTAGAAAAAGGACTTGTCATATGGGACAGAAAAACAATTAAAGACAGTTATGTCAACTCAATTATGTCAAGGTTCCTTAATTGTTTTTGAAGAAGTCATTTCTACATTAAAATATACGACAGTGATACGTATTGTGGTTGTGTCACTCAAGTCAGAGGAAATATAATATCTTGGGGGCCAATATGTTAAAAGTCTTCACGTGTAGGAAGGAAGGACCAAATACTAGTATCTGATACAATCAAACCGTGAAACGAAATCAGGTTTAGCTCCACCACATATATTATTCATTTAACAAAGAAATTTTTGCCTTTCTGAACTATAAGTATTAGTATATTACAAAACTAGAAAAATGGTGCAACACGTAATGCAAATCTGAATCTTTCATTTAATCTGAACTATAAGTATTAGTATATTACAAAACTAGAAAAATGGTGCAACACGTAATGCAAATCTGAATCTTTCATTTAAAAAAAAATGCTGTCTTAATTTGTTTTCATCATCTACTGACGATTTTATTTGGAAAAAGACTGGAACATTATTAAGAGTTGAAAAGTTGAAGTTTCTGTGGAAGCCAATACTTGCACGGAAAGAGAAATTAAAAAAGGAAAAGGAAATGAAAGTGATTAAGAACATATACGTGCATATGCAATAATTTTTAATAGAAGATTTCAATAGCTATATAGTGCATGATGTGTTTTCTTATGATAATATAAGAGTATATTTTATCACTATGAAAAATATCAAACATGGTCCATACAAAATAAATAAAAAAAACCGTAACGAAAAACCCATACTGTTGTCGTTTATAGCTAGTTTTTCTTTTTTTCTCATCCAAAATTTCCCTTTTTTCTTAAGAAATTTCTCATAAAAATTGAATGTATGTATATTTATTCATGGATAGTTTTATTAATATAAGAAAATAGATATATATCATCAACACCATTAGCATAAATCTGCAAATCTACAATATTTTTACTAATGTATAAACACAGTTTTCTTTTACAACAAGAACATGTTTGATTAAGGTAATAACATTTTTTTTATGTTGATATACATAATATATTTATTTTATGTAATGATGTTGTTCTTTGATCATACAAAATGTTTCAGGGTAAAGTGCCGTTTGTGTCATCGGATGGCATCCATCAACTCCATATATTTATCTTTGTGCTAACTGTTTTTCATGTCCTTTACTGCATTATCACCATGGCTCTAGGAAGAGCAAAGGTAATTAAAGACAATTTTTTTAAGAAATAATTTCAATTTTCTTTTGGCAAAAAAAATATAATTATCACTTGTTTGAATTGTATCTCAATATAGATGAAGAGGTGGAAACGATGGGAAGAGGAAACCAAGACACCAGAATACCAATTTTCACACGGTTAGTTCTTTTGTGCATGAATAATTTTTTGTATTCATATAACTTCACAAGACTTTATAATAATTTACTCACATACAACACAAAATTATTGTTCTCATTGTGTGATGTTGCAGATCCTGAACGATTTAGATTTGCGAGAGAAACATCGTTTGGAAGAAGGCATTTGAGTTTCTGGACCAAAAACCCTGTCCTCATGTGGATTGTAAGCCAAATCTATTATATTTATTTTGATAACTTAATGAGCCGAATTATAGCCCCACTCATTTAATATATTTTAATTTTTTTTTTTCTAAACTTTATTTGTGAACTCTCTGACTTTGTACAAAGCAATTTATTTCAGTTTTTTCATTTTTCACTTCATTTTATGATGGCATTAAAGTAAATGAGGACTTTATACATATGGAACTCAATGAAGGCCTAAAAGACAAAATCTCAGAAACTAATGTGAAAGATCACTGCATTTTCACATGCATACACATACACTTTCTGTATATAGAGAAACATGAAGAAGACTATTATACTGAGAGTATTCATATAAATATGAAACTAATCAGACAAAAGAAGCATTCTAGCAGCACCATTCATTGGCATTGATTTAGACTTTGTAGTGGTCCTTGTTCATGACTTCCTGAATAGGACCTTTTCTTTATGTGAAGTGTGAGTATTCTTGCATTAGGACCACTTTGCCTGTGATTATTCATTATTAATTTGGCTGAGCTTGGTGATTTTTCAGGTTTGTTTCTTTAGGCAATTTGTGCGATCAGTTCCTAAAGTGGATTACCTGACCTTGAGACATGGATTTATCATGGTAATCAAATGTCTCCTTCTTCGTAGTTTCACTTGCCATTTCCTTCAATCAAAACACCATCAATTACGGTACTATTTTTGGTTTTCTATTCTGAGCTTTCCTAGAAAATAAATATTTGAAATTCATTCATTTCAACAATTTCAAACCATTCTACAATCTTTTTTAAAATGACTCGCAATTTTAATAATTTACATAATTTTGAAGTGAAGAAAAAAATCTATTTACCCTTGGAACTTGGCATTTTTAGGGATTACATTTTTGGTAATAAATGACTTGGAATTTTACTTTGATGCAGGCACATTTAGCTCCTCAAAGTCACTCGAAATTTGATTTTCGGAAATACATAAAACGATCACTGGATGAGGATTTCAAAGTCGTTGTTGGAATCAGGTTTTGTAAAGTATTCATTAGAAATTTAACAATATTTTGATTTACAGGTCTATATCATGATTTAACTGATTTTTGAAAATATTTCAGTCCTCCATTCTGGCTCTTCGCGGTGCTGTTTCTCCTCTTGAACACTCATGGTAATTAGGCATCACCTTCTGATTAACGTGTTACCGACGTATTTGACTTGCTCTTTTGGTTTCATTTTTCTTAAGAACTCGTTATTATGATTATCATTTATTTATATTTACTATAATGTATCTGCATTATATGTGCATGGACAGGCTCCTACTCTTATTTGTGGCTGCCATTCATTCCTTTAATTGTGAGCACATGCAACTCCTACTTTCATTATTTAGTCCAAATGATGATGGTGATATATATCCATAATTTTAACCTTCTAATGTGCATAAAATGTAGATCATTCTGTTAGTTGGAACCAAGTTGCAAGTGATCATAACTGAGATGGGTCTAAGAATTCAACAAAGAGGAGAGATTCTAAAGGGAGTGCCATTGGTACAACCAGGAGATTATTTGTTCTGGTTTAATAAACCTGGCCTTATTCTTTACCTTATTAACTTTGTGCTCTTTCAGGTACTACTTATGTTTCTCAATTAACTACAATTAAATAATTAATAACGTGTATATCAGATAATCATGACTTTTTTATTATATATTTATTATGAGTGACTGTTTCTGATTTTTGTCTCCACACAATGGTGATCATTAGTTGACCTTTTCTTATCTGTCTTTTCATCCAAACAGAATGCTTTTCAGCTTGCTTTCTTCTCATGGTCTGTGGTAAGTCATCGTAGAGTTTAATGATTATTTATAAAGAAAGTTTTACTCCATTAATCAATAAAAGCTAAATAATCAGTAGAAAATTATCAAACTTACTAAAATTTTGTCCCTCTTGCTGAATGAAACTAGCTTGGTTTATATTTCATTTAGGGTTTTTTATCCTTGATATCATGAACTTTTGTTTGGTTTAATTGATTAATTTATTTAAATCACAGCTTCAATTTGGGATTAAATCTTGTTTCCACGCACATACAGAAGATGTCGTTATCAGAATCACAATGGGGTTGGTATCATCACCTTTCATCTAAACTCAAACTGCATAACTTTTATCTTGCATTAAAATGTTAATTATGACTTAATGATGGTTTAATCGGCTTTGTCAGAGTGCTTATTCAAATCCTGTGCAGCTACGTTACTCTTCCACTCTATGCCCTAGTGACACAGGTATAGCAATAAAATCTTATTCCTCATTATGCTGAGCATTAAAGGTTACAATTATTAACAAGAATTAATATACAACAGATGGGTTCAACGATGAAGCCAACGATCTTCAACGAAAGAGTTGCAGAGGCACTGCGGAACTGGCACCAGACCGCGAAGAAGCACATAAGACAGAACCGTGTGGGACCCTTGTCCTTGTCGGTGACACCAGCGTCGAGCAGACCCACAACCCCGAGCCACCACCTGTCCCCGGTGCACCTCCTGCGCTACTACCGCTCTGAAATGGACAGCTTCCCCACCTCTCCACGGCGTTCAAACTTTGACGGCGACCACACCCAGCCCTCCGATGTCGATTCCCCTTCTCCTTCCTACTCGCACCACGAAGTGGAAATGGGTCACACCACTGACCCCAACACTAACACAGCCCAACATGAGATTGTTGCTGTTGCTGTTGCACCCACCAAGGATTTTTCCTTTGATAACAGACCTACCACTTCTACTACGTAGTCACCTACCACCGTATTCGTCTTATTGAATTTATTCATGGTGTTGCGCTGTGTAAATGGATTATGACATAAATTCTTACACCAATATATAACTTTATCTTCTTGTCACATTGGTTTTTGCCTATGCGTGCATGACACATTGTAAATTCGTTTAGGGTTTAATACTGTTGTAGTATATATAAATGTAGTATATACAAAGGTGTAACTTCTGCAGAACTGAGCCTATAGACTCTTTGACTGCATCTATACTAATGGTGGGTCTGCATCAAATATCAGGGTAAAGCATATATATCACATTTTTCAAAACATGCATTCATACTAAATAATGAGATACCAACCAGTGACTACGACAAATAGCTATATAAAAAAACTAGGGCTTGGAATTTCCTTTTGAAAACGCTTAAGGCAATATTGTCCTAATTTTATCTACCCATATACATGGCCTGCTATCCACAATATTTTGGAATTGCATACTTCATATCAAGTAATCTTGTTTGGAAACATCTCATGATAACGTCTTCAATATTTTTGCAATTTCTAATATATTAGCATGTACTAATTTATCATTCAAAAAATACATAGCTAAATATTTTTCTTTTTATATTATCCACTTTTTAATGTAGTCTCACTACTTTTTAAGGTCTCAATTTGATACGTTATTTTCTTAAAAAAAGTCAATTTGATCTCTTACATTAAATTGTTGATATAACAATGTGACATAATAAGTGCATAACATCATTAACTACACCAATCCATCAACATAATGTTTAACCCATAAACATATATTTAACCCATCAACATAGTATTTAATAATTGCCTTTTATTTCAATTCCTACTGTCTTTTTGTTTGGAAAAAAATCTTTCTTCTTTTTACTAAAACCCCATCAAGCTAAATCGCAAAGGATGCCTTCCAAAGGGGTGTTTTGATTAAAAAGTATTTTTGGGTTTTAAGTATATGCGAGAGTAATAAGGATATTGGTGTTTTTATTTATGCTGGATTATTTGGTGCCTAATAAAAAATCTATCAAGAGATTTTTTTGGAGAAGGAACAAATTATATTTTTAGGAATTTGTAGAGAAGGAACAGATTATATTTTTAGAAATTTGTAGGGGCATTTGCTTGGAAGAGATGCAAGATTCACGTTTCTTTAAAAAGTCAAAAAAAAAAATCCAGATGCTTTGAAAGTAGTTAATTGATTTAGCACTCTTACTACCCTTTATACTTGTATCTATATAATTTATGGAGATTTCTTGTTGTAGTGTGTTTTTTTAGCAATGATGGATAAAATCTTGGCTGTAGGACAAATACATTTCATGCATTTATATATTTTTACTTTAGTTGGATATTGTGCTAATAGGTTTTGAATATAGAATATTGATTTTGTTTTTAAATTATGATTTTGTATCACGATTGAAACACCCGTGATCTATTAATTTTATTTTTCTCTATTAAAAAAAAGTATATGAGAGGGTGAATTACTAGTAATCTTGTGAAAAAAAAACTGTTTTACAAATAAATAAAAATAATATACCTATTTAAGAAATTGATTATAACTAGTGATCCTTGTATTGCACTTGTCAAAAGAGAGGAAATTAAAAAAAAAAAAATAGTTTCAATTAACATGAATAGAAATATATTCTACACCTATTTATAACTTGAATGTGCATTGTAAATTTATATGGATGCTCCTTAAATAAATCTCGTCTTATTACTATTAATATATTAATTAACAAGTGGATAAGTGAAGCCAGTGATATTTAAATAATACTAATTTGTTATTTTTTTTTTTTTTGGCAACATAAATAATTCTATGCTTCTAACGATCGCTCACAAATCTCCATTCCCAACACAGTTCTTTCTCCGACACCACTCTTCCCTCGTGATCTTCGCATTTCTTCGACATGGCCAGAGGAGCATCGCAAGCTCAATCCGCAACGTCCGCGGCCACCACGCGACCGGGCGTCATGGCTCCGCGCGGCTCCGCTGCCGCCACCGCCGGGATGCGCCGTCGCCGCCTAGGAACCGGTAGCAGCTCCGCTTCTGTCGGAAGCGGTTCCGGCAGCGGAGGAAGCAACATGCTGCGGTTCTACACCGACGACGCTCCTGGCCTCAAGATCTCGCCGACGGTGGTGCTCGTGATGAGCCTCTGCTTCATCGGCTTCGTCACCGCGCTGCACGTGTTCGGCAAGCTCTACCGCTATCGATCCGGCGCCGGCGTATGATTCCACTTCCCAATCACGGATCTGACGATGACCGGTTCCTGATCTGGATCACGAAATCCGGTACTCGTCTCGGTAAACCTGCGCTTTTTAATTTACGCGTTATTTTTTCAATTTCGTAAATCTTCCTAGGGCTTGATTAGGCTTCCTGTTTCTCTAACCGTGAAATGATTGGATCTTCTTCTTGCTGTTGAAGGAAGTCGCATTTTGCCTTTCCTCGAAAATCAGTCTCTTCATTCATTTATTATTTCTTATAATGCATTCTATTATTACACTTTTTTGCTTAAATTTCCAAAACAAAAATCGGTTACGATTTTAGACATTTCTGTTATAACTGTAGTTTGATTGTCTAGAAAATTTCTGTTAATTATTGATTTAGGTGCTCCACATTTATTACAGAACACTTTTTAGTGAGAATACGAGAAGATTCAATTGAACTATAATGGTTTTACGTTGCAAATACTATATTTGATGTTATTCAGCTCATAATAAGGATTTATATGTTGCTTTGGTTCGTTGAAAAGGTTCAAACATAATAATTACAATAACCTGAATAGATCAATGTGGTTAGCAAATGAATTTACAAAGTGGTTATATGTTAGATAAATTAGCAGCAAGTATTGTATTTGTGTGTATATAAGGAAAAGCTACAAGTATATATCTGAATCATGTAAATTATCATTTTCTAGATTCTTCTTAAGATGTATATAAGGAAAAGGTATAAGTCCCACATCAAGAATAGAGGCTAAATGTGATAGTCTTTTTTGTTGATAGTGACCCATAGGTTATTGTGATTGTGTTTGTTGGGTATTCTTCAGACATTGAAAAATTAGCAGGAAGATAGGTTCACAATGATTCTTTTGATTTTTCTCGTTAATTCTTAGATGTAGCCTCGTATGTCCAGTAATATTTCCTAGTCATCCATGTGAGGCAGCAGGAGGTATTCTTTTATAAACAAAAAGTTAAATGATTTTATTATATCAAAATTATTCTCTTATTTTTTTCAATGTTATATTGAAAATCACAATATAGCAACTGAGAGATTAATCTCTCGCCTAGAAACATCTATTTGAAATAAACATAATAACATTACATTTTTTTAAAATAAATATTCATCTTTATTATGTTATTGATAAATATATTTTTTTATTCAAGTTTATAATATAGTGGTAGTATACTTTTATATATTTTTAATATATAATAATTAACCCGTTTAATTATTTTTTACACAAAACATAATTTCTATAATTTTTTGGTAATTTTTTAAATTAATAAATTATTTTTAAATAAAATAAAAGATGAGTATTTATTTAAAATTTTTATAATTATTAAAATATTAAAAAATTAAATGTTTATTTTAAACTTTGAAGGTGCCTGAATACTTCATGAATATATATATGACTAAGGACTATGAATTTTCTCTAATATTTTACTGACAATATCAAAAGGCTGTGTCATGGTTTCGAAGGTATCAACACCAAAAGTTATCCTGAAAGACCACATGCCTATGTCAGATAAATAATTTACTTTTTCTCACCAGAAGACCTGTCAGAAAATTTTTTTCGTGGAAAGTGGAAAGTTGAGAACCAAAAGTAAAAAAAATACAGAATTATATGCGTGTTAAACTTTTTATGACAAACATATGAATATTATAATCAATTATAATGTAAGAATCATAAATGTTTTAGTAATATTTATATATATTTATGGTAATTAATTATGTTAAAAAGACTTAATATATTAGTTTGATTATATTTTTTATAATCTCTTTCATATAATTAATTATGTTTTTATATCATTAATTTCGTTAATATTTTGTTCATGTTTATATTTTATCAATGTTTAAATTTTATTTATTATAATAAAAAATAATATTAAATAATAAACATTAATAATAAATCAATGTATTTCATATTTATTTATTTTATTTAAATAATTATTTTTAGTCTTATTAGTAATTTATCATATTCATCTTTTAAAGTATGAAGCACCGACAAATATCTTTGAAAGGCAAAAAAATTGCAAAAGGTTTCCAAAATTGTATTTCGTAATGGAAATTAAGTTAGTAACATTGTCGATAAATAAACAACGTTAAGTGTTATGTTGTACGTCTGTCTCTATCCTAACTTGTCTTTTCTGTGCTGTTCATACAAGTAGAACCAAATAGAAATCAAATTTAAATTTTTGGAAACCAAAATGATAGTGATGTAATTTGAAATTTTGACGACATTAGAACCAAATGGAATTCAAACTTAAATTTTAGGAAACCAAAATGATAGTGATATAATTTAAAAATTTGATGACATTAGAACCAAATAGAAATCAAACTTAAATTTTTGGAAACCAAAATGATAGTGATATAATTTGACATTATGATGAGATTAATAAAGTATTTGGTAGCAGATAAAGTTTTTTATACCCGAAAACCATGATTATTGATAATGATGAATATTAGAAATCATGATTTCTAAGAATAATTAAATTCTATGTTGTTGGTAAAGAAATATTATTACAAATATTTATACACATTTTCTAGAGATTAAATAATAATACATTATTTTTATTATTTTTAATAATACAATCTTGGTTAAAAAAAGCATTATAAAAAAAACATAATTTTCTGGTAATTTTAATTTTTACAAAATAAATCAAATATAAAAAATCTATTTTCAGAATATATATTATATATACTTATAATTCAAAAATAGAAATTGGTGTAATTCCAAGGGAAGTACTATATAGATGGGATTCGCATTATGATTGGGATCAATGGGCTCATTTATCCCCTTTTCTTTTCAAACTGGTGCAATGCAACCATAATGCTATCAAGGGACAGATTTATTTAATCATGCAAACGATTTCAGTTTAATGTGAAAAAAATTATATTTTATAAATCTTAATCAAAATCGTATTTAAATGACACGATTTCTGGCTGGAATAAAACATTGTACAGTGTAGGAAAAAATCTATTTATCCTGCTTCCCCATTATTATACGAGTTTACCTGAGAATTTAATTGAAATGGACAGGTATGTTATGATATTTTGCATTATCAACAAATCATGAATTATCAAATTGAAAACAAATGACTTTTAAACAATTACTTGAGTAATATCTAAGGTTTAACTGAATTAATTAACAGTCTATATAGTGTATCAAAATTGAACCAATTAAACGAGTTTGCGACAATGGTCAGTCAGGGAAAGAAAGCTGAAAGGAAGAGACAACTGCAGCAGTAAACATTAGTAATTGTTGGAAAATTAATTATCACCCTTCCATGCAAAACATACATTATATTGATTGTAGCAAGGACGTAAAAAGCCTATATAAAAAATTTACACAATCTACACTCAATCCTCAAAATTGATGGTTGAAGTAGATAAAGAAATTCCTTCCCCATACTTCCACCAAGCCACACAAAAAACACCTCGTAATTCTGAGACCAAAATTTTTTTAAAATAATTAAAAAAAGGCACTTCCCTATTTCCTTATAAGGCTGTGGAAGGTACATAAATTTGTACCCAAGCAAATTCATGTTTGTAAGGCAAACTTGCATCGCAAGAGGCTTCACATGCATACACCACAATTGAAGCCCAATCCAGAGAGTCCACTTCATTGTCAACGCCGAAGTAATAAAGCAGCTGTGGCAAAATCTGGCACCACCAACATTGACAACTCAGTATCCAAAGAAAATATACAAACATTTGCTTGAACAAGCAAAAAACAAAAGTATTACATGCAGAACAACATTCAGCTTCAACCATTGATATCTGAAGTAATTACCTGAAATTCACAACACATAGGTCCGCTGCAGTAACTACATCTAGGGATATCAGCATTTGATGGTCGACCACTTGAAACGGGCCATATTGGCTTAGCATTAGTATTCCTATAATACCTGTTTAACCAAAACTGTAATTAGACCCAATATATTGATAAATCCAATCAATCTGGTTATTATGCAGCAAATTAATCTTTCTGAACACACTAGTACACAATATGATTATAAGGAAATGCACTTTTATAGATTCATAATTTAAATTCTAAATTGTCTCCGTACTTATAATTTAATAAATAACTTAACAGTGTTAAGCTAACAGTTAACACTTCAGCTCCTTTTGCGAAATTTAGCTATGACATGTTCTAAATGACTGGATCGTCTAAAATGTTAGGTTAATCAGAGACAAGTAGCAATGAATATATTTCCATTATTTCCCTGCTTATTTTAATTTTTATCTCAACAAGGTAAGATATTATATTTGTCAAACATTCTCTCCCATCCCGTTTAGTAAATTCTGCCTCCAAGGGAACACAAGGAAATTCACCATAGTCAAGCATTCTAATTTGGCGAATATTTATCACCTTAGCACTTGTTCAGGGGCCTTGTCGATGCATTCCTGGAAGGAGGCCCAACTCTTTTTGTCAGCGTCACCCTGTTCATAAACAATATAATTAGCAAATAATATACATAAACAAGTAACAATCTTATTTAAATGATAAAAATGATACCTGAAAGCTATCAAAAATTGAATTCATTGTGTCATCAGTCCTGTTCCTTGAGATCAAGGAATTAGATAAGGTATTTTCCTCAGACATGTCTCTATTATATTCACTTTCATCTTCAATGGTGATCTCAAATTCAGGCCACAGATTCTTGCTTCCAACTGAATGATAATGAAAAAGGATCTCAGTTGTAAACTAACAAGAACCTAAATAGTAGATGTCATAAAATTCTATACAGTGATGTATATGTTTTATTTTGGAATGGTGGTTTTAAGTTTCACACGAGATACAAATTTAAATATCTTTTCAAAGTGGTTTTATGTATAAGCAAATATTGTAATTAGTCTCAGCATTTTTATATTTCATCCAAAAGTGACTAATAATTTCGCTATCAATGAGAAGAAAATAAATCTTGCAACAAAAGTACACAACTTTAAACCACTTGACCTTTATGTGACTCGAGTGAGGTGGTTCCACTTTTGTTGGATCCAGAAACAGGCGAAGAAATTTGCATCTGAGGGCAAGCAATTTTATGCCCTGTGCGCCAACTCAAAACCTGCGAGTTGAAATAGAAAAAAAAAATGTCATGGGAATCAAATTAGTGGAAGAAAACAACAGATACACTAAATTAATTCCATTACCTGGTGTTTCTCAGAGCAATACCGTGCTTGTCTGCAACTACTACAAAGCTTGTCTCCTTTCCATGTGCCACACCAATCACAAAGAACAGCTGAAAAGTAAGCACACATTCTATCAAAATTGAGGTAGATTCAGGACAATTTGTTTCATAGAATGCACCTACATGTAGTCCAACAACCTAATTCGTGATAATCCACTTTATCTTAACGGGAAAGCATGACATACATTACTTATATATTACAATGCAACTATGCAAGTGGCCTGTTCAGGTTAAAAAATTATGTTAGAATGACATCACATTATTGGTTTTTTTTCCTAATAGAAGTGTGGTCCCACTGTGTGTCATAACAGAACGTAGTCATGAACTCCTTTTTACTTCATGCAGGACTCCTCAACACTAGTACTCAGTACTCAAAATGGGGCAATCATAAGTGTAAAGATTCAAAAATCAACATACAAAAACACAAGCAAGTAAATAAGCATCTAAACAACAGAAACAACAATCTCTCTTCACCATACCAAAGCAGAGGATCTTTAGACAAGTACAGACACCTTAAGGCCTAAACAAGTAAACATTCACAAAACTCAAACTGAATTTGCATAAATGGTCACAACAAATACATGAAAGATGGGAATGGGATTATTATCAACAAATGAAGCAAAACTATTATAATGGTGAGTAAACCAACCTCCAGAGCTAGCAGGTTTGTGAGTCTCATTATACTGAGGGCATTCTTGAGAGTAAAATGGATTAACACGTGGTAATTGACAACGGAAGACCTTCACACTTTAATAAAAACATAATATAATTAGATATAAACAATCAAAGGAACTAAAACAATGCAAAAGTTTGTTTCACGTAGGACGATCCCTGACCTTCTAGATGGCTTCTCTGGATGGCGTTTCCATTGCTCATGTTGATCCCTGAGGAGGCATTTCATAGAGGGACACATAAAAACAAACAACATTCGGTGAAATGCAGTTTCCTTCTCAGTTGGTGCATAAACCTAGAAATTCATGGGTTTAATACAATATGTCACAATCCACAGGTATAGCACAAACCATACAAATGTCACACAATGATAAGGCGTTAACTTCATACCTGAAGCAAGAATTGTAAGGGGTCTCCACAAATGTCACACACAAATGATCCCCCTGATGGTATATTCAAAGGGTCAAGCCAAGCCTGTTATTCACGTCACAACAGATCATAAACCCCCGTCAGAAACATACACTTCCTTTGTACATAGAATAAAGCAAGATAGAAGTAAAGTGTAAACGAATTCAATGAAAAGGTAAAGTACAGGGACTCCTCCAGCTTTGCTTGGGAAATATTGACGTTGAAGAGACCATTTATTCTTTGGCTTGTCAACAAAACCAAGTGTGATAGGTTCATGCTCTTCTTCTTCATCATCGTCATCCACATCATCATATTCCTCTTGATCTTCTACATTGTCATTCTGCATAGCCTTGAGCTTGTCAACAAGATCTCCATTGGCATTAGTATCCATGTGTTTAGGAATGGAATAGAAAGTGCAAATCTGCCAGATAGTGAAGACGGATTGTGTAAGTAGCACATAGGATTTCATCATTAAACCAGAAATATATAGATGTATAACTGATCGAAGACTGGATTATTTGATCAAGCAATCTAACTTTGAATCATGAAGCTAAACTTAGACACCAGACAAATAACAGAAAAAAAAAAAAAGAAAAAACTTAAAAAAGTTGTTCACATAAACATTCAATATTGATCACTAGTTACATCTAACATAACCACAAAAACTAAAAGCTTTGAACCTTAACTTCTCGTAAACTAAGTTAACTTTTAAGAAACAGTATTAGTTAACTTCTCGTAAACCAAGGTGCATAAGTTAGCTTTAAACTGTGGAAAAACTCTTCACATTTGATTTTCTCATTTTAAACTGTGGTAACTAAAAGATGAAACTTTGGGAAGAACCTGAAACTGTGACTGTTCATTATTTCGTATTGATAGGAGTAACACAAAATATAAGTTATTTTGTCATATTTGAATGCTTATGAACTATAATAGCAGCAGAATAATAATCTCGATAAATAACAGCAACAAGAAGAATGAAACTTAAACAGAAGACTACAATCAAATACGTAAATTTTCAATTTGAAGCCAAGCAATTAGAGTGCTTCGAAACCTACTTATTAACGTCCGCGACGCAATTCCTAGGTTTCCGGCAATATCGGGGCGGCAGCGAGCAGCGATCCGAGAAGACTTTTCTTTACTTTTCCGGCGAGGCAGCAACAGTTAGAGAGAGAAATATTTTGTTTTATGATTCCGGTCAGACGATAGGTATGGAAGAAGGAGGAAGGTGGATATGTTGGGTAGGGTATTGGTTTTTGGGTCAGACTGGGTATTGGAAACTGGACCTGGAGAAAGTGTAAGGCAATTTCTTCTTACACCCCTATAAATTTTAAATTTCTCACTTTATCCTTTATTGTTTAGATTACAGTGACACTTCCATGACTTCATTTTTATTCTTTATTCTTCACAAAAGTTGCTTTAAGTTTTTGAAATTGTTTTCTGAATGTAATTAAAACACAATTTTAAATATAATTTGAAAGTTAAAATTGTGTTACATATACAAAATTGTGTAATTATTTACTCTCTCATGTAGGCTTATATAAGTAAGTCTTATGGACAATTGAGTTTTATTTTTCTATTTAAATAAATGAATATTAATTCCTTCTTTATGTTTTAGGTAAAAGAAAAATTTGTCTTGACCAAGTTAAGTTGAGTGTTAGGACATCTTTACTCATCTTTCTAATTCATCTAAGCAAATAATATATTCACTAAAATAAGTATTTACATGTTTTACTTTTAGTATAATAAAATAAATTATTAGTTTTGTTTGAATTCATTCTCATATGTATTGTCCAAACTCATTTTACATTTTAATTAGTCCTGTGATAAGAAATTTTTAAAATGGATAATACTTAATTTTTTAAATTTAATTATGGAAAGAGTAATAAGTATGTACATATCTATTTCGTACTTGTCTTTATTTTTGTTTAAATACTTATTATTTTCATATTCGTTTTAAATTATTAAAACAATTTATTAGATACATTTGATTATTTTTATTTTTTTTATAACTACTTGACCTTCATTTTTATTTTTTTATAATTACTTGACTTTTATGTAATTGTTATTTAATACTCTTATTTAATATTTATATAATTATAAATTTTATAATTTTTTTTACTATGAATTTTATTTTCATAAAAAAAATATTTAATTAATTGTAGAACAATAAGAGAATAGTTATAGGATGGAGTGAAACGAAAATTTCATTTCATTTCCATTAAATATAAAGATAAAAATGAATTTTTACTTTTATATATGAAAAGTGTTATAACTACAAAAGTTTTTTATTGCTTTCTAGGTTAGTCTAAATATAACTTTTGAGTCTTTTTCTTAAAAGGAATGTTCAATTTATTTATTTGTTTTTCTTAGAAAACAATTAATTATGGTTTCTAGTTCAGAAACAACTTTTTAGTATTTTACCTACTTTTAATATATATTCTCTTAGGTATTTGAATATTAATATGAAATTTTTGATTTACTCCATCAATTATAGTTTTAACACCAGTGAAACTATTGGACTCAGCCTTTTGAAACTGAAAGTAAATAATTACATATTAGGTTTGTAATATTTGCGGGCCATTTTGTGTTTTGTGTGAACATATAAAACTTATTACTTATACATCTTTCTTATTAACAACACCTCTAAACACAAGACGGGTTACAATGAAATAGTCAAAACTCATGTTCATCTTGCTTTTTTCCATTCCTTCTCACTCTTTTCATATTTATTAAAGAAAGATTAAGATTAGAAAGCTATTAAGAATTTTAAATAATTTTTCAAAGTGAAAATTAAAAATATTAATTTTTTTTTGTACTAAATGCACTTCACAATTAGTATAGATAACAAATGGGTACAATTACTTTAATTATCAAACGAGGTCAAATAAAATTAACAAAATTAAAATTTCAATATTAAAATAATTTGTTTATTATACTAAAAAAAGATATTAATATTTATTATCCTGAACGCATAATTAATCTATAATTTTTTTACCAAATAAGAAACATATGAATTTTGATTGAAACAATATATTATTTACAGTCTTATGCTTCTAATTGAAAGTTTTTGTCCTATGAATGTATTAAATATCGTTAATAGGGTAATATTATTGTACCCTTATTCACTAAATGAAGAAAGTGTAATATGAACTACCTATTATAATGGGTCACTATATTTTCTATGTTCTTAGTATTTTTTTATTTTTTTTTGCTTAAAAAAATTAAAAGATAGAGTAGAGAGGGCTATTAATGATAATCAAACATTAAATATTGGGTAACACAATATCTGTACTTAGATTTGTTTACTTATTGCTACGTAGTTGAATTTCATTATTTCCTTTACTCAATATATTATTTTTCAAGAGGCTAGTTTATTTCCCTTAGATCTGTTTAACCTAGAATGCCTAATGAAGCTAGTGGTTCATGGTTCCATTCCAAGAAATAATTTAGGGTGAGAAATTAAATATATGACTTCACAGAAGAAATTCGAAAGAGCACGTCTTATCTAATTTAATAATATGACCATGGAAAAGGAATATATAGGGGGTGTTTTATATGATTAAAGAGAGAAACATAGAATAAATGTATATTCATCCATAGCCATTCTCTTTATACAAGAAAAGTCCAAAAGATTTAATTAAGAATAATTCTAAGTAAAACAATGTCTTCATGTACTATCTCATCTCAGTTCAAGTTTTTCCATAATAACCACATATATACTATTTTTAAAATAATCTAACTTAAATAATCTTACTCTATTTTTTAAATGTGTCATTTTATCTAGCTAAAAATAATAATTGATTTGAAAAAAAGTTAAGAATAAAAAGTAACGGGTCAAGCACTACTTGGCTAGTCTTAAATTTTCTCATATAGATTGAGAAAATATGTTATTTGTTAACATAATTTTATATAACCTTTCTTAGTAAATGTATTGTTTTTATTACTGAAAATATAAAAAATATCAATATAATTTATATAATAATACATAAAATAAAAATAAGTAATATTGTATTAAAAAATAAATATCAATCAATTCAAAAGAACAGAAGGTAAAATATGAAGGAGTATTTATATTCACCATGAATTTAATATTTAATTATACAAGAGGGGTCATTGATTTCTGTGGGAAGAGAATATTTTAGCCCATAGCTTTAACCTAAGTCAAAGATTTGAATGCACATTATGTACCTTCATGTATAATTGTATAGATAATTATTTTCTTTCAAATCAGACCTACGTGCACGTATTTAAAAGGTCTCTTAATTGTTGAAAAATTAGGTGGTGGATACCTATATATCCTATATCCTACACCATTCATGCTAATTAATTCAAGGAGTTAGTTAATTAGAATATTATTATATCCTCTATGAGATCATATGATTAATTAACTTTCCACCAGATTTAGAAAAATTTGATTCCATCTCCTTCTAATAAAACAATTTTATAGAAGACATAAAGCAAGCAAGACCATTCACACAATATCCTTTAATTTCAATCTAATAATGGATTCATCGATACTGAAGGATTCCATATGTCGATGGTTTTATTCAATTCACATTGACCACTTTTTCTTTATTAAAAAAATATATTTAGATTAAATCATTTTTAGGCTTTAAAATTTAAGGTTGCCTTAGAAATATAAATATATATCCAACAAAAAAAACTCAAACATGTATTAAATTAATTTCTAGGCGTTGTTGAAAGATTAACAATGAAGTAAAATATGCCTTTCATCTATAAAAATATCTCTAAACTGTAAGTTGTTATATTTAGTAGAGGTGGTTTTAAAAGCAATAAAAGTAAAAATTTTATGTTAGAATTATTGCGTAAATTAGAATTTTAAAAATTGTATTCTTTTTCTTAATATATATATATATATACACACATTTTTTTTTCTACGTTATCTTTAAAAGTTTGAAACCTTTTTTTTCATCTTTTCTCCAATTTCAAGCCACGACTTAGGAGAGCTTCGTGCTTGCATGTAAGATTTGAACTTAAATAGAGTTTTTTTTTTTTCATGTTAATTGGAAATGTTTTATAAAAAAATTAATTTGTAATATAGTGAAATTGATAGTTTGATAAATAAAAAATTTTGTTGCAAAAATTGTTGACTTAGATATGCGTATAATTTTGGGTATATTTAAGAAATTGAAATTTTGGAAGTTTAAAATGATTTTTTTTTTAGTTAAAAGGTGGAAAAATTGGTGGAAAATGGTACGGTTGGTGTGGTTTAAGATAATCAAATGGAGTTACATACATTTGTCATAATATGTTGGTAAATTGAGTGTTTAAATATTTTGTAACTTTGATGAAGTAGATGTGTGAAATTTGAGGTGATGACTTAGTTTTAAATTAAAACTACCCAACAATTTAAAGCAATGATGAATCTCTTGAGGATTTTGCTCAATGGATTAAGATTTTATTAAGTGAGATCACTTTAGTAGCAAATAAAAATTATTGTGAAAAATCACTCAACAAATTAGAGTTAAAAATTTTGTGACCCTAAACCCTAAACTTAATTTCACTAAACTCAATTTCACTAAACATATTGATAAAAAAAAACTAAAATTTTATTATTTTCTTATATTATTAAAAAAATTGATATTTATATTTTAATTTAATAAATTTAAGTGTATATTTTAAATGTTTTTCTTTAATTTTTTAAATGAATAATTAGTACGAATTGAGTTTTATAATGAAACGTGTTAGATTAATGTGAGGATTTTCAAGGTAGTAATTAGAGTAGTTGAACTTAGTATATATTTACTATTGAAGTCATCAATGAAAGAACATATTCAAGTTTTATTAACTTCCAAATTACTTAGACGGAAATTTTAGTTATGAGAGATCGATGGAAATTTACCGAATGGGATATTAGTTGAAATATAATATGAATTGATAGGTTTAAATTTTGAGTCAAATGTCAGTTTCTAGCAAATTTGCTTAGTATATTTCTTTCAGAAGTTGGATTGAAATTCTTTAAATTCCTATCATCTTGATTGGTAGAAGATGGCAATGTTGATTTTAATGATTGTTTTAATAGCTAAAGTTTTAAATTTCTAAGATGATTTATTTTTTAAATACTAATTTATCCTTATGATTTATATGGTTATTACTGTGATGGTAATGTGTTTAACACATGAGTAGATGCCAGTATAAATAGTAAATCTTCTCATGGACAACAATATGATTTATTTTCTATATAATATTTTTACGATTTATTTTATATAATATTTTGAAAAATTATGGACACATATATTTGTATATACTTATATTTTGGTAATATAAGACTATGTTTTGGGGATTTTATAGTTATTTTACTTATCAAATATTCATGCATGGTATATATGTTACAACCTTAAATCTAGCTTGATTTATGAGATATCAAAATTCAATGAAATTTTTGAACTCTGACTTTGCAAATCATTAGTTAAGGAAAGTGGAAAATGTTTTTTAGGCAACTATCTTCCTAGTCAAGTAGAGACTACATTTTTTATAGTTTGTACAAATCCTCTTGTAAAAACTAAAAATGTATATAGTGCAGTAGACGTTCTATATGTTTTTTTTTTTTTTTTTTTTTTGTAAAATTTTTTTATCTTTTTTTTTTTTTTTTTTAAAACTACTTATGCTCTTTTTTTTTCTTTTATAAAAATAACCATTGTTGTAATTTTATAAAAATTCTCAAAC
>Ga0099824_1001659_pt1 | contig 31702 bp, 10 predicted proteins | sample SiratrowhiteBW_FD_76837 | JGI IMG/M metagenome (GOLD analysis project Ga0099824, IMG submission 76837) | Root nodule microbial communities of legume samples collected from California, USA - Siratro white BW | ecosystem: Host-associated > Plants > Roots > Nodule | place: USA: California... | reverse complement strand
TTTTTACCTTATTAAGAAGGTTTTCCACGCTAAAATTTTCTGGCGTTGTTTTTATATTTACGCTTCCGCAAAGTGCCTATTTTGAGTTCACGGAGGAGGGAAGAAAGAGCGATTCCCAACACAGCATACTTTGTTCGTCAACACCATAAGCCTCTCCAATGGACTTAACAGTGTCACCATTGTTCACTGAGTAAACCAGCAAGGAAGTGACCCCTCTTGCTGTCTGATTTTCAGTGGGGCAAGCACATACTACTGGAACTGTGAGCTCAGCACCAATGCTAATGCTTCCAGAGGCATAGTAATTCTGACCCATCAGTGCCTGGCAAGTGGTGAGGCCTTGGTAAGTTTCTGTAACCAACTTGAAGTAGGTGTCATTCTTGGTGGCAGTGTAGGGTGTGGTATGCTGGTAGATATTTCCAGAACATGAACAGAATACAGGAACAATGACTGACTTATTGGAAGGAATCTTGGCATCTCTTGAGATGTTGTTGATTGAGGCTATGGTAGATGACTCAGAGCCAAGAAGGTAGGCAATGCTTACAGGGTTGTCATAGGGAGATTTGGACCTGAAAACTAAGAAGGAAGTGCATGACTTTCGAAGGCCATTGCACAGGTATCCTTTTGATGCAGAAGGGTTCTCAGAGCAGTCATAGACAGTGCTGTTGAGGTATGCTTGTTGAGAGTTAGCTGATTCAGGAAACATATGTAAGAACAGGATTATGTAGAGAATGTAAAGGTAAGGATGAAACTCCATGAACCTGTCTCTGGAGAAGAAAAATTCAATTTGGTAGAGCTGTTTGTTTAAGATCTAATGCATTCTTTACACCATGTTGTGCTTCTTATTTTATGGAAAATTTTTCATTAGTTTTTAGCATTGGAGATATGCATCATAAGATCTCTGATTCATAGACAAAATATCATTCAACGTTGTAACAATTATTACATCGTGTCCGTTGATGTTGATCCCTCTAAAGTCAATAGTCAGACACTTTGAGTAATAAAATTTTGTTTACCCTGTGCACTTTGACAATTTCAATAGTTGGCTTGGTCTGCATTTGAAAATCATCAATGTAACGAAATGCAAAGCTAATCAGAATGTAAAACTATATCAATACCATGTAACAGAATCAAACTGGTTGTTAAATCTTGAATTCGTGTTAAATAGTTGTTAGGCTATAATCCAATTCTAATACTAATTTTTTTAACAATAACTAAACTTATACACTTTACTTTTTAAAGTACACGTATTCATTTTTTCCCTGCTTGCAAAGTTTGATGTTATAGTTGACTTTCTTTTTGGGCATAGATGTCATATAACTCTCAGACTTTTAATTTCAATTTTAGATTATCTAATGCTTTGAAATTTTAATTTTCCTTATCTGGGTTCTTCTAAGTAAGAGATATGGTTTATGAAAATGACAAGACTGGTCTCATGATGTGTACTCATTCGTGTTAGAATGTTGGTTTTAAGAAAGGTCCAAACACGCAACTGTACTATTTTGTCTTGTTTAAATAGAGACAGCAGAATAGAGTATAAAAGACCCATTTTGTAAGAACAACAAAGAATAGAAAAAAAGAGAACAGAAAGAAGATAATAACTATTAATTAGAAAATCAATTATTGATAGTCTTATTAATTTAAATTTTATCAATTATGTGTTTGATTGTATCACGTTTCTCCACCCTATTGAAAGTTTCTGCTTATAAAAAAAATCAATATTGAGAGTACATTTTATCCACTAAAAATATATCCCTTTTGTGATATTGTATTGTATATCTTTGAAATTTTCAACATGCCTTATGTTGCCTGTTTCAAGCTTTTGACTTTGAAATATTATTTTATCGGTACGTGCTTCATCCCTCAATTAATGCAGGTTCAATTATGGAAATCTCAATTTTCAATAGGCTCTCTTTTTTGCCACATAGTAACATGTTAAAGAAACAAATTAAAAAATAAAACAGTTTGTTATTTCATAGCCCATTCCAAAGACCACTTCAACGAGTCAACAAAGTATGAATGAGGATTTATCAATTCTGAACTAAGAGAGATTCCAAGTTTCAACTGATGTTTTTGTGGAGAAGTAAAGACTTTGTTATCCACACATGTCAGTGAAAGAAAAAAATGAAACACTGAAACATAGTTAAGAAAAGAATGGGGTATCTGGCTTCCTAAAACATTATAAAAAGAAAATCTAGCTTCCTAGAATGATGTAGATTCTAGTTGTAAGGACAGTGACATGCTTTCCTCCGTGCACTCTTGAACCACATCACTAGTTTTCTGCTCAAGATCATAGTTGATCTGTAAGGAACTTTGCACCTTTCTCAATGCTTCTAATTCCAGTGAAACCTCCTTCATTGTTGGCCTTTTCTTCCCATTAAGTCTCAAGCATCTCATTGCAAGGTTTGCAATGGCAACAATGTCATCTTTCATTGCTTCCTTGGCCACCCTTCCATCTAAAATTTCATGAACTTGGTTCTCCTTCATCAGAGAAAGAAAGTGTGCAATCAGATTCTGACCCTCATCTTCCTCTAAGAATGAAATTGGCTTTCTCCCACTTATGAGCTCTACCAGCACAACCCCAAAACTATACACATCACTTTTATCTGAAAACTTACTAGACTGAAAATATTCAGGGTCTATATACCCAAAGGTTCCTCCTACAGCTGTGGTCAAGTGAGTCTTGTCTTGTGGCACTGATCTTGATGTTCCAAAATCAGACACTTTGGCACTGAAGTTGCTGTCTAAAAGTATGTTGGTAGGTTTGATGTCTCTATGAAAAATGGGAATAGAAGCTGCAAAATGCATGTATGCCACTGCTCCAGCAACCTCACATGCAATTCTAAGGCGACTCTCCCATGAAAGGGAGGGCTCATTGTCTCTCCTGTGGATATGGTGAGAGAGGGTTCCATTGGGAATGAACTCATAGACTAGTAAAGGAGTTTCTGTCTCGAGACAGCAACCTAGGAGTTTGACAATGTTTCTGTGGTTGATCTGAGATAGAATCATCACTTCATTGACAAAAGTCTCTATCTGGTTCCTTTCAATTTCTTTGGACCTTTTAACTGCAACTATGGTTCCATCTGGTAACATTCCTTTGTACACTGTGCCATAGCCACCCTGACCAAGAAACCTACTCTTGTTGAAGTTATCTGTTGCTCTTTGTAGTTCCTCAGCTGTGAAAAGCTTTGCCATTTCTCCATTTCCGTAAGATGAGAGCTTCTCCTGCAACAAGTAGCCACCATTTTGCCTGAATAGGTTTTCCTTTCTGATACTTTCTCTCTTTTTCTGTATATATTGATATGATTTGTACCCCAAAAGAAACAAACACACAAAGCCTACGCCAACTCCTGCTCCTGTAAATTAAAGAAAAAACAAAACTTAGTCCAAAATGAAAGCAAAGGCTAACAATGAACATCCTTATGTTTTGTAGCAATCAGTAAATAACGAAGTTGCAAGTTCAAGTAAGTGAAAATTGTGTTGTCATTACTGATCATTTTGGGTCTGCTTAATTTCTTCATAACTATTTATTTTAAAAACTGTTTTATAAAACAATTTCACACTACTTAGTGATCAATTTCTCATAAAAAGTATAATTAGTTTTAAAAATTGTTTCCAAAATAAGTGTTTCAAGAACCACAAACTAGAAACTGTTGGGGACGTTTTCTCATCCTCTTCTATCTTCGTCAAATGCTCCAATCAAGTGTTCAAGAGATAACCATTTGGAAACGGAGAAACGTGATGAAGAGAAACACACTCAAATGTGCTCAGGGAACAAACAAAGTTTAAAAAACAGAAAGCTATTTTTGAAAATAATAAAATACAAGTTCTTATTCTACTCTATTGCCCTTACTCTTCTAGGATGATACATAGCTCTTAAGGGGTATCATCTACAAACAACTGCTATACTATTCTAAAGAAAAAAACTAAAATTTCAATAAATGCATGTTTTGATTCTTCTTGAAGAGAGTTTAGGCAAAAATACCTAAAGCGGCTACCAACTTGGCAGGGAATTTCTGACCATCAGATTCATCACAGAAGGGCCCCTTGGAGCTTCCATCTGGTGCTTGATAACATTTACAATAGAATTTATCTGGGTTCTCTTTGCAGTTCTTCCCTATTAGAGGAACTAAAAGAGGTGTCAAAGAAAGGAGATTCATTGTGCTGTTTTCACTTTGTAGCACAGCCAACTCATTGGCCTCAAGCACACTTTGTTCATCCACACCATAAGCCTTTCCTATGGACTTAACAGTGTCATCATAGTTCACCAAGTAAACCAGCAAGGAGGTGATCCCTCTTGCAGTCTGATTTTCAGTTGGACAAGCACATAACAACGGAACTGTGAGCTCAGCACCAATTGCAATCTCGGTAGCTGCATTGTAATTCTGACCCATCAGTGCCTGACAGGTAGTGAGGCCTTGGAAGGTTTCTTTTACCAACTGATAATAGGTGTCATTCTTGCTGGCAGTGTAAGGTGTGTTATGCTGGTAGATGTTTCCTGAACATGAACAGAATACAGGAACAATGATTGTCTTGTTGGAAGCAATCTTGTCATTTCTTGAGATCTTGTTGATAGAGGCTATGGTAGATGCCTCAGAGCCAAAAAGGTAGCCAATTCTGACAGGGCTGTCATAGGGAGGTTTGGACCTGAAAAGTAAGAAGGAAGTGCATGACTTTTGAAGGCCATTGCAAAGGTACCCTTTTGGTGCAGAAGGGTTTTCAGAACAGTCATAGACAGTGGCATTGAGATATTCTTGTTGGCACTTGAGTGAGTGAGGGAACATGCATAGGAGCAGAATTGTAGTGAGAATGCTGAGGTTGTGAAGAAGCTCCATGAACAAATGTTCAGAGAAGACAGCAGATGAGTTACACTTGAATTTTCTTTCCAATGTTTATGTGTTAGTTTGGCTCTTATCACGCGGTGTGGTTCGTTTTATGGTTTGTCTTGGTGTGCCGAATATTCAGCAGAGTGAAGTCGGTTAGTTCTCTCCAAGATTTTTCAAATATGGATGAGAAGGACATTTATTGATATTGAAAAGTGTAGGAATTCAACAACAACGAAATTGTGTTACTTCTTGTGTCCCACTTTATAATCTGGTGGCCCAATCATAAATCTTTACAAAGTTAATCATGTGCTAAAATCGTTGAGATTCAAACTTTCTTTATTATAGTTGTTAATATATCAGTGTTCTTTCTTATACTACTGTTGATGGAGGTAATTAGTTCATTTGGGATGCCTCTTCTTGATCAAATCTATTGAATTTACATCTTTGCACTGCTAACATTTTAGAGTTAAGAATATGATCACATTGCCGTTCATCTGATAAGCAAATTACACACAATACTCATGGTCATGGTTATGAATAATACCTAATCTTCTTATATATGGGTAATTTTTACATTTTAGTTCAATTGATTCGTATATATTTTAGATACTAATTTAGTGCTTAATCTTTTTCAAAGAATTTAAAATAAGAAAGTTTTAAATTTCTTTTATATTAAGAATTTTAAAATCTCACCAAAGAATTGGGTCAAAATCAATTTCATGAATTGTGGAACTAACCATGTAAGTCAACTTGTTAGTACATGGAAGAGTGATTTAAATTGAAAATGCTACTGAAATCAATTACTGACAACCTTTTGTCAATATGACAACCTTAAATTTAGAGAGAATTAAGATTCTTGACACTAAGTTTTTGTATTTGTCCTGGCAGGAGGGCGACGATCTTCTTTATATGATTGCATTTGTTTGCATTGAGTTCTTCTCATGGTGGACTGCGATTCTTCTCATGGTTTTTGTGGTTTCCTCCCCACTGGGTGTGCAGGATGAGGGCTTCCTAATTCCTTTAGGTGTCTTCATGATCAAGATATTAAGCAAACTAAGAAAACTACTTTGGCTACTGTTGTAAAAAAAAAAAAAAAAACAATGTTTGTTCGGTTTTGAATAACACTTGTGACATCCTTAAGAGTCAAGTCTCTAACACATCTAGATGTGTGCAATAAGCTGGACCTTGCTTGGAAATCTTTTGGTTCATGAAAGGCGGTTTCTCTTGGCAAGGAATTCAATAAGTTTTCATTCATCTCTTTGAAAGATTTAAGATGTGTGTTGGCGATTAGATCTTGGAATCTCTCTTTAGGATTTTTTTGAGTCTTTTCCTGGAATAAAGAACTTTGTTCTAGTAACTATGAAACTTACTAAGGCGTAATGTTGGGTCAAAATTCATGGTCTTCCTTGGAAATATTGGCAATCCCATGCTATTTTCTTTATAGCAAAAGGGATACCCCTCTTGTTTTAGATGAGTGTACTATGAAGAAAACCCTTAACTTTTATGCTCGAGTGCTTATTAATGTGAATTTGCTCTCTTCTCTTCCGCGACAACTTTTGATGGATTGTTCAAGCTTTGGCTTTGCCTTTGTGGCTGAAGTGAAGTATGAACGCCCTTTTTACTCTGTTTGTAAAACGATTGGTCTACGTTATTTGATTGTAAGCATTGCCCTTAAAGTGAGAGGTCTGATGAACAAGTGAAGTCTAAATAGTGTTATATTCCTAAGTCCAACTTAAGGATAAGGGAGGAAAATGTGAAACTGGATACTAAGCTCTAGTTAATATTGTTAATATTATTGTTGGTAATGACTGAAAACTATCTTTTTTAGGAGGTGATGTTGTTACACCTAATAATAGTTATGATCAAGAAGATAGTTTAGAAGGGATTCAAGTCTTGTTGATGATTCTCCGTCTCTCTAGTTCTGAATGTTGAACAAATACATGTTTCTCCTAAAGGTGACTTGGGTCACTCGTCTGGTTTGACTATTTCAATTTTTTTTTTTAAATTGTTTGTTCTCGTCAATATGTCAAGTATCCAAGTGTGAGTCTAAATCCTACATCTAGCAGAAATGAGAAAGTTGAACAACATATAAGAAAGAAAACCCATAAATCTAATATCTTAAGGTTTTGGGTTGAAAGTTGTGTCGTTTCCTTGTATAGGTCTGACTCTTGTTCTAAATCTCTTGCTTCTTAAGAGAATTCCTTAAAGAATGTTGGTATTTCTTTCCGTAATTTTTTTTCTTTTTAATAATTTTATGAAATCTCTTAAAATATAAAAACTATAGATTAGCACACATTCAACGAACATCACATAACATCCACAATAAAATAATAATAATAGGTTTTCTTAACAAAACCTCTTAGGGTTCATTCTTTTTATCTAATTAAAGATAACAGTTTTATAAACGTATTAAAATTATTTTATTTAATTCTCTTTAATTGAAATTTAAAGGTACGTGAGATATAATATTTGAGTCTAATTTATTTTTGCACTATAAATTTATTTGAAATTTTATTTTTTACGAATTTCCAAACCCGCTCTTAATAGTAAAGGTGGCAAACATCTTTATATATACCACCTAAAATTAAATGAGCCTTATTTTATCATATCACCGGTAAATGAGTCTCTAAATTTGTTGGTGTTTTCTAAAAAATTAACTTATTTGAAGTGAGATAAATCTACTTTAAATATTATAATTATAATTAATCAACAAATTAGTGATTGATATTTTAAATAATACGAGTTTGCAGGCATATACAAATAAAAAAAAAAAGTACGTAGAGAAGTACCAATAAAAAATAGGTACTTCGAAATTCCTTGGAATATTTTTGTCATGAATTTCCCACTATCACATGGCAGACTCAACTTCTTACTTTTTCAAACAAACGTATTCTTCACTTTACTATTTTAAGAAGAACATCGATGTCAAATAAGATAAGAATATTGAGTGTGAAATAAGATAAGAATCTTGAGTGTCAAATAAGACAGCATTTTCCATCCATGTTGTGTTAATAGTAATTAGTATTTTATGGCATTGAAACGATGCAATTGAACAATGATAGAGGGGATGAAATAATAATGCTTTGGTTGATCAATTCAATGTTCACGGGCAAATTTAGCTCTCAAATCTTCACAAGAAACCAAATGTCTCGTGATTTTTTTTTTTTTCTTAAAAAAACGTCTTATTCATTGATTTGACTAAATAGGAAACACTACAGAATAACATACAACTATGAAATGAATGACATGTTTGGTCTGGAATGCAACAGAGGTTCGATATTAATTTTTTATATAATTCTAGGTTTAATTAAATTTTAAGTAGTTTATAATTTAGATACTTTTTTAATTAATTTTTTATTAAAAATTATTTTAATAAATATATTTATTTTTTATTTTTAATTCAGTCGTTTAACTTTGTTATTTTTAAATTTAGGTATTACTTCACTATACTTATGTTGTTTTAGATAGAAAAAAAAACTCACATATTTTAAACTTTTTATAAAAGTTTAAATATTTTTTAATTAAATTCTTATTTAAAAAAAATATTTTATGTTTAAAATTTTTATATTTCTCAATTGAGTTATTATCATTAACTAAAATAACATAATAATTTGATTTTATAGTGTTAAGCACAACATTATAAATTTGGATAATAAAAAAGTAAGTTCTAAAAATTATCTTTGTCAACCAATATTGTTTTATGTTTCTCACGATTCATTTTATGTTTATTTTAGTATTTAATTTAAAAATAAAACAACGTCATTTTTTTATAAAAATAATTATGGTTTTAAATATTTGTTTTAATATTTTCTTTGTTTGTGATGTAGTACTTGAAAATGCAAAATCAAACTGTCACCTCACTTTACATGATGGTAAAATTAAATATATATTCTAAATATGTTATGCAATACTAAAATGAATATTGATCTAGATTAACTACATTAACCTATAACATCACTATGTATATTAACCTATAATATCACCTGTTTTCGTATTAAGTATGATTATTACGTTTATAATGACATAACAACAAATACAGTAAGCAAATGTAATTTAATTAAATCATTAAGTGAATATATCATTTCTCAAACTCGTAATCCTTTCATATCTCATTCTTCAAAGTCACTAATATATTTATCAATAAAAAAATTTCAATTTCAGTTAAGCCCCTGACCCTAAGAATTGATTGAATTAAAACTAAACTTGCAATTTAACACCTAGAAGACACATATTTATTATGTTTGTTAAATACTAACACCTAACACAAAAGTAAAACATGCCTTCTGAGAGTCAAAGTCCTTAAAAAATAAGAATAGTTCATTACACTTATAATAGCAAGTATTATTATTTCAACCTCCATTATCTTCTCACCCTTAATATCTTTATGTATATGTATTTTTATGTATATGACTAATAAGATGGTAATGTGGGTTGGCCCATGTGGGTTAGCCTGGAGTAATTCTTCCTGCACCTCCATACCGACTTCCTGCACCTCCATAGTTTTTCAAAATTCCCATTTTGGACATAATAAAAAGATCAAAATATCCTTCGTCTACAACCTATGGTGTAAAAATTTTGAAACACATTGCGGGTTTTACAACCCACAATGTAAAAATTTTTGAAACACATTGCGGATTGTACAATTCGCAATACATTTTAAAAAAAATTTGTATTTTTATATTGCGGGTTATACAACCCACAATACATTTAAAAAAAATTTTGTAACCCGCAATGTATTTATAAATTGTTTTGTTTTACGAATTGTACTATAGACGAAGGACATTTTAATCTTTTTATTATGTCCAAAATAGAAATTCTAAAAGACTATGCAGGAAGTCGTCATGGAGGTGCAGGAAGAATCACTCCTGTTGGTTCGCGATAAAAAACAAAGGGTGGGCTAAATATTTTAACTCGCTAGCTAGTTTAGGCCCACCCCACATAACCTGTAAATTGTGGGTTATAATTCACATAAAAATTCTACTATATTTTAATGTTATTACAATAGAACAACAATAATTTTTTTAAGTCATGAAAAAATATGATTAATTATTATAACTTTTAGTAGTTTAGACAATAATTTATTTTTATATTTTTTTTCATAAAATATTTAACTTTAACATATTTATTTGATGTAGACATTAATTTTATACTTACTTTAAATGTTATTGTCAATCATAAACTCTTGGGATACAACAAAAATGTGAAACGTTAAACTAAAATTTTGTTGCAACATTTGCATGTAGTTTTTTTATTAAGATTTTGATTATGCGGACTAGTTGGTAGGCCAGTACAAAAAAAACTAAAACATGATACTTATGTGGGATCGGCCCGTCCCAACCTGTTTTGGTCTTAAAAAAGTGGATATTGATCTGGTCAGTTCAACTCGCATTGTCTTCTCTAATATGACTAAAAAAATTAATGAAATCTGAATATCTCTCATACTTAATGGTTCATAATTTATCATTCTAAAATATCATATTTAATAAATTACAATACCTCACTCTTCATCACATATAAATCTATTTCAAGTAATATCACACTAATAAACATATATTTAAAGAGAGTTACATTATTCCAATTAAAAAAAAATAAATCAATGAGAACATTATAAAACAAGAAATATCATTTGAGTATAGAGAAAATTGATTTGGGGTTTCTTTTGCTCAAACGTCGTATTGACGGCTTTAGCAATACAAATTAGTGTTTAAATATTCATAAACATTTGAGTAGCATAAATCTAGAGTAGAAAAAATAAATTATAAATTATTTTTTATAATATATATATATATATATATATAACTTATAAATTTAAAAATAATAAAATATTCGTTATCTTGGCTTACACAAACACACAAGATCTACTAATGAAAGCCTAAAGTAGATTTATTTAAATGTATTTCTCTTTAAACAATTTAAAATAAATTATTATTTTATAATTTAACATTAGTTTATATATAAGTTAATTCAAAAATTATATTTTAGAGAAAAATAACGGGGAAAGAAAATACAAGTGCGATGCGACCGAGAACACGAATGGTGAAAAAAAAATAGAAAATAAAACAACTTAGAGATTTGTTATTTTATTGATTTTTCCGAAAATTTATGATACATTTCACATACAACGATGATTATGTTCCATTCAATCGCTATTAATTCCACGGTTCCCTTCCATACATTACTTTATGGAGTAATATTATATAAATAAAACATACAAAAATAAATTCAAATAATATATATAAAAAAAATCTTTCGTTGTTTTTAATCACGAATGATATCTACCAACGTTTGTTTTTCGTGAAACTCCAAACTTGTCATTGAAAAATTTGAGCTGGGATTATATATAGTTCTTAAAAATTATAAATTTTATGTCAATATAAAAAGTTATAAACGTTGATCATATTAGTTTTCTAGTATATGCCATATTGTTCCCTCCAAAGTAAAGGGATATTATCCTATTAATTTTATTTTTGCAAGAAAAAATCCCAAGTAAAAAGGGTTTGCAATGCAAGAGTGAATAAACTCTGCATGCAAGTAATTTCTAATTAGTTCTGCTTATTTTTATTCCCCTAATTCAAGTGAAGAAGTATCCTATGCAGATATGACACTGAAAATGGAAACTCTCACCAAATTACTTAACTAGCAAATAGTTTATTATGAAGGAGTCACAATTTCATGGCCAAGAGAAGGAAACTCAAACCAACTCATACAATTCCACTTGGTGCCACAACAATGGGGCTCCTAACACTGTGTGCTCCACCATCTTCAATCCAAACAAGATCCCCATAAGAGATATCTTCCTTTTCACACTTGCTGCAATTTATTATAACAATGTAGCTAAGCTTCTCATTTTTATATCTAAATGTCAAAGTCTCAGGTGACACTGTCACCACACAGCCCTTAGGTTGTGTCACCTTGGCTCTGTATGTGGCAACACCAACTCCAACATTGGTCACTGTCCTCTTAAATTTGTGAACAACTGACCTTGTTTTGTTGCTATAGATAGCTATGAATGAAGGGTAGTTAAGATCAGAGGATGGTTTTGCACAATTGTAGGAACCTGATCTTGTAATGGCTAAGATTTGCTTTAGTGTGTACTTCAAAGAACAAAGGAGATTAACATAGTCCTGTGGGGTGGCATCATAGACCAAACCTGGATCAAGTGCTTTGTTGGGGTCAATTTGACCAGCTCCCATGGCAAGAGGGGAAGCATATTGAGAAGGATATGCATAGTCTCTAATTGGATTTTGTGTATTATCTAGAGGACTAGCTGTGGTTACTAGTGCAGACCTTATAGCAGCGGCACTCCATTCAGGATGTGCAGCTTTCAAAAGAGCAGCAACACCAGAAGCATGAGGGCAGGCCATGGATGTTCCAGACAGCAGATTGTAGTCACTAGGTAACCACACATTGTTGCCAATTGCAGCTGCTGGAGCATCAGGAATGAAAGCAGCAAGGACATTAGAGCCAGGTGCCATTATGTCAGGCTTCAAGACCCCAGGGTAGCTAGGTGAAGGACCTCTTGAAGAGTAACCGGCAAGAGCTGGTGCTGGCTTTATTCCAACAAATGTGTGCTGAAATTTGATGCTGGCTGTTGGCTTCATATGGCTTTTTGCATACTGGATCACAGATGGTGCATCCTTTGCACTGACTACAATACTTGGAAATGTGGTAGCTCCTGTGTCATTTAGCAAAGGACCATCAAGAAAAAACACTGCTCCTGACAAACTAGCTTTATTAACAACCCACATTTGCTCATAGATTAACTCAGTGTCTGGAAGTAAGTCACATATAATGATCCCTTTTGTTCTCAGTGTGGATAACAACTTGACTGAGTTACATGCTGATATATTCTTACTGTAGATAAGTGGAAGATTTTCCACCAAGGCATTTGCTGGAAACAAGGTCCAACCACTAATGGTTTGGCCATTTCCAAGAATTAGAGTACCAAATATGCGGTCAATGGTACCTGCAGCCACAGTCAGAAGCCAGGGGATTCCATTGTGCAAAGTACCAAGATCAGGACCATTGTTACCTGCAGAGGATGAAACCACCACCCCTTTTTCCATTGCTGCAAAAGAAGCTATTGCTACAGGATCCTCATAAAGTGGAACTTCATCAAACCCCATAGAGATGGAAATGACATCAACCCCATCAGCAATGGCTTGTTCCATTCCAGCCAAAACATCAGAGGCGTAACGACCCTCTTCCCAAATCACCTTGTACATGGCAAGCCTAGCTCTCGGTGCAATGCCTCTAGCCACCCCTTTGGCATAGCCAAAGTAAGAGGCTCCACTGACATAGTTGCCAGCAATTGTTGATGATGTGTGAGTTCCATGACCCTCAGTGTCTCTAGCCGAGTTCATGCTGATTCTAACCTTCGGGTCTGCAGCAATCACACCTTTGTTGAAATATCTAGCTCCAATCAGTTTGAAGTTGCACATGGAAGTGTTGAATTGTTGCCCTTCCTCACAGGTACCTTTCCATTTACTTGGAATTTTCTTGGTCATGCCATCATCTTTGAAGCTTTCACTCTCAGGCCACACACCAGTGTCAATAACACCCACAATGACATCCTCCCCAAAATTTGATGCATGCCACAGGCCATTGGAAGCGTCTAGGGAGAGAAACTCAGAAGTGTGAGTGGTGTCTATAGTGACATTTCTGTCTGGATATGCTGCAATAAAACCATGTGAGTTCTGAACAGCCTCTAACTCTTCTGAAGTTAGTACTGCACTAAAACCATACATGGCATGGTTATAGGAGTACACTATCAGTTTCTGTGACTGCTTGAATGAGTCACCAAGTGTTGCTGATTTTATGGACTGAACGGTGGATTCAAACCAATCATGATGCGTTGCAAAGACATTGGGAAAAAGGGATCTGTCCATGTGGACTATATATGTGGAACTCTCAGCAGCAGCACTGGCATGAAGGGCCAATAGAAACCAATGAGTAATGAGGAGCATGAATGGAAGTGGAAACACAATGTTAGGCTTGTGTTCCATCTATGTTTCTGCAACTCAGAATGAAAACTTCTTGCGTGAACAAGCCTATCAGAAAACTTCTTCTGTGAACAAGCCTATCAGAAAACTTGTTGTGTGAAGAAGCCTATCAGATGATGCAGCATAAAAAGGAATTTTCGGTCTGCACAACACCAACGATTTGAGAAACTGACAACCATAATATCAAATTATTCATCTTCAGCACATTGAACTTGATTTTTCTTTTTAAATCCTTTAACTATTAATATCTACTGCTTCTTTGGTTAATATTCTTATTGTTTAGCAATTTCCAAGAACATATATGAAAGCCAAAATCACATTTCTTTTCGAAGGAGACGTGTTAGTATTAATTTTTAAATTTGATCTTATATAAAGCTGTGACTACTTCTCGTGAAATCTAAGCAAACAAGTCCAAATGTAATAGTTTGTCACATAAATAATTAATTTCTTCATATTTATATTAACTATGTCAAAAATAATATCCATTAATCTACAGAATAAAAAGCTTTACACGAATTGTGAATGACTGCATATTAAACTCTTACATAGTTACATACATAATATTTACCCCATGCACGTTGAGGGGTTAAAATACTAATTTTAGTTAATTTTCTTATTAATTGGCGTTAAATTTCTTATAGGATTATTTCAACGGTTAATGCACATTTCAGAAAAAATTTAATGCATTTGAAAGATATACATTTTATGGATATAGTACAAGTTTTAATTCGGATTTTTATGAACTCGGTAACGTCTTAAAATACCAAATCTACTAGTTTAGGTAAAAAAAAAAATTGCCCACCACTATTCAACTCTGTTCTTGGTTGGATTCAAGATTTGGATCTAGCTATTATCCAACTAGAAAGTTTCTCACACATGGCGCTGATAATTTTAATTTTGAATAAAATTAATAATTAAAATAAAAATAAAAGGTGATTGTTTTAATTATTGATAATAAATAGTAAACTTAAATATATTGTTGTCTATAAAATGAATGAGTTGTGATGATAAATTATTCAAATCAAAATATACTGACTTTATTGACATGATGTGTCAAATTTTACAAAATAAAATTGAAATAAGGATTTATTAAGATTATAATAATTTTAATATTAGTTTAAGTTTGGTGTAGTGTTCTAATATTAAAATACAATTCAAGTCTAAATAAAAGTATTTGAAAATTTTAAAAAGTTACAAATTAAAATGTAAAAAATATAAATATCAATTCATTGAAAAAGCTAATTAAAATGACCAAACGAATTATAGAAGAAGATTATAGTTGTTAAATTTTCTCATTCAAATGTGATAACTTTAATCAATCAATTATGTATACTAGTGATTTCACGTTTTAAGTGATTTCCAGCTCTTCTTTGATGGATAGTTTTCATTATTATTATTATATATATAGAAAATAATTATATCAATTGAGTACGATTTAATTTGTTCTCATGTATGGAAGAGTGAAAATTGGTAAACACGACACAATCAATAATAAAAATAACACTTCATTTAAATTGTTCAAACAAATAAGAACAAAAATGTCCTTTATCCTGCACTTTGAGATTTTGGCTAGTTATTACTCGATTAGTACATTGTGTATAATCAATTTTTCACTCTATATCTATCAAAACCAGCAAATTGTTTCGCTGTCCAAAACAAAATTGTTTCCTAAATAAGTGTTTTGATAAAAATGGAAACAGTTTAATTAAGATATGTTTACTCATTCTTCTTTTATTTAGAACTTGTTCAGCCTCTTCCTTAATTTCAAATCCCACTTTTGTATCTTTTGAAAAATAATGTTTTGAAACAATTTTTAAACAGTAAGGTGATAGTTTAACTTTTTGGATGATTAATTAATCTTCTGTTAATTTTATTCTATTAATATGAAGATGTTGTTTTAACAATTTTTTAAAGGATTTGTTTACAACTAATTTATTAAATTCTAATTAATTTTGTTTGGTTTCCCTAGCTTATAATTTTCAAATTTAAAAAGGTTGTGAGAATAAATATTTATAAATAATTTAATAATAATTTCATAATGAATGACATCGTGAATTTATCAAATTCTTTATGATAGACTTTCATAACCTAAACATAAATCCTAAATTTTAAATCTAATTCAATTTTATAAAATAAAATTTATAATATATATATATATATATATTATGAATTAACCTCATTTAAAATAGATGTGAAGTTTGTAACGGAGTCGCTGTATACTATAAATTAACTTTATTTTAAATGAACGTGAAATCTATAATAAAATATTAAGAAAAGATTGTTTAAACTATTATTTTATTAGTTATCAAACAAATAAATAAAATTAGGACAACGTAAAACTTAAATACTCGAAACTGATGCAAAAACGAGACCCAACTCAAAATTCAAAACCAGCGAATTGTTTAAAAATTGCAAATACAACACCAATTGAGTAATAAACGTTTTGGGGTTAACAAAAACGGAAACAGTTTAATTAAGAGATGTTTAATCAAAGAAAAAGAACGTACTACGAAAAGATTGTTCGGACTGTTATTCTATTAATTAACAAATAAATAAATAAAATTAGCGGAACATAAAACTTAAAGACCCTAAACTGATGATCGATGCAACAATCAAAATTCAAAACCATTCAACCCAAAAAAAGCAAAATAAATTGCAAATACAACACCAATTGAGTAATAAACGTTTTGGGGTTAATTAAGCAACTAAGCACCAGCTTATAGGTTAATTTTTAGATTTACAACTTGAATTAGTTTAAAAATTTGTTCAAAACCAACACACCCCATTGAGAAAACATGTACAAAACCCTCCAATTGTGGAACCTAGTTCCCTGTAATCACCACCAAACTTGTCTCATGTCACAACCTTTGATCAGAAGAAGCTCTATTTGTTGTAACTTCACAAACTTCTTCCCATGTCATCGTCTCCTTCTCTCTCCACCGTCTCCTACGGCGGGCCACCCATGCACCCCAATAACACCGGATTAGACATATTCACCAAGCTCTTCCTATTGCTCCTCTTTCTCTCTCTCATCATTCGCGTCTGTTACGTGTACATGACCCTTCGACGTGACCAAGGTGACAACGACAACATGAACAATAGTACCACACCGATGATGCATAACGATCAAAATAATAGCCTCACGGGGCTACCCTTTAGTGTCATAAAGTCCTACCACACTTTCCCTTATAGCAAAACCAATAGTGTGGGAACAACGTGCGAGCATGAGACCACGTGCGCCATATGTATCGAGGATTACCAGGAATCGGAGATGCTAAGGATGATGCCGCAATGCCGCCACTACTTCCACCGAGATTGCGTTGACTCCTGGCTGAAGGTCAATGCCACGTGTCCCGTTTGTAGGAACTCGCTCAAGGAAACCGGAAGCTATAATAATGATAACAATGGTGGCAATGCCTTAGAACGTGTCTGATAGCATGATTCAACAAGGTGAAATGGTTTTGCAGACAGGATATTCTTCTAGTTTTTTTCTTCTTCTGCTTCTTTTCAGTTTGATTTTACGTGTACATGTTCAGAATGTTGATACTTGTTGAAAATTGATAATGTAGATTCTTGTCCTTGGGGAGAAATAGATAGAGCTAAAATAAAGGGAAAAAAATATAAAATGTATATACGAATATTATTAATTAATTACTCGTACCTTTTTTCTTTGGTAGGGTAAAAAGGGATCCTTCTTAATTTGCTCTCCAAATTCGTTGATTTTTAAATCTATCTTATTGTGTGTATTTGGAAATAAAGCCAATCTAAATTAAATTAATTTTCACTTAAATTTATAATTTTTCCATATTTACCCATTCAACCCAGGTTAAAAATAAAAAATATTTACTAATTAATTAAATACTTAACTAAGTTTTAAGAAATTATAAATATATTGAATTTTTTATTTTATTTAGTATCCAAAATATTTCTAGCTTTTATCTAAGTTTCATGTTGTTTAATGTTATCATTAATAAGATGAGGTGATAATTATTTTTGTCATTTCCTGTCTAATTCATGGATCAACTTATTTTCTCTTCAATATTGTTACTTTGTTTTATCCTTCTCTAGAATTAACCAATAGGTTGAAAGGTATTGTAAAAAGAATAAGCAAGTTGATAGTTAATTGAAAGATATTGTAAAAAGAATAAGCAAGTTGATCGTTAAGTTAACGACGAGAAAACAGAACTAACAGTCACATCATTTAACCGAATGATAAAATCAAATCATAGTACTTAAAAAATAAAAAATATTTAAAATATTTATTAATAAAATAAAAGATTTTAATAAGAATTTAATTAAAAATATTTAAATTTATCAGTTATTTAAAATACTTTATTGTAGCGTGGATTTAAATTGTGTTATTATATACTTTCAAATAGATGTCAAGTCAAACTTTAAAAATTTGAATATCATAAACTAATCTTAATTCATAGGTTATAGAGATTTTGTTTTTCCGTAATTTCTACCGCACATAATTTGTAGGAACAGCTGGCTTCAGAAAGGGTTAAATAAAGTCTGAACTCAATATAAGCACAAATAAAGCAGTTTTATACTGGTTTTACAATAAGTACACAAACCTCTCCAGTTTATACCAGTCTCAATCTCTCCCTAAGATCAAGACCACTCAAGATTGAAATAAACACTCTCAAAAGAGAGAACAATGAAAACTCACAATGGTTTACTTCACAATGGTGAAGAATTACACAATGGTTTCACACAACCAAAAACTCTAGATGCTCTCAATAGCAAATTGACAATAGACCCTCAGTATATTTTCTTCAATGTATTATATGATGTATTTCTCTTTTTGCTTATTATTGTTCAACTTCAAATTACTCCTCTATATGTATGGAGCTCAAAATGAAAATATTTCTCTAATTTTCATACTGCATTAAACTTAATTAGTTCTGTATCAGAAATAATTTAAAATAAAATAGAGAAATTATATTTGAAATACTCATCAATAATTTAAATCATTTCCATTATGAACAAATTTGAACCTTAAAGCACATCATCATATAAAATCAATTAATCACATTAAAATACTCCATAATAATTTGAATAATTTTCATTATGAACAAATTTGAACATTAAAGCACTATAAAATCAATTAATCACATTAAAATACTCCATAATAATTTGAATAATTTCCATGAACAAATTTAACATTAGAACACATCATACTATAAAATCAATAACATAAAAGTAAACAATAGAAAACTTATCTCTTCATGGATTATGTGTCTGCTACTTTAATAATAATAATAATAATAATAATAATAATAATAATAATAATAATGTTAACTACGCAATGTATATAAGTCATCAAATATAAATGTATACTTGAGTTTTGTTATCATCAAAACTTTATCATTGATCATTTAAAGGGACTTTGGACCGCCTGATGTTCAACATAATCTTAACAGCTAAAATAAATATTAGAAATTAAAAATAATAATTTTAAATTTTGGAAGAACAAAATAAAAACTTTAATATCATTTTTAGTCCCAATAATTTTTATAAATATTTAATATAGTTCCTCAGTTTTAGATTTAATGTAGTTCTAAATTTTGTTTAGATAGTGATGTTAGTTTAATTAATGACAAAGTGAAATATGAACTCTAGAAAAATAGACTTTAAGTCTAATTTAATCTTATAAAACTAGTTTGGAAGGTGAGATTTACATCTATCTATTTATTTATATTCAATTAAAAGGTCTTATCTCTAGTTTATGTGAATCTCTAACATACCTCCTCATAATTGCTCAACTCGTGTGTGGAACTATATATTAAGGGTGACTCGATAGTAGATGCTTGATAGGCCCAACAATCTTGCTAATATAAGTTCTGATATAATTTTAAAAAATAAACTTTAAACCTAACTCAACCTTACAAAACTAGCTTGTAAGGTGGGTGCAAAAGGTCTATCTCTATCTCTAATCGATGTGGGATCTCCAACAAAGATAGAAGTGTAATGAGATCTTGGTTGAATAATGTTTGTAAGAATTGGAGATTGAACTTCTACAATTTATTGGTGTTAACACAGTGGTAATTGTGCTTGTGCTTTTGTCATTGTTTCATGCAATGGTTGGTTTAATTGTGCTTGTGCTTTTGTCATTGTTTCATGCAATGGTTGGTTTTCCATTCAATTTCTAAGGTGAGTGTCACTTCTCAATTCTTTGATTATTCTTTTTCATGTGTTGGTTTAGGCTTTATGGTGAGATAAAAATATTGTTCTATTTTGGTTTTGGTTGTTTTATACATTTAATTGTATAGTTTTGTTAAATTCGGTGCACTTTGTGAGTTGATTAGGATTTCAAGTTTGACCATGTGCAAATATTTGTTTTATGTGATCTACTATTTCTCATCAAGATTAACATATGACATATCCAACCATAGGTAAAAATTATAAAGTAGAGGGGCATTATTTGGAAGCCAAGATTGTGTTTTTCACATGTATTTTGATGTATAATTTTGTTATTCAAATTTATTAATTATCTAAATGTATTTTGAAGTACAAATTTTTTATCTTGATATATTTTCAACATAATTTGGATGTATCTTTCAAGCACAATGATTACTAAGTCATGAAGTTCAACCACACCTAAGTTTGTTCTCCTTTATCATGATTATTTTCTTATATGATAAGTCCATATTCTCATTCGTTCCTTCATAATATATTGAATACAAATACTACAACAACTTTATACTCATTGCTTGGAGTCAAGATTACATATATTTATTGAACATGACATTACAAAATGATATATGACTTGAGTACACTTATACAAAGATAATGTGACTATAAACAGATCTAGGTTTCACAATAACTAGTGATAATTTAAACAGCACTGACACCATAATAATAATTACAACAAAAACCATAACATGACTAATAACAATTACAACCATTTTATAGACATCTTTGTATTTTTCTTCTAAAATTTGCACCTCATTACTTCTCAAGTGTCAACCATTTAAAATTAATTAAGTAATTACACAAATTGAATTTAGATTTAACAAAATAAAATTTTATAACTCTAACTTTGTAGATAGGATAATCTAAAATTATTTACCAAAATTCTTAGTTGTTTTCAATATTGAAAAATCTTTATAATGACAAATGGGTACAATCAAATAAATCTTACTTCCACACTAAAAAAATTATATTGATTGTGTAACCCCTAAATATTATAATTACATGAGAATGAAAACTAGCAGTAAGACGTTCATAAAGAATAAGACACATACCTTAATCCAGGAGAAGAAGAAGAGAAAAAAAAAATGATTCGACTAGTTAATGTATTAAACTCGTTATCATTGGACAACTCTTTGAATATATACATGTACATCTGCCAACACATTATCCTTTTTTAATGACATCAAGACTAATATAATAGAATGGACCAAACTAAGTCGATTTAACCAAATTAGAGAGTCCAAAAAGACTAAAAAACTATATTAGAGACTAAAAACCAATAATTTTAAATTCAAAAATAAAAAGTTACGTAAATTGAATTTATAATGAAAAAGACGAGACAGTAGGTTGGTATGATACCAGAATAACAAGTCTTCCATTATTCTATTAATTGTCCTGCGCCGTGGCTACAAATTTCAACATTGTAATGGTTCCCACAAAATGGAAACTGCTTTGATGAGTCATGATTGATGTTTATTGTTCACTCAATAAACTTTTTCTTATTCAAAAGTTTTTTATGAATGAGATACATTACCAATCAAAAATACCCCCACTATAACTTCCAATAAAGTTGAAATTAACATCCATTAATAAAAGTTATAATTAACCTACAATTTGATATTTGAGAGTGTGAAGATGATTATTTAAAGTTTCTGAAGTTATCTTTCTGACTTTCTATATCAAAAGTCTGAATTATATTGCTATAATTTACCTCTAATTTACTTTATTGTCCATTAACAAAAAGACTAAAAGATAAATAAGTTAATTTACTATTCATATTTTTCTACCATTGATATATAAAAGTACACAGTTTTTATTACTTGTCATATATAGTGTTCATAAAATCATAAATGAATCCATTTTTAAAAATTATTAAGATAATATAATGATAAATATACACACAAAAATCCATATTTTGGAAATCCCATAATGTAGTGACTTGTGCACGAAGTATGGTTCCATGCCGGAATTATTATATCTGAGTATCCAAAAATTCCGTATTTCTTTTATCATTGTTGAATGACATGATACTAAAAATGCGGAACACGTGTATATAATAAACAGGCAAACAACTATAATCAATTCAATTTATTAATCTCACCCTCAATTACTTAGTTTACGTTAAAACAGTGATTCGATGCATTATGGTTAGATACTATGTACTTATATTGTAAAATATAATTATATATAAAAAAATTATGTTCAATTTTCAGCGTTAAAACTTGTCACACTATACTTCTGACACCCTACTTTATATAATTATCTCTTAAATACTAAATTATACAAAGCATTAAATATTTTCCTATATATACATATACAATAATTAAAATCCTTTTTTATAAAATTAAATTCAATTTTAATGCATGCATACATATCTTTTAAAATTTAATATTTTAGATCCTTCCAAAGTATTTAATTTCTTATGTCTATGTTTAAGTATAATCACAAGCAAGCAATATACATATAATTGTCATTAAACCGTATTCTAGTATTTAATTTATTATTTTAATTATAAATGAATAAATATAACGAGGAACTCAACTAATGTCTCCGAAAATTTGTATTGAAACATGACCTACAAAAAACTAACCCATTTTAAGTATTTCATTAAGTCTACAAAATTTATCTTTTTAACTTCTCTTTAAGTTTTCAAAATACATATTCATCATTTCCTAAGTCTAATTTTGCATTCTTAAAGACTACTAAGAATGATTAAAGAATAACCAATCAAATTTCAATCAAATTAATTTTTTTTCTTTTTCCTACAAATTGACATATTTGTGTTGATTTTCATAGAGAATATTAAATTTGTATATGCCTGTTCAATACTATCAAGGTAAATACTTGTGGATTAATAAACTTGGAATTTGTTGTCTTTTAATGATTAATGGTTTTGTCAAATAAAAAAAAATACCAAAAGTTGAATATTTATGATGTTGGAGTTATGTTGATGAATTGTACAAGTGATTATATTGATAAGATCAATTTGTATAAGCAATTGTATTGATGAGTAAATAGAGTTTATATAGTGATGTTGTAGTTGTTTTTGTAAGAATAAATAATCAATGTGTTGTTATGGAATAGATTGAATGTTTGAATATAATAGAATTGAAATAGAGATATTTTGAATTTTATTAAGGAATAAATTATTATCATTGAAAGAAAACTTGTATCAAGCCGTTTCAAATTGAGTTGTGATTTTTTTAGTAAGTTGCTTAATTTTTAAGCAGTTGTATTTAACATTATGATAGAATATTATTCATTTATATGTTAGCTATAAATGTAACATTTTCAAATCACAGTTTACCGTTAAATTAAGAAAATGATCAAATTGATTATATGTGTTATAGGAATGTGATCATTCAAATATTTTTTTGGGACACTTTGGTAAGAAAAAAAAATCAATTGGTTTTTCTTGAAATAAATAATACTCAAGTATTGAAATAATACCTAGACTAAATTTTAATTGCTCAAGCGTAAATTCACAACATAAATGAGGAATAGTTAGTAAATGTTTATTCTCTTTGGAATGAAAGAATACTGCTCAAATAAGGATGTTTCTCATATTTCATCTCAAAATCTTATTATTAGTCATTTTAATCTCAAAATCTTATTATTAGTCATTTTAAATATCTCTTTTAAAATAATAATGACTAATTGATATATTATATATCTATCTTGATGAGATATTAATATATGAATTAATATAAATTTAATTATGTGATGATTGCAAGTTATTAATGAAAATATATATCAAGTTTCAACTAAATGAGCATATAAATGCTTTAAAAATTCTAAATGTATGAGAGATTAAATAATACTAATGTATAAGACATTCTTATTCACGTAATTATGTCTTCTTTCAAATAGGTGAGATTTTCAAAATTTTATAAAATTATAAATGAATGAACTTAATGTTTGAATACCTCAAAAGAAAAACATAAATGTCTTCAAATGATGAGTAAATATTCTAAATTGGTATTCCTATAATAAAAGTGAAAATGTTTTTAAAAGGCTTAATTATTTCAAGCATCTCTATAAATAAGCTTAAATTCCATAGACTAAAATTAGTGAATATGATAAAAGAAACATATTCATAGGACACAACAAAACAATAATAACAAAAATATTGTGTAAAATTAGACTCATTATTAATTAGGATGAGGATGACTATTTTGAAAAATCAATTTTAACTTAAAAGCAAATTAATTTTTTTTAAGAAATTAAAATGAGAAAGTTTTTACACATTATCTTAGGCAAAATTAATGAAAAGAAAGCATTTTTTTACAGGGAATCTTTCTGGATAATTTAACCAACTATGCAATGACTGATTAATCATCATGTTAGAAAACATCCATAGGAAATATTTCTCAAGTACCTAAAATTTCAAACTAACATTATTTTTGATAGAAAAAAAAATCATATTAAGTGACCCCAATTTTAATCTTATACAAGTATTTATTAACAAACAAGTGCAAATGAATTACAAACAAGCTCTTGCAAATCCATTACTAAAGAACTAATATCAGTTTCAAAACACGCTATTTTAACCTTAAAAATGAAATAGGAAAAAGAAATATTCTTCAAAATTCATTTATTCAGACCCACTTATAACTTGCTAATATTTGAATGAATTCTTAAAATATCTATATACAGTAAATTTAAAATTGGTACAGCTGAAAAGGGTGAAACTCCCAATGCCATTTCCCCAGTTTATGTGTATATATAATTATGTGTTCTTAAAAGTAGGTTGGTTCCATTCAATTTTATACTATTGTTTTAGTAGTAAGAAACGCCTGGGCTGTTTCAAGTCTGATTATGAATTATTCAAAATTACACAAATAATAATAAATAAGGCCAGAGGTTATTTGATTTGTAACGTAAGGGAATATGGCACCAAAAGTCAAATGACTAATTTAAAATTTTGAATTTCTCCTTGAGCTTAAAAAATTATATTAACTGATTTTAATTTTGAAATAAACTGATTTCAGTTTTTAACCTTTGTTTCATTCTCTGTGCACCCCACCACGCCAAAACACAACATGAACCTTTTTCTGGGTTGTGGCACGCACTAACAAAGGTTTTCAGGTTTCAGCCAATCCCAAAACTTTTTGTTATGCAACTTCAAATTACAACCTTACACGCCATTAAGATAAAAAAGATTACCAATTTGGAAAGAAGACAAAAAAGTAAAACAGACTCCAAAACAAAATACTACTGTCTTCTAATGGAATGTAGTTTATTCCCCTCTTTCCCTCCCATGCCAAGAACCAACCTCCAAAACCAAAAGTGGAGAAGGCCAAAGTCCCAACTTAGGGGAAATTCACACCTCTACACAATAATGTGTGAATGTGTTCCACACTTTTTAGACATGATAATTTGAAATAAATATCAAAGGTGTGTTTACACTTTTCAACTAGATCATATTTTATAGAGTTCATACATGTGTTTTACATGTTTGGATAACTCTTTCATATGATTTGAATATCAATAAAAGAAACAACTGACACTTATTTGTAATTAAACACTTCCTACGTATTGTTATCATAAAAGTGTAAAAAGAAATTAATAAAAATACATAACTATTGTAAGACTTGTTATAATTTTTCATTACAAGTTTTGTTTTTATAAGACTTAATTGATTATTTTAACTATTAAGAAATGTGTGTCTGGAATTTTATCACAAGCTAGTTATTATAGAAAATTTATTAACATTATTAATATTTTTATATTGTGAATTATATAAATTTTAACTCGTTTTTTACTTTTTTTTATGCTAATATTATATATATATATATATATATATATATTATTTATTTATTTATTGTTGTATCACTTTGTTTGATAGTTTTGATACTAGATGTGTTCTAATGTTCATAGAGTCTATACATATGATAACAAAAACTTTCTCTCATTATTACACGCTAAGAACATATTTGAATAAAGTATAGAATTACTAATCCAATAATATTGTAATTAAAATTACAAATTAAATTAAAATATAGAATTATCATACATAATATTTGTTGGTATTTTGTTAACACACTAAGAAAATAATTTATTGATGAAGAATAACTTTTCTTTTTTAAATGTAAATTTAATTTATTTAATAATAAATATGTATTCTATATACATTATAAGAGTATATTTATTTATTTTGTTAGATATGTTATATCCATCAAAGATCAGATTAATTCATAATATTAAAATTTATCTCATTAAAATTTGGTGAATCTATGATATTACCAACTATTATACCATATTATCAACTATTAGATTATTTATAAATATTTAGTTATATTTAATCTAAACTTACAAGTTAAGTAATTTTAACATGAGAGAAAGTTAAAGATTTCTCCTAAATAGAAATAAGATCAATTCATATTATATAGACATATACAAATTTTACTTTACACAAAGTATTTTTTCTAAGATTGAATTTGACTTAGCATCAATTTAATTAATGTAAAAAAATCATTTATTATAATATATTTAATATGAAAAAACTGCTTTAAATGGCTAATAATTGCTTTTAAAATACATAATACATAGCTAAGATTTCCTTTTGGTGTCCAATTACATTATGATAAATTTTGTAGCCTTAAAATAATTACTGTTTTTGATAAATCTCAGATCAGACGGAATAAACTGGAGATCCATTGAGTGTTGGTTCATCCAAGAAAACATTGGTCAAACATGGTATGTGCATGGACTTTGCACTGCAAATATAGACTCCCAAAACTCTTGTCCTGAGATAACTTGTAGTTGCAAGAATGAACAATTACCTTAGAAGCAAATATCAATGATAATTTTTAGACAAAACAGTATTCATTAGTACTAGAAAACAAGTTTATAGTGTCATCCTTTTTTTTTTTTTACAATAAGAAAATGAAAGTCTTATGCTAAAATATTGAAAAGAAATTGAGGAAACGAAAGTCAAAAGATGTATGATAGATAATGTGAGTGACGAGTAACTCCCTTCCACTCGCAGAATTTAATGCAGACTAACTCCTCTGCTGAGAAATGAGTCTGTGAAAGAAAATAAAAAAAAACAAAGTATTAAATGCAGCAGCTGAAGGCCTCACCCACCCTTTACCCATCCCAAATGGAGAATCTCCCTTCTCTTCTTCTTCTTCTTCTTCCTCCTTCTCCTCTTCTTCTTCCTCTTCCTTCCCTTTCCCCATGTCCCCTTCCCCTCAATTCACCCACCTTGGCCTTGGCTACTCCATCGCCATAGCCCTCGCCTTCCTCTTCCTCCTCTCCACCCTCCTCCTCTCGTCCTACCTCTGCTGCCGCGCCACCCGAAACCGACCCCAAACAACCGCCGTCGACACCGCCGCCGCCAACCCCTCCGACGGCGTTGTCCTGCCACGTGTCATTTTCGTGGCGGATGACGAGGAGGAGGACGAGGAGGCCAACGTGGCGCTGGGGCTCGACCAGAGCGTGATTAATTCCTACCCCAGGTTCCAGTTCGAGAGGGACAACGCGCGGAATAGTAACGGCAATAACAACACGTGCTCCATATGTTTGTGCGAGTACAAGGATTCGGAGATGCTGAGGATGATGCCCGAGTGCCGCCATTTCTTCCACCTCTGCTGCCTCGATTCCTGGCTCAGACTCCGAGGCTCCTGCCCCGTCTGCCGCAACTCCCCGCTCCCGACGCCGCTGTCGACGCCGCTGCAGGAGGTGGTGCCGCTCTCTCAGTACGCCGCCGATAGAAGGCGAAGTAGGTGACTTTTTTTTTGGGTTAATTTGTGATGTAGTTTTTCCCCTTTTTTGTCATTGGGAGATTTTGAAGTTTTGATTTTGACTTAATTTTTAGAGGTGGGGTGGGGAAAAGGAGGGTTCTTCTTCTTTACTTTTAGATTTAGGTTTGATGTGAGGGAAATGGGGAAATTCTTAGGGCTAGTTGGGTGTTCCGTTTCTTCTCTTTTTTTACATAGATAATATTAATTCAAGTAAATGTTTTTCTTTATAAATTTGGGGTTTTTCTTCGTCGTCATATGGTGCTTGATGCGGCTCGTGATCGTAATCGTGATTCGTGTCATAGAGTGTACCTTTGTTTTGGACTCTAATGAAACTGGTTTTGCATTTGAAAAGGAATTTAATTGAAGTTAATTTCAGTTCCGGATTGTAAGTTTCAGCGGATGAAACTGATTTTGATTTTTTCAATGATAATCAAACGGCCATTAGTATATTTTGATTGATTTGATATTGCATAACCTTTTGTATCGATATGGATTAAAACATGTACTTAATTGAAGTTAATTTTCATCTAATTGGGGTGTTTGATTCAACATCTTACGCGGACGTGAACATCGAAAGCTGTTTGGAGGATCTTTTCTTGGAATGTGAGTATTTGTCGGGAGTCTCTTGTGATCTGACGGAGTGTCAAACACGTGTAATTTGTATCCGATGTTTGGGCAATCAGTAAAATTATCTGCGCACTAGTTTTCTAAACAGCTTCTCTTCATTGTTCTGATATATAATATGGGGATCTATCTATATATTTTTTAGATTTTTTTTTCTCAGTTCTATCTCTTTATAAATGGAAAATCACTTTCTCTACTACTTTATATATGAAAAAAAAGGTAATTTTCTCTGCTACTTTGACCCTTTTGACCAGTTGCTTTGGTCGAGCACTTTGGTGTTTTGAGCCGCAAAAGGAATCCCTTGGTGATGCTAATTATCCGATGTTAAATGATTTTCTTTTCATTGTGTTAGCTTTGGCCATTGCCTCCACTTCATTCAGGACAGGAAGATATTGATGCTTTTTGGGTTCCTTTTTCTCTTGAGTCATGGCCCCATTTATTTGTCGTTATTTGTAGACAGCTTGTATTTGATATCCTTCATTCTTTCTCTCAATATTCTTGTTGTATTCTACTGCCTGACACCAATTAGATGAAATATCCCTTTCAGTGTGTAGAATGTCAAACAATCCCTGACACGCTTATATGCACGGAACACAGTAACCTTTACCTCTGTCAAATATTCTCTACTTTATCATCAACAAGTCCCACTGAACTGGTCAACCAAACCCTTTAGTGGTCAATCATATTTTACATTTTCTTCAGTTCAGAAAACAAAACTCATCACAGTTTCAACTACAATTTAATTTAAAATATAGTGTTAACTTCACTCCATGTTTTGACTTATGCATCGTTACATCAACCTCTCTCAAGTAAAAGAATAAAACAAGTCAAACTAATTTCAACTTGAATGTGGATTATGAATTTTCATTTAAAATCAAATATATATTATTAAATCAGCTTATTCTTCGTAATGCCCATTTTAGTATGGAGTGGTTCATTACCAATTTTGTCTTTCTAGGTTTTGGTATGTTATGAGAAAGATGTTTATAAACTATTACTAGCTTCGACTTTTAATTCATTAATATTTATAAGATCACTCTTCTGGTTTTGTACCATGCAGTTCATTTATGACTTTGTCTTCACTGAAAAAAAGTTTTCACGTGTTAGAAAAATGGTGTTTGTAAACTACTTTTTAATCCAAACTGTGGAAACAATTAAGTTTTTTACATTTGGAAAAAAAAGCTCACTTTACTAATTTGTTTTGTGAGTGGAAGACTTGAACTGTTGAACATATGGGGGGCCATTTTGACTAGTGCATTCTATAATCAGCTGCACTTGCTGGTTTTTTTACTATCAGTTCCACTTTATGCATGTATTAGCTAAATGCATAGATAAATTACTTTTAACAAACTGTGAATACCCTGATAAGAGATATTTTTGTGAGTTGACATCACTATTATCACAGATTGAAATTAAGCATTTGTTAAGAAGTCACAACAGCGTTTTGGATAATCCACTAGGTAAGTGCCAAACTCCATTTATCAGCATGCGTTGGACGTGGAATCTAATCTCAGACATTTCATTTTGATTTAACATTATGATTTCGTAGCTTCTGAAACACACTCTTATCCATTTTGGTGGTACACTACTACACTGGTAGTGAATCTTGTTTTCATCCATCTGAGGGTCCAAATGCGAATTGAAATGAAGTGAGGATAATTGAGCATTTGGTACTTTAGAAAGTTGAGTGCAGAAGTGGTTCCACCATCATTGGCTTTTGTACTGAAACAAATAAAAGTGTCTTTCTTTCTGACATACTGGGCCTTTTTAAGGCATTGGAAGCATCTGCACATAATGAGTTCAATAATAAATCAGCAAAACAGTTATAGTATCAGTATTTATTGTACCCCTTTGAAAAACTAAACCTATTAGTTACTGCATAATTTTTTTCAGGTTCACATTTTGGAGAAAGGCTTATATAGAATAATGGGTTCTGAAAGCATAAAATTTTAGCATAATCTTAACTTTGACCGGAGAAGTTAGCAGTGGAACTGTAAAAGTTTCATCAGTTGAATCTATTTAATTACTTAAAAAATTTATTATTTTAAAGTTAAATCTGATTATTTTTATGGATTTAATGTTGCTTTTCAACAACCTTTGTTCATACAACTAATGACTCCCATCGGCAAGTCCATGTCTAAATTTGTTTGATGGATGATGTTAGACCACGTTAAATTAAATTAATTTTTTTTTAAACATGAGTTTTAGCTTATATATTTTTTTTCCAAATATTATTTTTAACAACTTTGTATTAATATTAAATTAGGTGTATAAATTTCTTTTGCCTAATATTTTTTTTTTTTATTTTAAATGTTGTATTCATTGAATTCTTTTTTTTTTATATATATAATATTAAAACATGGTTCTTAAAATTATTATATTAATTTTCAAAACGTGGGTAAATATCAAAATTGAAAACACTACCTTCACTAAATTTTTACATAGAATAAGTTGGAACGCTACTTCCTTTATAAATTCGTTTTATTGAATTTGAGAACAGCTTTTATATTGGTTGAAATTTATCAAATAAAAAAAAAAGTCTTACATTATAAACTAACATTAACGATTTTATTTTTAACAGTAACTTCTTTTAATATATGCATCAACTGTTGTATCTATGTAATGTTTTCACTATACTATTTCTTTTTTAGGTTTGATATATTTTTATCATCTAAGTATTATTATATTTATACTATTACGATCCTTTAGATTTTAATTGTATCAATGTGTTTTTAAATATTATAATTGTACAGTTGTCATCCTTTATTATATTTTACTGACATGATATTTAATCAAATGTTCCTATCTGGGTTATGTTATATCCTCTAAATTGTGAAAAACAAATATATGAAACTATATTGTCATACTTTATTTTTTTTCACATATTTGGAATACCTAAATTATGAAATATCCTATTTTGACGAAAGCAAATTATTACTACTATAAGTGTAAAAGATTAATTAATCAAAGTAATTGCAACCTTGTTATAGTAATTATATAAAAACATATACTAATATTATAACAAAGATATCTATTATGTCCACCTTGTTGATTGGAGAATGAAACACTTCTAGTGAAACAATTTTTGTGAGTGTAATATCCAGTTGTTATGTTTAGTATGAATGATTTTAAGAAAAATATAGATTAAAAATTTAAAATATGTTTAATATATATATATATATATATATATATATATATATATATATATATATATATAAGTTTTTTTTATTTATTTATATTTATAAAATACTCTATTTTTTATAAAATAGTTTTTTGTGTTTTATATTTTCTCTCTATATAATTATAT
>Ga0099824_1001657_pt1 | contig 31737 bp, 13 predicted proteins | sample SiratrowhiteBW_FD_76837 | JGI IMG/M metagenome (GOLD analysis project Ga0099824, IMG submission 76837) | Root nodule microbial communities of legume samples collected from California, USA - Siratro white BW | ecosystem: Host-associated > Plants > Roots > Nodule | place: USA: California... | reverse complement strand
GTTCTAGACCAAGCTTCAAATCTTCATGAATCTTCATGCATTTCACATATGATCATAGGTCTTGAACTTCTTCACTCATGGTTGGCTTCATCAAATCACTGCAGCAGTCCACTGGTGCTAACACACATAAATACTGATGAGAGCATCGACATAGATGATTTTAAATAGCTTTAAATAGATAAATAATTTACAATGGAGTTTATATTTTATTGTAAATTTTAGATATTACAAATTTACTTTCATTTTTCTCATCTCTAAAATAGGTGCCAATAGTCATTATATTTGGGACTATTAAGCCCAATAAAACATTGGAGGAATAAAAAACAGGGAGCAAATTAATGTCATCGAAGTTCAATAAAGCCCATGTATATTTATGCTATGTTAGTAAAAGATAAGTAAAAAAAAAGAAGAGAAAAGTTAGAAAGAACAAGTGTGAAAAAGCATGGAAAACATGAGCTGGCATGAAACACAAATTAAATTTCCATTTGAATTTTCGGCCGTTACATTACATTTGAATTTTCATGTCATTTCTAGATAGAATGCTATTGCGTTTACTTTAAGCTCATTGATTCAGGAGGTTATAAATAACCCTCTAACTTATTTGTAAACAAGTTTTGATATAATTAAATGAGAGTGTTTTCTAAATAATGTCAACAGTACAGAGAGAGAGTTCTCTTCTTATTAATGTCTTATCTTGGACCAATGGACAACTATATTAACACTTATGACAGAGCTTTTCTAGTAGCATGAATACCGTTATCATAAGTTTTTTTTCTTCCATTTCTCTTTTATTTTTCTTGAATTTTTTAATTTGTATCTTATTTTCTCTTCTCTTGTTTCATTCTTATTATGTTGTGTGTATGTTTATCTTGTCTTCTCAAAAGCACGCTTCCACACTAAATATATAATCCTGTTAGTTTAATTTGTGTTCAATGGAAAACTTCCAAGAATTCTAGTCTATGTTGTTCTGTTCTTTCTTGTCCCTCACTGATGCAAACTTGAAAATATATATAATTTTATGAATTAAATTTTTGTACAGTGGTAAACATCTTTTACTTTTATTTTTTTTTTAATTTTCACAAAAATATAAAACGAATGAAGTTTTTATTCTAAATTAAGCTAATTCATAACTAGACTTATGATCACTAATGTGTTTTAAATTTTTTGTGCATTCATATTCATTTAAGTTTATTTGTATACATGACTTTATTATTTGGTTTATTTTATCATATATTTTCTTTATTTTAGATTACACTATTGGTTTTATATTGTTTCTTGTAAATAAATGTTTTAGGCGAAAAATTATGGTTTGGAAGGAATGTGAAACCAAACATTAAAGTTGGAATAAAATGGAATAAGAAAAGAAAAGTTAGAAGAATTCACAGGTTGATTGTCGATCATCTTATGCTGGTGTAAATATTTTAGAAGGGAGATTTAAAGTCAAAGGAAAAACAAGCATGAAAAACATTTACTTTTGAATCTTAATGTGGATTTAACCCAATTTTTTAGAAATTATTTGAAAAGAAGATAAAGGGGAGAGAAAGGGACATTTCTTTGTTGAAAACAATTAGACACCAGGAAAAGACACCAATAAGGAGGTAGATACTACTTTTATGCAACCAACTATTTCATAGATAATCCTTACATTATGAATTTCTAAAAATACTCTAATTAGATTATTGATGTAGTATTCTGAATTATATGTTTTGAATATGTTCTGCTTGATGTTAATTTATTCTAATTATTCTAGTGTTTTATCTTTATATTTGTTCATTTATCTATGAATAATTTTTTACTTGGAAAATTGAGGATTGTTTGTAATTAAAGATAGAACAATTAAGTTGTCACGGTAGAAAATTGGCTTGTTTAGTTTTCATTTGAGATTATTATTTCTGGTAATAGTTCCATTCTCAAGCTACTTACTTAAGGGGTTGGGAATTTAGGACTCAATGAATAACTTTAGTATCTAAGGATTTATAAGTAAACAACTTTTTCAATAACGAAAATCCAACACTATGATTTTACAAATGATTGTGTAGTCTTTCTTTACATCTGATAAAGCATCTATATGCTCAAATGACACACACATAGTTTAAGCTAACCTTGTACTATATAAAACATATATATGCTTATTTTATGTTGCAGGAACTGTTTCTTGCTTTCTTGCATATCCATTCAAAGACAAGTCACATCGAGTGGTCTCTTGGATGAAGAGCTAAAGTTGATTTCTTAAACAATAACCTAATACTAGCATTTCTCAACTCTAGCCTAGTTATGTGTCGTATACAATATGCACTTTTATCATAGTTTGGTGCAAAAGGATATACTACCTAGGGAGATATGTTATGTTAGTTATCCAAGTGTTGCATACAGAACAAAGAAAACATTTAAAGTTGCATGGAGTGCATTTAATGCACAAGTTCACTATCAAGCTCGTCATATGTAAAAAACACATTCAAAAGAGATGAAGCTACTCAACGCCCAGAAGGTGAAGGAAATTAAATAAAAGAAAAGAAAGGAAATTAAATAAAAGAAAAGAGAAAAAATTAAATAAAATAAAAGAGAAAATAATAAATGAAAACAAAAATAGTAACAAGGAATGGAAACGGAGGATAGTAAAAATATAGGAAAAATATTGTATGAGAAAAATGAAATATGGCAATTGAAATTGAATGGAAATGCTTGACATAATTGAATAAAATCAATAAACAGTGATAAATTGAAAGGAAATGAAATACAAATGAAATACAGTAAAGAAGTGCAAAATAGAGTATGTGTTAGACGGTTAAAATAAAAATTGCACAAAATGAGTAAAACAATGCGTAAATGTAAAAAAAAACTAAAACTACAATTGAAATTTATAACATTAAGTAAATTTCAAATGAATTTCTGAAAACAATTATAAAGGTTAAGTACACCCATTAGATTGATTAATGGATAATCGTCTAATAGATAATCTAATGGTTGTACTAAACTGTCCAATGAAAATTACAGGAGAAGAAAGGTAAATTACAAAATTGTAAATGGCATGAATTATAGAGGTATTGGAAACATAATGGACAAGAATTATAAAGTGCAAAATACTTAAATTGTACAAGTTATGAAGTGTAAAAAGTTAAATGCCAAGTAATGTAAAGAACAGAAATGTAAATGGAAAAAAATGTAAATTCACTAAAACTTTTACTCTCGAAAAGCATAATAGAAAAAATAAACCATGGTCAAGTCATCTTCAACCTTGAATGCAAGAAACCCAAATTTGGATTACTTGTCAATGAAGATTCCACAGAACAAATCGATTTGTCTATTCTAAGAAAACAATTTCAAAGAAGAAAATCACTTTAACAGAGCATTATTTAACACAATTTCGTATTCTTTTTATACTTATTTCCAAAAGTTCAATAAAATTCCAAAATGTAATTTATAGAATTGAAAATGATAGATGAAGACGAGAAAGTAGAAGAAACTTGAAAAGATAAAATTGAATTGCATTGAACTGAAAAAACAAAAAATTAAGAAGATGACTAACTACTCCTACATAAGTGTCTAAGTGAGTGTGTAAGTACATTTAGATTGTGTCTTAGTGTTCCTATTCATAATGTTTTACATGACTAAAAAATGGATTGAAGAACCAAAATCAGAATAGTCCACTTCTACAGTGTATGAAATTACAAAAGTTCCCTTCTACTCTAGACCATTTAATGGGTTAATCTATTGAGTGACTAATGCTTTGAATCATTGACCATCTAATGCTCTAAAGCTTTGGCCATCTAATGGTCCAAAATTGTTGAAATCATCTAATGTTTCATTCTTCAAGTTTAAAATTCAAATCTTCACTCATCCAAAATCTTTATTAGAGATCTAATTGAAAGGAATCTAATACAACAAGAATCAGCTCCAAAATCTATAAAATTTAACAAAACAACATATCAAACAATCTATGTAGAATTTAAGCTAGAAAACATAGTTTTTTATACATAATTTATTATAATATCTATTTATTCTAGAAAATACAAATCTATACTAAAACAAACAAATAAAAACAAAAAGAAATCCTAAAGAGATGCAATTACACTAGAAAAATATGAAGAAAACAAGAGTTATTAGTGTGTTACTAGCTTGTTTAGTGTTTGTTATTATCACCAAATCCCTTTATAAAGGTTTATAGGAATTAGATTGTTTAGGTCTCAACAATGATTAGGTGCATGCTTAGGAATCTTAAAAAGGATTTTTTAGAGACTCAAAGGGAAATTATTTTTGATTCGAGATCCCTAATCATCAATAAAACTTGCAGACTAATTATTGATGGAGGAAGTTCCACAAACTTACCAAGTCAAAGGTGTTAGTACTCTCAAGAGACTAAGTATTTGATAAAGCCAAGCAAGTGCAAGAAGCCAAAGCAAGCTAGTAGAATTGGATGTTTTGTCTTAGGCTTTGTCTTAGTGTGAATAAGTGTGATTGGAGGTAACAGGAAACATGTGCACTGCTAAGGAGAATCTCATTGGCACACATTAAAACATGTTTCTAAACGAGTAACAGGCATAACAAAAGTGTTCAAGGAAAACTTGTTCTGGATTTAAAAATTTCAATAGAAAAGAAATTGATTCCCCTTCATGTGAAATCGATTTATTCGAGTTCTACAGTTAACTATTTTTAATTGTCAGTTAAAAAGAGTTTGGTTTTCTATTTTAAAAACAAATAGGTTTTCAAGGAGTGAAAGAAGAGAGAAGCACGAGAAAAATTATGAAAAACAATTTGAGTAATCTAGATCATTTGATTTTCCTAAAGATTGAAAGGGTTGTTCTTGGAGATTGAATCTTAATATTGAGTCATGCTTTTGAGAATCTTCAAGCTTGTGCAGGCCTTCTATTTTCCGACAATTAAGGGGTTTCTTTTAACCTTTCTTCAACCTGTTTTTGATTCAATAATCGTTTTTGTAATTGTAATCTTGTAAATTTTGAATCAATTTTGTAATTGAAGTGTTATAGGTTTAGCATTGGATTTTTGTGAATCGAGGGAAATGCAGCATGCTTGTTCTTCAATCCAGTGTTCTTGGTTCTTGCAGGGTGTGAGAATTGTGTCTTAATTGTAATTATACAATTAAGTGTTGATTACTGCAATTTTTCTTACTAAAGTGTCGAGGAAGACTGGACGTAGCCCTTGATATGTGATCTATTTTGTTTCCTTTGGTATGTCATTAAATCTTACTTGGTATTCTTGTAATTGGTTCTCAATCATAAATTACTTTTAATTGATTGATCTGCTGGTAGTTTGATATTAAATCTGGTTTTTGCTTTCCTTTAGTTTACAGCTTTGATAAAGGATTTTTTATCACAACCTGTGCCTAACATTTGAGTGATTAATCTATGTCATTTCATTATTGTTTTCACTTGTGCTACTGTTGAGAATTCTAGTTTAATCCTTGCAGAAATCAATATTGGTTTTTAATTCAAAACAAAATAATACAATTGCCACCTTACACTCATTGGTGTTGTCGGACTTGAAATTTGTTTATTCGAAACTAAATTGGTTTATTTTTTTGTGTTGCACCTTCTTTTATTGATTTTGAGATTTTTGAAAATTCTCATTTTGATTAAAACCTTTTTCAAACCTTTTTTAAACTCAAAATTTTATAAAGTTCAATTCAACCCCCCCCCCTCCCCCTCCTTTCTTGAACTCGATCTAAAGTGTTTTCAAAAGGATGGTGAACAAACTTCAATTTTTCATCATTCTCCATGCAAACCTTACAACCAACAATGGTTAAGTGAATAAGGTGAGAAATGTGTGAATCAAAAAATGATAGTATCATTATCCATTGGTATGATTTGTGATAAAGTTTTATGCGATGTTTTACTTGTTTAGGCAATCATAACAATATAATAGAAAATTTATATACGGTGATGTTGATAATACATACTCTTTAATGTACATCGGGTATAAAATTACACCAAAACTTTTATAGAATTCAAATAGAATTGAAACACAAAGAAAGGTTGAAAATGAAAATAATTGGAAACAAAAGGTGAATTCACGAATTCAAGGTTTATACAATTCCTATTAGCATAGTTCTTTGCAGATTCAATTCCAATTTTGAACAATTAACTGGTTCAACTAACTAATTTGATCAAACAAGCGGATGTTCTACATAAAGAGTAAACTAAAGCCTCAAGAAAAGTTCTTTTGATGATGATATTTGAAGTTATTGATGTTGAAGACATTTTAAGTGTCTTAGCTTTCATTGTTGTGGTTGAGAGTCTTTCACAAAGTTTTAGTTTAGCACACAAACTATAACAAAATTAATTAAAAGAAAAATGTTTTTGAATAATTAAAAACATGAGAAGAATTTTTTATGGTTACGTTAATCGATTAAGTATTCAAGTAATCAATTAAAATGTTCTTCAAAGGTTTCAGAATAGAATAATCGATTAAAATCTTGCAAAATTGATTAACCTCATTTTCTGAATTAAATACAAAGCTGAAATAGTTGATTAACACATGTCATAATCTATTAAAACAGAAATTGTTGCAATTGTATTTCAAATTTTAGAAAGAATAATCGGTTACCAACTTGAAATAATCGATTAAATACGTATGAGCCTATTTTAAACCAAAATCTTCTAACTCTAAAAGTAGAACCTTAGTGTTTGATAAGTGTTAAAATTACTTGTCATTATACATTATTTAAGCAATTGATTTACCCAGAATTGATTTCTTTTTACAAAATAAATTTCTTATCAACTTAGAAATTCAAAATGTTTGTATCGAGATAAGTTACTTGAATCTTATGTTTTATTTGTGCGTATTTTGTTGCAGTATAACAAAATAAGAGTAGTTGATCTACTAACTAGATTGATATGCACAGAAAGCTTACATTGGGCACAAGAAGCCCAAGTTCAGCGAATTAAAGGAGGAAAAATAATTCAAAAACTTTAGTCGCAAAAGCTAAGTGGATACCGATGGCTTTAAGCGGACATAGAAAGGTGCACTTTGACACTTGATGTAGTAAAGCAAGCTAGAGATGCGCTTAACACAAGAAGAAACCTTGAAGATGAGGAAAGGCAATCCATTGAGCGAGATGCAAAGAAGCTGAGAAAGAAATCGTTGAGCTGAAGAAATTCAATTCATTGAGTCGAACATTTGGGAACTAAGCATAGGCACTCTGCAAAGACAGAGTTGCTTTGACTAAAAATATAAAAGAAGACTAACTAGCATAGGAGGATTTTTTGGAGAGAAATATCTTAGACATTGTGCCACCATTTGCTGTTGTATTTTCCACATTGTACTTATTAAAATATCCTACTCATTTGAGTAGCTAAACTTTATTGATTTAGTTTTATGTTCAATGTTAAATAATAGAGGAATCTTTGTGCTTGATTTTTAGAAATTGAATGTCATTTGAAAATACTTTATTTTAGAATTAAACTAAATCAACCAATGATTACAACTGTTGGAATAGAGTAGTATTTTTGGTTATCACTATTATGTATCTTAAAGTAGGGATTGAGTGACTTTAATCAAGGGATTGAATAATTGTTATTAGATTGTTAGATAATCAAGATTAATGAATTAACTTGCTTTAGCTATATAGAATAGGGGAAGCTTTGATAGAACTATATGTGTGAACAAGAGGTGCATACTAGTTTTCAAGCATCATTCAATCCTAACACTTGACCATACCTGATAACTATAAGCATTTTATCCAATTCCTATTAAATCAAAATTTTCAAAATCTTTAATATTCTATGCAAGATTATTATTCTCGTATCTATGCTACTCTTTGTAAAAAGGATTTAAAACTATCAATATACTCCCCAATTCTTGAGGATTCAACAAACCTTTTTTCAATTGTAAGACAATTAACTTGATTCCAAGAGAAAATCCCAACAATTTCTCTCTTTTATACAATAAATACTACATTGTAAAGCAAATTCTTTTGAGCTACTTTCATTGCAAAAAGAGTGCCTACAATTTCACAGAAATTCAAAGAGGTTGTGTGATGCTGAATTTGCTTGTGAATTACTTTTGATGTGATAAATATGTGGTACTTTCTTTCTTTTTCTAAGTTGTTGAGTTTTCCAATGTATACTCTCCTGTCTGATCAAGAGTTGATTAGTTTTGTATCCTCATAGATATCCTCTTGAATGTGTTCAAAGTATATCTTGTAGTTGTTTTGTTGGATTATGTTCGGTTGCCTTTTTTAGTGCCTGTACAGGCATTTAAAGATAGTGAATTCTAGTTATTATAAGGTTGAGAAACTAAGACTGGATGTAGAATCATTCGTGATTTGAGCCAGTATAAAATTCTTGTCCAATCTTTTCTTTCTGTATTTTATTTATATTTTGTTAAGCAATCTCTTATCAGTCTTGATTCCCAAATTTAATTACATTTAGTCTTTAAAATAACTTGAAGAAAGGATGAACCTTTAGAAAAAGGTTTTAAAACCAATTTAGCCTCATCCTCTTAGTTTAACTAAGCCACTCATTATTTTCTAACACCATGTACTTATCATGTGCCTCTCCATCTTTCAAGGGTCATCCATGTGCTAAAAACAATTAAAGAATTAACTTTGTGTTAATCATGGAATTAGTGAGACATGAGTGTAATTATTGCTTAATTAGGCTTGTGCTTACACTAGGTGTCGTCATTACTTTTGTGTTCAATATTAGGATTATTTTCCTTGTGTTTATGTTACTTAAATACCATTTTTTAAAGCTTTGGATGAAATTGTATGCTTAGGCCAAACTTGGTTGTAAAACTTACATCTGAATGAATGAAGCTTTCACTTGATTTGTGAGCATCTTTGAGTGTCATGAGAGTGTTATAGTTTTGTCTTAATTCTTATCTTGGAAGACTTCTTCAAGTGGTGAATCCTCCTTACACTTATCCTTTGGAAATCTCTTCAAATATGGTGTATTCTGCTCAAGCCTTTCTATTTTCTATATTCTTTTACAACTTGCTTTTTGTTTTACTTTTGTAATTCGTTGACGCCACCACTAGTATTATTCTTTCACTGACCATCAGTTCCTTTCCTTGATTTTTGGTTTCCCAACACATCTTAAGTTGATAAAGATCCATCTATCCTTCTAAGGATTACATTATAAAGTTACATGACTGTCATTCATTAAGAAACATCTTGTTCATCAAGCCCAAAATGAGGAGACCTAATTAAAGGTGAGAGGATCCTTCAAAAAGAGTCCACAAGGGGAGCTTTCAACATTCAATAAGGATGAAAAAAAGGTATGAAAATTCTTCTCCTTCAAAAATTCAAAAGGATCTTACAACTTACGGTAAGCCTGATTATTATTCTCCCCTCTCTGGTTATAAATCATATTCTACTTCTAAGTCTTTTCATGATACATGTTTTATTAAATTCTTTAGATATATTAGCTATGAACACATAGCATCCATCCATCTTAGAGAACCACAATATTCAAAGAAGGAATTAGAGTAGAATCTAAACACTAATATTGATGTAAATAAAGATGAAGAAGTACTCCTCTAAGTCATCATTGCTTTTCACATGCTATCATTACATTTCTCTAATTTTTAAGAACTACCATGTGCAGTCTCTAATTTCAAGGGATTTAGAGGTGCTAAACATAGTTAACTGGGTTAACTCTTGATTATCAAAGCTAACTCTACTTTCTTTTCCTTCTTCTTCCCATGACCGAAATCCTACTCTATAAAGGATGGTCTCTCTTTGTAAAACACAACTTGGTAATTGAATGAAATCATTATTGTGATATTTGTCAGAGTTTTAGTTTTTCTTTTCTCTTATTTTGGTTTACATTTTGAGAAGTTTTCTCAAGTAATGAATTGATAATGTTAATTTTTACCATAATTTTTATTCAATTTTGGTAACAAAATCAACTCTTCTTAAGCTTGGAACTTGTTGAATTCTCGATTCTTTGTCTCTTTTTATAAATAATTGGTTACTTGAGTTTTATAATCAAATTATACCACTAATCCCCATTAATTTGGTTTAACAAATGAATATGAGGAATGTGGGTCAATAAGAGCAAGATTGGAATTCATGAGGAGCAAAATAAAGGCCAAAGCGAATGTTGATGCTGACAATTGTGTCGGGCGCCAATAAATTGCAACAGGTGCCAGTTGTGCTAAGAGCCACTAGACTTAATTGTTCCTAGCGCAACATGAATTGTGTCGGGCATTGACATTGATGACCTAATACTATTTTATCTATTTAAGGAGGTTTCTACATTAGGGTTATGGTACTTCGTCCAAAGTCGGAGTCTTGGAAAGAACTGTAGAATTGGAATGTCGGTTGTAGGATTTTGAAGAGTTCTCTTTTCTCCTCTGCATGTACCCGTTTTCCTACATTATTCCATTCTTTTGTTTTGGGTTCTTCACGACAATGAAGAGTTAAACCATCTTACTGGGGTTAGATGTAATAAATTTAATTCTCATTTAATTGATATTGGTTTTCATATAATTGTTTTTCCATTCAACGTTAGTATTTTATTTATGTTCTTAATGCTTGTTCTGGCTTGATTACCCATCACATGATGTTTGATTCTTGAGGTATTGGTAAATATCTTTTGTAATCAAGAATTGAATAAAAATATCTAATGGAAGCTTATGTCTAGGATTAGAACATAATTCATTTATTGTCTTAAGATCCTTGTGGGGAAAGCAAGTTTTGTTTATTAATTGATCAAGGAATTGGCTGTTAATAGGTAAGCTTAGGCTCATAACCCTAAGGGGTTAGGGTTTAAGTATTCTAGTGGTTGACATTAACATTAATTTGGAAAGAATGTGAGTAATTGTATGCATGAGAGTAAGGTTTGGAAAAGTCTAATCCTAGCAATAGCATTTCATATCACCTATAATCTTTTTTGCATTCCAAGTGCTCGATAAAAGTACTAAAAAGTAATTTAATTTTTTTCGAATAGTTTTATGTTCTTGTTTATAAATTTAAAAAAGTGGGAACAATTTGTAGTCCAAATTAGTTATCAATTACATTTCTTGTCGTGTATTGCACAAGTTCCTTGGAAGAGAACGATACATTTATTACTTGATAATCACTGGTACACTTGCCATTTAAAGCAAATTGCTAACATGAATCCTCTTGCACTTATCCTTTTGGTTTTAGGATTGAAAGTGGCATTTTCTTCCATTCCTCTCTCCATAATCCATTTTTTCAATTCTTTAATTGTTCTTGTTTTCTTATATGCTTTATGTCTTTTCCAAATTGATGGAAAAAGGCCTAGGCAGGGTCCCACCACCAGACCCATGGCCAAGCAAATAGAGGAGCAATGGGAGTCTGAGGAACAAATGCAAACCAAGATGCTGACAATTTTGACTCCACGAGATTTGTAAAATTGTATAAAGCCTTGTAATATAAAAATGCATTCAATTTAGAAGTAGAATAAAAATCCAAGTCCTGAACTAGGAATGTTAGGGTTAGTGTTTAGCATGCTTAAGACCATCATCCACGTGTCACATTCTCATTGGTTGACACATTTCCATGCGGCACAAGGTGAGTGGTCCACGTGGCACCTTTCCATTGGAGAATCATGTAGCTTAGGGTAGAATCTAGGTTAGGCGTGTGGAAGAAGCTACGGTTAGGGTTAGAAGCTTCTTCCACATGCAGGGTTAGGGAGTTTCTCCTACTACTTCTTATATAAATAAGTGTGTAGGCATTGTACAATTTAGCTTGAATCCTTAACAAAATGCTGCAAAATTTATTTTCTAGCTTCATTGTTTGAGCTCTTGTTTGTTTACTCTCCTAGAGTTCAACCAAGACACCTTGATAGGGTGCCCAACCTCTATGAATTTCTTGTTCCCTCTAGTTCGTCTCCTTCCATCACACAAAGATTCTTCCACAGTCTTCCATCTTCATACACACTTCCACGACAATTCACTCCATACAAAGCTTCCACAACCTAGGAGCTTCTCATCAAATCTCATTCGTTACAAGTCTTCCGAAGCTTCTTCCACAAGCTTGAAGCTCACGGTTGAGGCATAACACCAAGAGGAGCTCTATCACAAATGCAAACAATCTTGAGTTTTTCCATGGTTGCACCGATAATACTTTCTTCCATTGAGGTTTTTATCACTCTACAGCTCTAGAGTTGATCAAGATCATATCAACCTCATAAGATCTATATCACATCTTCTCTATCATCTTGCTCTTCTTCACCATTTCATGCAAGAGGTAAAATCAATGATAAGTTATGCATATTAATCATTGATGGAGAGTTACAATAACATTACGAGCAAGAAAATTGTGTATGAACTTCGTTTAATAAATAATCCTCAAATTGGACCTACAAACTTCAATGGTTTAATAAAATATCAATTTGTTTTATACGTCCTTTCAATCTTAGGAATAAATTCTCTTAAGATGGGGAGAATGATTTAATCATATATGATAACCATTCACTTTAAAAAGATCTTATAGAAAAACCTAAGTAAAGATAAAGAAAAAGAAGATGACATTGTCAACCCTTGAAAGTAAGTGAAAATAGATTTTTATGTAATAAATCTTGACAATGTTGATGAAGATATTTGATGAAGTCAAGTGAAGGAAAAGCATGAAAATCCTTGAACAATTTGAGTTAGTGTTATTAGTGTGTTACATAGTGAAAAGTACTCTAAAAAATTTAATAAGTAAACTTAATCTATTTTGATATTAATTTGCTAATGAAACTGTTATACTAATGTTTTCAAAGAACTGAAAATACTTATAATAAAATAAATCAACTCTGATATGTTTTTAATATATATTTTTACTAAAACATGTATGTTATAAATTTCTGATCTGGAAGCTTTGAAATTAAAAAGAAAAACTTGAATTTTTGAGAGATCGGAATACACAAAGCGTTTAGCTTTTCAAATATACACATTTTATTCAAGTTTGAGAAAGGTTTTGATAAAGAATCAAAGAAAATAATTCTTTGAGTATCTTTGTAATCATTATGCACTGAGATTCATATGTTCTTTGAGTCAGGGAAGTTTTTCTGCAATATTTTGAACCAATTGTTTCATTTTAGTTGTGGGTTTGAGTAGTATTTTACAATTTCTATTGTTTGTATTAGATCTTTGTCTAAATTAGATAGGATTTTAATTGTATAGGTGTAGTAGGGTTGTTATTGGATCTTGTAGGGTGCAATATTGTATCATGGTGTAATTGTGTACTATTTTTACGATTTTTAGTATAATCTTTGCAAGGTTTACAAAGAGACTAGACGTAACTCTTGAGGAAAAGTAAAGCAGTATAAATGTGTATTGTCTCTCTAATCTTATTTCTTGTATTGATTTTAAATTTCTGCATAATATGTACAAGAATTGAAATTCACTTAACTAAAACATATTTAATTGATTGTTTTTCTGTCTAATTGGTAATTTGTAAAAACTGAGATTATCTGCAATGTTGTGTATTTCTGATAAAATCTTTGTTATATTTCCAAACACATTGTTTAATAGTCTGCTCTTTTGTATTCTTGGTGTTTGAGTATTGGTGAAAATTCAATACGTTGATTGTGAGCTTCAACTGATCATTCTTCTGTTGTTCTGATTCACTGTGAAAAATAAAATTCATTATTGCGAGAATTAAACCAGATAAATTTTTGTGAGGATTTCTAAACAAAAGTTATATCTGATTGTTTGCGAATTTTAATTGACTGTTTTTCTGTTATTTGACAATCAATATTGTAAGAAATTGATTTAATTGAAGAATTTCATTCTTAGAAACTTCTTTTTACAAAATCCTTCATAGTTCAATTCAGTCCCCTTTTGAGCTCGACCTAAATTTTTTTTGATAAATCTTTATTTGAATACAAGGATAGTCTATGGTGTGTTGGGCTATTCCTTAGTAGTTTAGTTTTTAAGTTCTTTAGACATAAAGATGGGAATAAGGATGGAAAGGACAATGTTTCGACACTTCTTCTATAATTCCTCGTTCTATATGAAGAGAGCTTATAACATATTGTATATATATATATCCTTGATTGGGTAAAAGACCAAAGAGTTTTTTGTTTTGAAAATTCTTTTCATAGAGAGCTCTTTTTGAGTAAAAGACTCAAACTTTTTCTTATTGGCTTGTCTCTTTAGTAAATAACTCCATACAATTCAAAGATCATCAAGCTTCAATTCTTGGAGTTTTCTTGTTTTCCAAAACGGTAAATTTCAATCCTTAGTCTAGTTCTTCTTCATTATTTAACCTTACTTGGTCTTTCTCTTCGTTTATTAAGAACTTTGCTTAAGCTTTAGCAAACCTTTCTTTATCAAAAGCCAAACCCTCTAGACCATACATCATTCAACCAACCTTACCTATACAACAAAGCAAACCAAAATTCAAGAATTAAGCTAGAAACTCCGAGAGAGCCTTCGCCTTTTAAGTCACTACCTTTAGGATTTTCACCCACGCAATCGCTTCCATAATTCAATCTAAGCCCACCTTAGTGTTCTCCTACCAATGACAGTTTATTTTGAGTGTATTTTAATCTTCTCCGTATTCATTCACTGGTTTTCTCTTATCAACTCTCATTTTGTCCCCTCATCTTTCCCAAATCTTGATTTGAAAAATGTTTAAGTATGATAATGACATCATTGATGATTTTTCTATTTCTACGGGAATTTAAAAAAAAAATCAATTGAATTGAACTTATATGAACTAAACTATATACCAAAATTGTGCTAAATTAAACATATAAATAAACTCAATTTTCATTAACTTTAGCTTTTGTAAAAACAAACTGCTTCCAAACTAGCCTAATAAGTCGACTGAATTGTAACTTACATGTTATAAAATATTAAAATATATATTTAAAAAAAAAATAAGATGTGAATCGAGAATTTCAAAATTTGATCACCAAACTTCCCCTTTAGTTAGGTTGGAATACGTTTACTTTAGTTTAAAACTTATTGTTATCATTTATCTATATTATAGACTTATTTCAAATTTCTTTTTCCTCTATCCTGTTAATGAATGCTTTGAGCAAACTTCTAAACTTGATTAAATGTTTGTTGGGATAAGGGAAGGAGTTGTTTTCTTGACATACAATACCTTCATACCATCTTCTGATAAAGGTCGTCCTCGTCTCCTGCAGCTTTTACAGTAGTATGTGGCCTTTTAAAATGGAATACTATTTACAAAACTTATACCATTTTACTCCTGCTTTTTATAATAAAATATAATATCTTAATAAAATATTATTATTTTTCAGTGTTAAATAGAAGTAGATTACTGTTTGCCGTGTCAAAATATCAATGTCCAATAGCACTTGGTTGAGGGGCCAAATACTATTTGCCAAACATTTTGGAGGTCTTATATATGTGTAGTTGATGACTTAAGAATAGTATAATACATAATGTAAGAATAGATTCCATCGATTTTGATGCTTTGCTTTTAGGATTCAGTTTCTTATTATCACTGTTATTTAGTGACTTAAAAGCAATGTCACTATGTCAGCTTTCCTGACCATAATTTGTTTCAAGTTTTCTTACTATATTCTTTAATAATATCTAATATATCATTTTATGTCATTGAAATCTAATAAAAGCTTGTCACGTGAACTTATGATATTTCCCTATATTGGGTATAGATGCTGTAATGAATTTTGGGAATTTAGAAATTTGGAAGTTTATAAAGGCTTTCATGATATTTATTTATTAAGGAAAATAATAAAGCATTGAAATATGTGTCATTTCTTTATTAGCCTTCACATTTGGGTGCTGTGATCATGAGATACTTCTAGGACGTAGTTTATATATGAATTCGATCTTTGTTTCTTGGGTGAGGATTGCTAGAATTAAAATGGAATCTGATGCATATAAATTTCAAGGTTAGGCAATCTGATATTGGCCTTGCATGCTACAAAAGTTTTAACGTAAACATACTAGAAGTAATTTATATCCTCTATTTGTAAAAATTTAATGTTCAGTTAGCATCTAACAATAGGATAAAGCAGGTTCAGAATAACAATAACGTGCATGTTCCTTTTATCTTTTAGGTAAAGATTCTTCAAGTAATGCCAAAGTATATTGTACATGCATTAAAGGACTGATTTATGGAATCAATTGGAGCCATGCTAATTCCTATTCATGACCAAGTTTAGGTAGCATTTATTAGCTAATTGGTCGTTTCATCTTTCTTGGAGGTGAACCTCTTGTTCTGGTTCATTACAGTTTTTCAAGATAATTAATTGTTGCTTATTTTTTTTGGGAACTTTTCACCTTGTGATGGTTTATCTAGTTGCTTTTGTTTGAGTAAGTAGAATTCATTCAGAAATATATAGTAAATTGAGAACATATTCCATTGTCATGTACTTATATTGAGTTTATTATTATTCATATTATTTTTTTATTATTTTTCAACTACTCAAACAATTCGCACCGAATGTTTTATCTATTTACTTTTTTTAATATTTAGTGTTATTTCTATCGGATGTTTACACGCTTTTGATATATTTTTTTTTTATTTTAGGTTTAAACTAAGTTTTTTGGATTTTGAATGGTGGATGGAACAATGATCATGAGAGGATCATTTTTCCAAATAGAAAAGTGCTATTTTTTTTTTTCTCTTTAGTTATTGTGGAGAAAAATATTATTAATACCATTTAGCTTATATTTAATATATTGAGTTAAAATATGGGTGTTGTTATGGAGAGTTATATCTAGTATATCGTAGACATTTTGTATCTAGTAATCTTCTTTGTCTTTTTAGTATGCATTGTTAAACTTTGATGGTAAAAAATAGCACTGTATTGTGGTGTAATTCAAATCCGGAAGAAGATAAGATTTTGATCATAGAGTTTGGTTTATATGTATGATGAGAATTTTCTTGAAACATGGTTAAGTGTTTAATTGTTGTCGAGGTTCATGATCTGTTGATTGAAAGATGCCTTGTTCTTACGTTTTCAATCGGGTAGAAGATAACATCATGTCAAATTAATGACCTACAAAAGCTTTCGTATCATAGTGGACTGTTTCGTAAAGTGGGCGACACCATTAATAATGTATTCAAGAGATTTTGAGAATACAAATTCTTAGTTCGATTTAGATTCACAATAAAAATGCATGAGACTGTTGATAAGTGTTGAATAGATGTATATTTAAATTTTAAATGAGACAATTATTTAGATATTTATATTTTTTGAGTTATCTTTTATTAGTTTTGATTTAAGTTTACAAAGAGGTATTATTTTTCTTTTTATTTTATTTGAAGAAAAGAATTCCAAGTGAAATTGAAGTATTGTTGAATGATTAACACAGTTAAAGAAAGGTCAAATTTCTCATAAATTACTTTAAAAAATGTTTATGATCAGTTAAGTGAATTAAGTTCGTTTAAATAAATTTAAACAATTCAAGTCAAGATTTTCCAAATGTCTCCTCTCATTTAAGAGAGCATGCACTTGAACACGAGAGGCATGTAATTTCTAACAAGGCAAAACTTTATAGTAACACAAATATCAATATTGTGCACTTGACCTAGAAGCACTTTGAACAGATTGTAAGGAAAAAAATTCAAATCCAATATTATAAATTGAGGGTTAGTGGTGCAACCAGAATACATCACACAAATAATACAATCATTTGTAGACATACCACATACACACTAGCTACACCTAGAGTAGAGTATTTTATGTTAGTGATTGGTGTAAGTGATAAGTCATTAGTGACTAAGGACCTTATTGTTAAAAGTTAATATATTTTCTTGCTCTAAGTAATTCTTCTTCTTTTTAATATAGTTGATTGCTTCTTACTTTGCCCTAAATGCTTATTTTGGACTAATCAACTGAAATTTTATTTTATAATTATTAATACTATTGTGAAACCTTGTATTAATCAGGATCTAGGTAAAAATATGACTACTTGTTTCTTAGGATAGAAGTAGTATCTATCACTCAATTTTTAAGTTGAGTCCCTTGCCTTAATGATGATTGTTAAAAAATTTCACTAATGAATTGAGATCTTCCTTTTAAGTAATTTATAATGTTTTTTAATTAAGGAATTAGGGTTAAATTAAAATAGAGGATCATTGGATTAATGAAGTAAATGAAACTATTGAATAAGAATTAGAATGAATTGTGTGGTGATTGCTATTAAAATAAATATCTAACATCTCTTATATATTGTTACCAAAAATTTTAACATCTAAGATTTTGATTAAGTGTTAAAAGCAACTAAGTAAAAAACATGATCATGCTTGGTCTGAAAGACAATAGTATTCGTTCAACAACAGATAATGTAAGACGCAAGAAATCATTTAATTTTTTTTATCTTAGCCAAATGTAGTTGTTTGACAAAGAATATTCGATTATTAGCCAAGAATGACTGCATAATCTCAAATGGGTTAGGCAAGAGTGACTATGATGTGAAAGGAATACTTTGTTTTAGCCAAGAGTGAATATGACCACAAAGAATACTTGAAGGGGTTAGTTAAGAATGATTACGAACCCAAAGGGGTTAATCAAGAGTGTCATATTCTCAAAGAATATTCAAAAGGGTTAGTCAAGAGTGAATATAAGCCAAAAAATACTCAACAGATTCAACAAGAGTGCCTACGATCCAAAGTAATACTTTGCATTGTAATTCACAACATTAGTGTGTTTAGTGAAACTCAATCAATTGATTAAGAATTTGACATAATTAGCTTTGTTAGGAGAACTGGTACAAAAATATCTTGTGTATCTCTCACTTTCCCTATCTCCTTTACATTACATATTATTATTTTCTACACTAATCTATGAAGGAGAGTTATTTTGAGAATTAGTTTCTAAAACGCTTAAAACAAATAAACATGGTAAGTTATAAAGTTGTGTCTGTTACATTCTATTAGACACAATATAGATTAAAAAGACATTAACATATTGTTTATCATACAAAACTATAGTCTAAGTAATCATCATCAGATAATATTTACAAAAAGTTTTAAAAAGTTATTAATCACAACCTCTCTTCTTATGTTTTTCCTATTTTATACCTGTATATTTGAATTATATTGGCTTTATTTCTCATTCATTATTTAAATTAACCATTTTTTGTCTTCTCTAATTAGTTTTAGTTTTTGAATTCTAAAAATATATATTTTCTTTGTATTATAAATTTGATAGTTGGGCTCTTTCCCATTGTACGCTTGCTAAGAAGTCATCAAGTCAATGGAGTCATTGTTGGAGACATATGTTGTATAATTATTTAATTATACATACTATTTATAACTTTCTTTTAGGATTAATATTTTGTTTTTAGTTTTTACACATATATAAAAGTACTTGTTTATTGTAGTTTGTGAGTGTTTTATCTTTTATTTAGTTTTTCAAATCTCAGTTACTCTTTTCTTATTAGTTTTTATTGTTTATGTGAGGTAGATCTATAAGTTTTGGTTCTCTCTTGATCCAACAATTGAGAATACCTTCATAAGAATCAACACTCTATAGAAGATAGCAAAAGACCTTACAAACTACAACCACCATGATTTAATCAATGGTATAAGAACAACCCTCATCAACCAACCGTATAATATGATATGTGGTGGACTTTGTGAATTTAACAATAGTGTAGTGTAAGACTTATGATCGTTACTAGACACTTTGAGATTAAACCAACCTTGTTGAATTTGATAAGATGAAACCAATTCTCTAGGACATGTAAAAAATATCGTATACACACCTTTCTAATTCATTATTCATTATGATTTACAACACTATGCAATATCAAGGTGTGATAGATTATACCATTAATAAGGCATATTTGTTCACACATTTATAATTTTATTGTATATTGAAAAACATTTTCAATATGTTTTATTTCAAATTTTAAATCATTTTCTTTAAGTAGTAATAAATTAGACTCAATGAATATAATTCTTTTAAATTTGTATTTCAACTAATATGATATTTGTCTACTCTTTTAGCCATATTTTCTTTGTACATATAATTATTTTAGAGTGATTCTAATTACATTGGATTCAGGGCTTGTTCAAAATAAACACATGATTTGTTAGATTTGGAATCTTATACTATTTTCTATAATTATTGGAAGATGAGATAACTTTTTATATTTTAGTATAGAAACTTATGCGAATTTAATTTTTCTTATTTTAATTTAAATGTATGTAATTGAATTTATAAACCTTGTTATTAGGCTCCATGTATAATTGATTAGAGAGTTTGTGTATCCATAAAGAAACTATAATTGCAAATATTAAAGATTGAATTCATTTGTTTAGTATTTAGTTTTACATATGGTCTCTTCCTCTCCTTTCATCTTAATTTCATAAATATCCTTTTATTTTTTTTCCTTCTCTTTTGTTCTGCTCTTTGTTACTCTACGTATAATGATTTGTTGAAGTTTAATTCACAAAATCAAGATGATATGATCCAAACTAAATTTATTTCATTTTTTTTTTCTAGTTTCAGATTTGGACTTTATTGAAAACTGTGTTAAGGATTTAGAAGTTAAAGTAGGAATTAATTAAATTTTTCTTTTTCTAGAACAGTATTAGTTACTTTCTTTGAATCCAATAGTTTCCCATCCTGTGAATGTTTGATCAAGTAATTTATAGGAAAATATTTTCCTCCTAAGAAAGTAATGGAGACCAAACTTCGCATAAATACCTTTGCTCTTGGAGTGAACGAATCATGGACAATAGCTTGAAGAAATTACAAGATTTATTGAACGTCCTTTTAGTAGATTTTTTTTTTTTGTTATGAATTTAATTATATAAAAAAACTAACATTTATCATATTTAATAATAACTTCTAAAATACTAACTATGTATAAATTTATTACAATATACATTCTCAACTTTTTCCCAGACTAGTTTTAAGTTTATTTTCTTTTCCGACTTATTCTATGAAACCAAATGAAATTCATGAAAATTTGTTTCTTGTCTACGTTTTGGATGTCGACCCGTAAAATAAACGTAAGAAATATGAAGAGGGTTATAAATTGATTTTTGTCATTTCTTCAAATTATTTCTTTATTGACCTACCTTTATTAAATGGCCTAGCGAGAATCATTGTTTGCGTGAATGGGACCGTGAACTTTGATAACAGATTATGTTTTGAGATTTTTTTTACGTGATCGATTAATCCTCTTCATTTACAAACACAATCCACAACTTCAATCCTCATGACTTTGGAGCTCTCAGAACTTCAATTCAGAAGTGCAACACGTTAGATTTCCACCTAAGTGGAGAAAAGGTAGAAGGACAAAAACATGGGTCTCCTTTTTAGGTAAGAGAAAAAAATGGTTATAAATAATCAAGCACCAATCACAAATTTCGCAATACATTTTACCATTTTTCTCCCAGTGGGCGAGATTTGAGGCAAAGAAGTGCATTTGCCAAGTAAATTGCTCCAAGCCTAATGAATTAAAATATGCCTACTCAGAATCAAACAAAGTGTAATTGTAGAGAGAAAATAAAGATTTGATATAATTTAATTAGAAGTTTCTTAATCATACATAATCATCAGCGTTAGTTAATTTAAAATATTGCCACTTTGAGCAACTTTATGTGCACTTACTAATTGAGTAAGCTAAGGATCTCATGGGGCATATTCCTATTTATTGGTTCTTTAATATGATGAAGCCAATCCAAGTGCTAATGTTAGGTAGGTTGGAAAAGCTTGCTTCAATTAAGCAACAACTATTAAATGCGGTGTAAATAAGATAGTTTATTTTTTCACCCAGAGAATTATTTTTAAGTTTAATGTTGTTCTGTTCTATGATAAGTTTTTCAATTTCATCATATTAAACAATGTTAATTTATTCTTATTTTTTAATAACAAGTTAATATAGTTTATTATAAATAGTGATATATTATTAGTTTGCATTTACTTATTAACACAAATCACAGGTGACACTAATAATGTAGTAACTCTGTCTTTATGAATTTTACGAAAAAAAGTTTAAATTAACTCGTTATTTGAAAATTAAGATTAAAATAATAATATTTAAAATATTGATATGTAATTGAAAATTTATTATAATAGAAAAAATTTATTAAATCTTTTGATGTGAGAATCTTGTGGTTCAAAAACTAGGTATTCTACTTAAAAATAAAAATAAAAATAAAAAACACTATTGTGGATAATGATATTATTTGTCTTCTTATAAGATTATTTCATCTAAAAGTTAAAAAAAAAAAGTAGGGTTATATATGGCTCAAATGTTACAATGATTAACATGGAATTGAGAAATGTGTGCTTGGTCTCTTGGTCTTGGGGCACTAGGATACAGTGGTCGTAGGTGGATATCAATGTGGAAACTTATTGCAAAGGCTCGTTGGCAACCCACTTCCTATTAACACCCCTTACGTGTACCTTTGATCTGATTGGACAACTCACTTACATTTCTATTGCATAATACACTCCATCACTTTTTTCTTTAGTTTTTTTCTCCCTTGATCATGATAGAAAATTGTTATCTAAATGCTTTCATGTGCATATCTACATGGCTTTGGGGATTTATATAAATTCTAAAGCCAGTGTCCTCTTCACTTATGCACTCCCCACTATCCTCTTGTCCAATTCTTGCTTTCACAGAAAGTGACAGATGCAAATAACATTCCTTATAGATCAAACATCTGGAAATAGTACATCACTTCATCAATGAAACAGGTTTTGTCTTATTAAAAAAAACCTGTACTTTCTTATCAGTGACTTCTTTTTCTTTCATTAACTTCTTGTTTGCTTTGACCAGCTTTTTTTAAAGTTGGGGCTGATTTACAAATAGTATATGGATATTTTGTGCATTCTCTTTACTTATAACTAAATAACTAGTTGTTCACAACAAAATATGTGTATATGTATAAAAAAACAAAAGTTTTTTTTTTTTTTCATTTGTTTCCTGGACAGAGATCATAAATAATCCGTATTGTTTTCCTATTATTTGTTTTGGGTTCGTACAAATATTAAGGTTAAATTTTTTTTGTTTGCTAAAACATCGTATTTGTCATTTAATTTAGTTTTTATGATTTTTTGCATTTGATATTATTTTATTGAAATAGTTTTTTTATTAATGTGTTACTTAATCAATTTGTGTTTAAATGATAGGGGAGAAATAAACTATTAATTAATACATGAGACAATTTGCATATTATTATTTAATATGAAAATCTTGAAAAGTTGTTAAATAAAGTTTAAAAACACTGAAATATTTTTATAGAAAATAAAGGATAAATGATCTAAGAATATCCTCCACTACTTTGAAATAACTTTTAAGAAATTTTTCAAAAACAACACTCAAATGTATACAGAAGTTTATAGTAAGAGTAAATATTCAAGTAAAAAATATTTCATTTGTATTCTAATTTAGTTTATCTCAATTATTTTTTTATTTTTCATTTAACATTAATTCTCTTCTAATTTTTTATGAGTGTTGTTGTCACTCTAACTATAATAAAAGGAATTGTTTATAATACAAGGAGAAATCTCAAAAGAAAGAATATATAAATGAACATTCTTTGATAAGAAATAACTTCACATATAGAAAAGATATAAATATAGTGTACTTTATTTATTTCTTCTATAAAATTTAATCGTTTATCCTCAAAAAATAATATTAGTCATTAGTTATCAAAACATAATGTTGACTAAATAGGGACACTAATAAAGTTAGTTTACCAACTCCGCTTTGTTAATTATAAATCAATGCTAATATTAAAATAAAAAATAATAAAAGTAATTTCCATTGATCAAATATTATTTGTTAATTTAATTGATAATAATATAGTGTCAGCGGTGAAGTGATGTAAAACTGAATCTAAAAAAAAAAAAAATATAATGTAAATTAAATACAATAAGATGTGTCGGCTTAATCGACGTTAAGAAAATATTTTTTTTATTAGGAGTAGGGATGATTTATGTAACATTTTAATTGATTGGTAGTGAACTTGATCCTTGTACAAGTTTGTTTGTTCTTATTATATACGAAATTATGTGAGTTTATAGTGTGTTTGATTTGTCAAGTAAGAGAAGAATGATTGGTAGTCAAAAATTAAAGATAATAAAGATGATAATGGAATTGATAAAAAATAATCCTTTGAAATAGTCTCTTAAGTTAGTATAACATAAATTGATTTAAGGTAAAAAAAAAAAAAAGGTTTAGATAGGCTTTTAATTTTCTTGTAAGTTCAATTCAGTTTTGCAAAGTGACTTGAGTTGAATTTAAGAATTTTTATTCGAAGGTAATATGTAGTCTCTAGTTTGGATGCTTAATCATGATGTAGGGTCAATAAAACTCATGACAAACTAATTTTCTTTGAGCACTAAATAAATAATGTTTTTACCGATAATACCTCTTAGTTTCATGAAAATTAAAACTCTTGTCATTATGCATAAATTATAGTTTTTTTTTTTTTTTTTTTTAAAAAAATGGTTGTGTTTTTTTTTTTTTTTTTCCTTTATATGGACAATGTTGCAACCCATGGGCAGTTGTACATTATTGAGATGTGTAAGAAAATATATAAAATATATTGGAGAATCTTGAGAAGTGGTCTTTAAGCTTAACTCAATCTTACAAAACCGACTTATAAGTTAAGGTTTGAACCTTGATTTATATATTACGATTTGATCATATCCTTAATCGATGTGAAATGTCCAATATACCACCTTAGCCGAATGAACATCTTGAGTGTGAGATTATATATTTGTGGATGGTTTAACAAAAGCCCAATAGCAAGTGACACACCGGCCCCAACGAACTTGAGTAAGATAGATTCTAGATGACTCTAATACCATATTAAGAACTGAACTTTAAACCTAACTTAATTTTTCAAAATTGACTTGTTAGGTGAGGTTATTGTTAAAATTCAAGTGAGTCTAAATTTCAGATTGAGTAGAAATGAGAAAGTTGAGTAATATATAAGAAAAAAAGACTCAAATACATAATCTTAAGGCTTTGGGTTGAAGGTGGCATCAATCCCTTATGTGGGTTCAAAAGATCCAAACGTTTGCACCCGGATGATTTACCCCAGTCAATGTAGGTTCTCTAAAAGAGAGAAAATATGGAGCATAATAAATTAGGTTAATTTGTGTTATTATGAGGATAGCTGTTTTGTAGGTTTAATGTTTGTTAGTCCCTTCAATTTGTTTCAGTACTTAAATTTTTTGTTGGTTTTGTTCATAGATGTGGCATCTCACAAACACACCCTTTTAATATGGCTAAAATTCTTCCTCTTGAAATATATTTTAGGATTGAATTACGTGCAGTCCATTTTTATTATACCCTATGTAAGCTATTGAGCTTGCTCTCCTCAAAACAAGGCTTTCGCATTTAACACAATCTATGAGATATGATAATTAATTTCTGTATATAGATGTTATATTTTCGAAAACACCTTATTGGAAAATCACCTAAAGCTGTTTGTTTATGTTTCTCTTATTTGGACCAGGATCTACAACATTTCCCTCATATTAAAATGAAATTAAAGGTTCAAAAGAGGGACATTGATGGTGAGAGGTCTGATATATTAAATATCAGATTAGAGAAGATCAATTCTAGACGACACTCCTCTAGAGCATTTGTTCCTCGATTTCCGAAGGTCTTTTTTTTCTTTTAAAAAAATGTTCTGTTATGACTTGTAGTCTGTACGCGGTAAACATTAATCAAAATTTTCTTGACAACAGATAAAAGAGGAACAGTGGTGGTTGGTTCTTGCTAATACCTCTACATCTGAGCTATATGCTTTGAAAAGAGTTTCTTTTTCAGTTCACTTAACTACATCAATGAAGTTACCTCTGCCTCAAGATAATCTTCAGGTAAAAGATTTCTATCCATCCCAACTGTGGTTCTGCTTCGTCTCTTGTTCTTCATACACTATGCAAATAATATGGACTGTTCAAAACTTCAAGAAACACAATTTCTCCCATATATGTTTTCAACAGTGTAGAAATGAAGTGTCCACCATTTACATTTCATCAATAGGGTCTTTTGACACCCAAAATGAGCCCGAAATAATGAAAGGGATAATGAGAAGGTCAATTGAAAAAAATTTCAACCATCAGTTTTCCATTGCTACTTGTTTCCTACAAATGAAAATTAAACATTTTCACTCCCTATTTCTGAACTATTCATTTTCGACCTCTTACCAAGAACACCTTAAGGATTGACTGGGGAAGTTCCAAAAGCCTTTTCACTCAACCCTAGTAAGCCCTAGTAATTTGACCAAGTATTTTAAATTTCTATAAAAAAAATTACACTCTAAGAAATCTCTATCCAAACATAGATTTAAATTATGCTTTTGTTCAGTGATTGTCAACAGTATCTTCTTTGATTTTGTTATTCGAACACCATTTATTCGCATAATTTTATAATTTATATACTAGACTAATAAAGGAAAATGATTACTTGACTTGCGTAACTTGGGGCTTCCATGTGCTTGTATCTGTAGCCAATATTTGTTCAAGGGAAGACATCAATCTCAGAACCATGAAATTTTGGCACATATAAAAGAAACCGCATTATACTAAATTGGCCTTAATAGTGTAACAAAGCCACGCTACGTGCTCTCTTTTCTATTCGCTATTTCTCTTACATCCCAAAAAATTAGACTATGTATCCCCAAATATTGCATTTTGCATTAGAGTCTAGAGGATACGTACACTAGAGAATTTTTTCTCTGAAGCATGGTTAAATAATGTGATAGTCTTAAAAGGCAAAAGTTCGTTTTGATAGATTTATTGACAGCTATTTATTTGACCTGTAATTTGACTTTAGATTGTCAACATGTTTAGATTCGTTGTTACTGAGTACCTTTTGGTTGCATGTGTTTGCTAATATTGTGTTGCAGGGCGTAAAACTAATTTTAGTCTCCGATTGTTACATTGGTTTTGAACAAGAACACTCCATTGAAAAGCTTGATGTATGACAAGTAGTGGAGCCGTCATTGGTCTGGGCCATTTTGTAGATGCAATATACGGTTTTCTATTTAAGTAGACTATTCTTCATTTAAGAGGGGGGTGGGGATGCCCTTGTTCTTTTTTGTAACTAGAGTTTCGGCTTTCCTAGATTTAATCTGTAATATATCCATAGGATTTTCAATTTTTTTTAAGATTTAATCTTTATTCCAGATTATCTTTTATTTTTATATATTTTGCAAGTCATGTCGTCATTTGTATGTACAATGGGATTACACCTGTCCCAAGATATATTCAAATAAATATACGTAAATAGTTTCAGTTCTTAGATCGAAAGAGTTGTCTTAACGTTAATAAATTTTCTAAGGAAAGGATCAAGTAGTACTACCAGATTATATTCAACTAGCCTACAAGACAAGGTAATTGAACTAGAGAGAATACTAAGAATGTAATTGCAGACTGCTTCCCAGGCTCCAAAGGTAGTAATGACTACATGGTTATGGAAGTTACCATATTCCCCAACAAATCTAAAACGCCACCTCATGTAATCTCAAAATTCATTTTTACCCTTTTAAAATTGTTTTTGAAATATACAATCTGGAATATACAAGAAGTATTCCAAATGGTATATTTTGGAATATATCATTTTTGAATTTTTAAATATTTTGATATTTCATTTGAATTAATTTTAAAAATAATTTATTTAATAATAAAAATAACTCATCAAATAAGTATGTTTTTGTTATCATGATGATTATATCTTGTTATATTATCTATGTTGACAATGTTCTGTCATTCATTAGAGGAAGTATGTACTAGAGTAACATTGATTTGAATTAATGTGTTTAATTGCACATGCTAAAATATGTGAAGCCAGTGTGACACTAGTTACAAAATGGTCCATAAAGTGTAATTATTAGTCATTATCACAATAATTACACTTCTTTTGAAAGGTGGTAGACGCTAAAGAATAGTTTATTTGGATCCAAACTGACACAAATTACACTTTGAAAATGGATTTAAAGTGACACAAATTACACGACATTGTGAGCACAACTTGAATTGAATATATCTTAAAATTGAAAACATGATAATCAATACAGGTGGATTAAGACGATAGTCATTATAAAGACTTTAAAGCACTCCAAGCATGGGTAAAACATGCTCCCAACATCATTATAAAGATTTTAAAGCACTCCAAGCATGGGTAAAACATGCACTCAACACCAACTATGCATACATGACCTTTGATGACATAATGACATGCTTGAGGAGGAGTTCCTTATGTGTGGATATCTCTAGTTCTCATCTATCCACACCTGATTCATTATGAATTGAATATTATACATATATTTAATTGAAAATAAATCTAAATTATGTGTATTATTTACCTGAAATAGCTTGACATAACATTTTAATTACTTTGCCTACAAAGTAAGCTTTTCCAGTTAGTTGTACATGTGGGTAAGTGTGACAACTCCTCATGCTTACTTACCACACATCTTCAAATTATCGAATAATAACATGTATGATACACTAATAGATATCACATTCTTATCAACAAAAATTATGCATCCAACTAGATGCAACAAAGAAGCACAAGTTATATGTGATGTAGGATGCATTCCTCGTATACCTCATGTAGTCAAAATGAGTACCACGACACAAATACTAAAATGAAATCTATCGTCACATAAGAACAAACATGCCCCACAATAGGAAGATGCACCATTGTTGACATATCATCCAAAGTAACGATCCAAAGTAATTATCACCTTACCCACTAGGAGGTGGAAACTTTGGTGTTACGGTGCTCTCAACAAAAGTTTGAGACATTTATTAACAATCTCATAACTAGCATTGCGTAGTAGCAACAACCCAATGTTAATTACCAAGGCCTCAATTTTTAGCTGGCATATGTGGGAGACTAAATTCAATTCTCTTTTATCCTGACCCTTCCATAGTTTACAAGCCACATGGTTAGTGTAACTCAATAGCAACAACGTAGCAACAGGCCCCTAGGAAATCCTATTTGTGCATCCTATCTTGTAGCAACTGGTGGCAAGGGCAACACATCAACATGAATGATAGGGACAATTTGTTCTTTATCCCTTTCATAGACTAACATTGTAGATCTCTACCTAACTTCCGCTTGTGATGACGATTTCACATGTCCTGACCATATCTCTAAAGTAACAAACAATGAACAATTCTTTAAAATTAATAAATACATTCTAAATTGTGCATTTTGAAATGTATTTTTGAATAAAAAAAATCCCATAAACACTTAGTTCATCAATAGACACAACGATACAACGTAATCATCGAAAATAGATTGTACATTTTGAAATGCATTTCTAAATAAAACCAAAGCTAACAAGAACAAATTAAAATAAATCCCATAAACACTTATTTCATCATCGGATAGGACGATACAATTCTAATAAGACTCTCCCACCCATAAATTAGAAAAGAAAAAACTAAATGATACAACATAGAAAGATGCAATAAAGATAGAAGAAGAGGTGGAAAAAAGAGAATGTAGGTTTAATATAAATATAAGATAGAAGTATTGTGGCATATACTATGGTTAGCTTAAATTTAGGTAATTACTTCTTGTACCCCCCACATTTGCTTCCTGTACCCCATCAATTTTTCATAATACCACAAACACTCTTCGCAAAATATTGAAAGGGAGGAGTGGTGTTGGGAGGTTGTTGGGTGGTGCATAATGTCTCTGGCAAGCGTGGTGGTGGGTGGTGCAAGGCACACTTCTCCGACACCGTCTTCGTGGGTGGAGGTAACTAGCTTTTGCTTTTGGATATTCATTTGGTGTAAGGGGTGCAAAATAGGTAGAAGTTGTTTGGGAAAATTGTTTTCTGGAAATAACTTCCGGAAAACAAAATCCAAAATGGGTTCAGGGGTCACTGAAATGAGTTATGGAAAAAGTTTCCATAATTATACTTTCTATACGAAAATCATTTTTCGATAGGGCACGTGAGGAGAAGTGATTATGAAAAAGGTTTTTCATAGAAAGGAAAGTGGCTTACAGAAAACGTTTTCAAGAATCCAACTTTCCTATTTTGGAAAACATTTTTCCAAATGCATTTTCGAAAAATGTTTATCATAATGCAAATTTAGCTTTCAGAAAATATTTTCTGAAACATGTTTTCAGGAAAGGTTTTCTAGAAGTCAGTTTTTCATTTCGGAAAACATTTTTCAAAAGTCATTTTTGAATTCCGAAAAATGTTTTCCAAAACTACCTTTTACATCCCCAAATTCATTTTAGAAAATTAAATCATTAAATCATTTTTATATCTCCAATATTCATTTCGGACTACTAATTTTGAAAGCCATTTTTACATCACAAGGGTAATTTTGATATTTTAAAAATATGATGAGGTACAAGAAAAAAATGAGGAGTGCATGAAGCAATTGTCTTAAATTTATGGTTGTACGAAATGCAGTGCCCAGTGTTATAGGCTTAATGTAAAATGATATTCTTGAAGGACAATTGCCTCCTGTACCCCCACATTTGCTTTCTGCACCCTATTAATTTTTCTTAATTATACAAATGCCCTAGTCAGAATATTGAAATGGGGAAATTAGGTTGTGTGGTTTTGTGAAAGTGTAGTGCTGTTGGGTGATGGCGGAGGAGCTACCAATGGCTAAGAAGGGTGACGACGAAGGAGCAGTGGAGGAGCAACGGTGAAACACATTGCAGCATAGAGGTTGGTGTGAGGTGCGACGGGAAGGTGGGATTTTTTTTCAACTGCAGAAATCGTTTTCCAAGATTTTCGAAAAACATTTTTCGCAATGTAATTTTTTTTCAAAAGTTTTCTTCATTATGGAAAACTGGTTCCGTAAGCTTTTTATGGAAAAGCTTGTTCGTAAGGCTTATGGAAAACATTTTCCATAAGACACTTCTTTTACCATAGAAAACATTTTTCATAACAAGAAAATCCTCTTACGGAAAATGTTTTCCACAAGACACTTCTCCTACAAAAAAACATTTTCTATAAGCTTTACAGACAAGTTTTTCCATAAAAGGACATTTTGTGCTGCAATGTGTTTTTCCGTTGCTCTTTCACCGCTTCTCCACCATCACACTCTGCTCGTCCGTCGTCATCGTCGTTGGTAGCTCCTTCACCGTCACCCAACATCAATCTTTTGCACTTTCACAATACCACACAATCTAATTTTTCTCTTTCAATATTCTAGCCAGGACATTTGTGGAATTAAGAAAAATTGATGGAGTGCAGGAAGCAAATGTGGGGGTGGAGGAAGCAATTGTCTTCTTGAAGATGTGGTATACTTAAAATAATTTTGATATAAAATAATAGTTTAATGTTAGATCAAATACATAAGTGGTTGCAAAAATATAAGTATTTAAAGGTAACTCAAACGAAATAATTTTGGTTCGTTACCTATATGAAGTATTATTGTCTTTTGGTTAACTAGAATAAATATCCTTTGTGAATTATTAAGAAGAACTATAATGCTTTATATATTTCTAGTAATTAGACGCATTAAAAAAATAAATAGTAAATACATTAATTCAAAAAAATTACATTTAGAAAATAGATGGTAGGTATTTAAGTAAATTTTAATTAAAAATAAATAAAACCGACAATATAAACATTAGATAATAATAGCTCATTTTAGGAATCTATCAAGAATTTTGAATAATTTGTTACCTATAATCCAAGTCTTACCTTTTTCAAATGAAATTTACAATCACTTTCGCAAGCATGGCATGACATGAACAGAAAAGGCAGAAGAAATTGTGAGTCAGAAAAAATTTGTTAAGGGAGTAATAGATAAAAACAAGAGGGTGATATGTATAAAATAAAAGTTCTTTAGGAGTTAAAGATTAGAACGTTGTTATTTTGGTTAAGTTGTAACTGGGGAG
>Ga0099824_1001653_pt1 | contig 31742 bp, 33 predicted proteins | sample SiratrowhiteBW_FD_76837 | JGI IMG/M metagenome (GOLD analysis project Ga0099824, IMG submission 76837) | Root nodule microbial communities of legume samples collected from California, USA - Siratro white BW | ecosystem: Host-associated > Plants > Roots > Nodule | place: USA: California... | reverse complement strand
TATTTTTTATTACTTTTTCAAATCTTAAAACATCTTTATCAAATAACTTACTAGCCTCATTTTCCGAAATTCCTTTTTTAAATTCTTCTTCTGAAGAACTACCATCACATTTACCTAAATGTATTAAATGTCCATAGCCTATTGTGCAGTTTCCATCACTATTTATATCTCCATCATTATCGTACATTTTTCTTCTGTACGATTCCCAATTCTTTATAAAATCTTTTCCTTTATCACTTATATTTAACAACTTTATATCTTTTCGATCTCCTTTGCCAGCTTCAAATGTATTTTTATATCCTTCCAGTAATATGTCAATTGAATCTAATAAATCTTTTCTACGTTGAAAAGGTGAGCCATTAACCTTATTTGTCAAAGGATTATTAATGTTTTCTTCTTTTTCGGCTGAAAAAATTTCAAAATGCAGCATATATATGTCATATCCACTTATAACACTTTTCCCTAGTAACTTTCCAGTCTTACCAAGCACCTTCCCTTGCCCAACCTTATCTCCTTTCTTTACTTCAATACTATCAGGATCCAGCTCACCGTATCTAGCAATAAATTTTCTTCCATCTTTCAATTTATGTAAGACTGTTACTTGATGAGTTCCTGCATAGAAGTACCTAGTTTCTAATACCTCTCCATTAGCAACAGCTATAACTAAAGCTTTAGGCTCTGTATACAAATCCCTCGCCGCATGTTTTCTTCTACCATGATCTCTAAAAGAATCAAAAGTTGCTTGATTATGTCCATCATCATCTTGCCAATTGTAATTTTTCCCCCATTGCAAATTAGTATCATTGGTTGGTTTTTCTAATAATGGAAAAATAATTTCCGGTTTCTTTTTACTTTTCTTCCCTTCCCCTACGATCATAACCAGCACTTTATTAGTTAAATGTTTTGTAGAATACCCCTCAACACCAGCATAATAATTTATTTTTGATCCTAGCTTGAGTTTCTTATCAAGATTCTTTAAAAGGAAACTTGTTGTGGCAACCCCCTCTGAGTTTACTGTTGCTTTACCTGCAAAAGATGGCTTTTCGCTTACTTTATGAGCACTCAATGTAACTTCTTCTCCAATCATATTTTGGGTTTTCGCAACAATAGTCACAATTGCGCCTTTTTTGCCAAACGGAACCTCATCTTCTGGTGTTACTCTATTGCCGTCATAGGTAAAGTAAACATCAAGTACTTTTTTATCTGCTGTAAGAGACAAAGTTGTATTAGCATCGTAATTGGCTGGTGACTTAAATGGATATGGTTTACTATTCTGGATTCCTAAGAGTTTAAAACCAATTTTGGCATTTTTTTTACTTCCCAATCCAATTGCTTTTTGAAAAGTGGCATCAAATTTTACCTCTTCAAAAATTTCACCTTTACTATTTGTTTTTACGTCAATGTAATGGTTAGTTTTTGCGTTGCCTAAATAAAAATAGATTCTAACGGTTTGATTGTTATAATATGGAATACTGGCGTTTATCCAATTGCTTTCTAAAAGACCCGAAATTGTTTTTTTACTTCCTCCCCTCCATGCCCAATATGCTTCGGTTATTTCAGGCTGTTTTACTTCCATTTTAAAAGTAACACCATCTTTTGGCCCTTTTTTATCATTACAGTAGGCTTCTATTTTGTAAAATCCTATTTTTTGAGGAATTGGTACATCATAGAAATCCCACTTATGAATATATGGTTTTTGAGGATCTTTATTTTCATTTATAATTACCTCTCCGTCTGGAACATATAACTTATTATTAGAGTCATGAATTATCCATTTTACATCTTTTTTTTCTGTATCTGTAGGAGGATTTATTTTGAAAGTCTTAGCTTCTAAAGTTAAAGCATTACTCGGATTACCTAATAAAAACACATTTTTATTAGGTGTGTCCTTAACGTGACCGATACTTGTAACCTCATTTTTAATTACCGAAGTTTTGAATTCCTTATTTAATCCATATTGGTCTTTACTGTTAACTTTAATTTTATAAATGCCTAAATCTGGCATGGCAAGTTTAATAATACCTGTCGAGTCTAATTCTCTTTCTTCTGAAATAGCAGCATTTTTTCCAGCAATAACAGTTTCAATCTGACAATAAAGCTTCATCGGATTTAATGTTTTTATTGCTTTATTTTTAAGAGAAACTTTAAATGTTTTTTCTTCAGCAAAAGGTCTTATAAATTCAGCTTTAGCAATTGCAGGTGGTGTAATTATAATATCTTGTGCTACTATCTTTAGCTCTATGAAAGTAGCTGTCGCAGCGCTCTTTTTCTGTTTTACTGTATGTTTTTTTCCATAAGCATCAATTCTATACGTTCCTGGAGTATCAAAATTATAACTGAATGAAGTGCCTTCGTTTTCAAAAATGTTATCGCTATCGGTTGTAATATTATAAACTATCCAGTTAATATTTTCTTTTTGATTCACTTTCTGATTTATAAAAGCTTCATCGACGAAAAATTCCAGACTTTCGCCAACAATAAATGAGGTTGCATTCGCATTCTTAATTTTTACTGCTCCTTTGTTTACGCCACTTCCGTCCAAATCAGTTTCGTTGACTTGCTTAAGGAATACATAAACGTCTTCTTTGCCAATAGAAGCATATAGTCTGTCGGCACTTAAATTAGGGTATATTTTAGTTTTAGTAGTAATAGTAATGCTATTTGGCAATGCATCAAGTCCTTCAACTTCTTTCAATAATAAAAATAATTCATCATATCGCTCAAAAAGATTCGCAACGTTCGTTTTATCATCTGCCAATTGTTTCTTGATTGTTTCCCAGCGACTTTTAGCAGCTTTAGAAATAGATCCTTTGAGAATGTTGGCCTCTATTGCCTTAATCATCTTTTTGCGCACCACATTCCAATTAAAGTTATGAACTTCAGCAGATGTCGCAATCAATTGTTTTAAAGCATTATACATTTCTGTAAACAGCATTTCGTTTGGTTTATCTACAAAATCTGCTACTGCTGTCTTCTCATCATCAAAAGCTTTGCTAATACGTGTCCAATATTGAATCGCTTCAGGATTATTTTCTTTAATTGCCTGATCTAATTTCTTTTTGATTTCGGCTTTGATAAGTTCCATCGATAGTTCATTGTTATTTGATTGAAGCATTTGTGGTACTATCAGCATTTGTTTTGCATCGATACTTTCGTAAATCTGACTAAATGCATTGCTTAAAACTGTATTTTCTGCTTCTGAAACCGGAAGAGTATTGCCAGTTGATCCGAAAGAACTCATACTTGTACTTTCAGTACTATCAAAAGCGCCTCCTCCGATTGAAGCATTAAGCGTTGATCCAGGAAATAAATTTGACCCCGAAGCAGAAGAAGTATTGCTAAACGATGGGACTGTTTTAATTGCAGCATTGGTATCGAAAACGCCTTCTCCCGCCGAGTCTAAAGTATTGTTTACGACATTATTTGAAGCATTTTGCTCCTGCCAAATTTGTACGATATCTTTTTGCTCGTTGATTTCTTTTGAAACCTGAGCAAGTTCTTTTATAAAGCTTTTTGTTAAATCTTCAGAGCTTTCTAAAGAAGAATTATTTTTTATTAAAATATTGAAATTGTGAACTGTATTTCTATTCATAATGAAACGTTTTTTCTGGAGACAAAAGTACGCCCATCATTTATGTTTTGAAAATTACAACGCCTTTGAATTCAGTAGTTTCAGCGGGTTTTCTTTCTACTGAAACTACTGAAAACCATCGACTTTTTTCAATCAAAAACATATTCCTTTTCCTACTTTTGCTTCTTCCAAAAAAACAAATAATCACATTGCTTTTTTTTTACCTCATTGCAATTGTGTCTTCCTTTGAATTTGTAAAAAATACCACTCGACTTTTATTATTAATCAACTTAAAATAGCCGTTATGGATTTTTTATTTTCAATAGGCATACGGAAAATGCCTAAAATTCCCGACAAGAGTAATTTTGATTGTTTACTATCGAAAAAATCTTTCTTAAAAACTATTTACTCAACTCTAAAAATGATTCTTATATGTAAAGTCATTTTCAATACCTAATAATAGTTGAATTTCAAAACCTTATAATTACAATTTAAACATGGCAATTCAGGCATTAAATACCATTAAAAAATGGTTTCAAACAGGTTTGAAACCCTCTCAAAATCAGTTCTGGGACACTTGGGACTCTTTCCGTCATAAATTGGAGAAAGTTCCTTTAGAAGATGTTGAAGAACTTGAATCAATTCTAAATGCAAAAGCAGAAAAATCAGAGCTGGACGAACATAAAAATGACAATACAGCTCATTCTGAACTTTTCGCAGCTAAGGAAGATAAATCACAAAAAGGTATCGCTTTAGGTTATGCTCCTTTAGATGAGTTTTCAAAAATTGCTTATCAGTACTTAGAAATTGTAGATAATCTTACTTCTGGCGGTACAACATCAATGCTTTCAGCCGAACAAGGAGTTGTTTTACAAAACCAAATTGACAGCATCAGAACATTATTGTCTTCTGATAATCCTGAACTCGATACTTTTCAAAAAATTGCTGACACGATTGAACAGATTCAAATGTCATTGGACGCTATTTTGGTAAATGATTTAACAACGGGAGGCGCTACAAAAGCTTTAACAGCCGAAATGGGTAAACTATTACAAACCAGCAAAGAAGACAAATCTCAAAAAGGTGTTGCTGGCGGATATGTTCCTTTAAATGATCTAGCTAAAATTGCTAGCCAATATTTAACCATAATAAACGACTTAACCACTGGAGGTTCAGAATCTATACTAAGTGCTGAACAGGGAATTGTTTTACAAAATCAGATTGATAGCATTAATACTTTACTTGCTTCTGATAATGTTGATCTTGACACGATTCAGGAAATTGTAGATGCTATTGAACAAGTGCAAATGTCACTTGACACTATTTTGGTAAATGATTTCACTACTGGCGGCATTACAAAGGCTCTTACTGCCGAAATGGGAAAACAATTAAATGAGATTAAGCTTACGGCAACAATTGCAACTGATGCAGAAACACAAATTACAACTACAGTTACAGAAGATAATAAAGTTGTTAGTCGTTCTAAACTGTTTAATTGGTGGAATTGGATTATTTCACAAACTCAAACAATTAATGCAATTTGGAATTTTACTAAAGGTATTAAAGCGGACGCAACTTATGGAACAAATAACTGGATTGCACAATTAACCCCTTCATTATTCTCTATACAATGTAAAGATCCTTCTGGATATACAAATAGGGTTCAATTTGACACATGGTTTACAAGGTGGACACGTGGTGATTATATGGTTTCTTTAGAACCATGTGAAACTGTACCATTAACGCAAAATAATACTATAAAATTTCAAAACAAGTCTGGTCTAGTTGCTTTTAAAGACGACTATTTGAGAACTCCCGCTGGAACTTCAACTATGCCTCCGTTAATTATACCAAAAGGCCAGCTTATGTCAGGTTCTATGGATGGAGCAATTGAACGAGATGATATTGGTAATTTATATGAAACTCATGGTGGAGTAAGATCAAGAATTATGACTACTTCTGATAGTTTAATTTTTCTTGCTTATAAAGCTCCTGCTGTTATACAATGTTTAAATAACAGTTCAGTTACGTATTCTACACAAGTAGCTTCAACACCAACTATTGTCGGTAAGATAGGAAACTCATCTGTTCAAAGACTTAATTCCGTAACAAACATTAATGTAACTGCTGATAATATGAACAAGGTGTTGCCAAATTCAGTGAAAACTGAAGTTTATATAAAAATAAATAATGGACTGTTTTCAACAGATACCTTCGGATACAACTCAGTCAATCAAATTAAGGTGATGGAATATTCGGGGCTAAATAATAATGGAAACAAGAATTATCAAAACCTTCTAATCTTTTACTGCAATAATACTGATCCATTAAAAGCGTCAATCTCATCAGTATCTTTTCCATTACAGATTATTAAAGATGGAGTGATAACATATACTGATCAGCTTTATTACTTAAGAGATGCATCAAACTCGCGACTATTTGGTGCTGGAGAAGCGTCATTCAGTTTTGTTTTTGTGAACATTATTGATTTTGAAGATTCTACAAATAGTTTAGGACTAAATTCAAAAATTTACACGCTAACAAATAATAATGCCCTATTTGCTGAAACAATTAGATAAAAAAAACATAAAATTGAGCTATATCTTACAAATTAACTCAGAAAACAAGATGCAAACAACCGATTTGATTCTTTAAATTAAATTAAATAGTTTTTTGAAAAATAACTGAAACACCTTATTAAACAACAAGTCCTTGGTAACAAAAGAAGAAAATCTTTTCGTTACCAATGGCTTGTTTTATTATATCTTAACCTATTTATGATCTACTGAAACTACCGAAAACCGAGCTCTTTTTTTTCGTTTTTTAGTATCCTCTAACCTACTTTTACACCCTCAAAATTAAATAACAGCATTGCTTTTACGTAAAAGAAAACTACTCCTGTTATACTTAAAGCATTTCCAGAAGAACATATTATTAATTCAATTATAACAAATACCACTATGAGTTATGTATTATCAAAAGGTATTAGAAAAATACCTAAAATTCCAGACAAAAACTATTTGAAAAATTTTCTAAATCAGAAATCAAACCCCTAAAAAATCCAAAAACAATAACTTAATTAGACATTATTATCATGGCTATACAAACATTAAATACAATAAAAAACTGGTTCAAAACCACTTTAAAACCTTCTCAACAACAATTCTGGGACACTTGGGATTCGTTTAGACATAAACTTGACAAAGTTCCTGTAAAAGAAGTTGAAGGAATCGATGAATTATTGAATACAAAAGCAGATAAAATTGCTTTAAATGATCACATTGCCGATATAAACGCACATGCTCCACAAGTAAACACAGATTGGAATAGTGAATCTGGCTTTAGCCAATTACTTAACAAACCTGATTTTAAAACGATTAATGGAGAATCTATTTTAGGAAATGGAGATTTAGTTATTGACAATGGAGGTTCTCAGAATCTTCAACAAGTACTAGATACTGGTAATTCTGCCAATATAAGAACATATAATAATGTTCAACTCATGGAAGGAAGTGATTTATATAGAACTACTAGCTTTACTATCGGAGAAAATTATGATGAATTAGGAAGACTAACTATCAATAGAAACGGAATATATATTCAAAATTATTCAGCAGATGATACTACGGCGACAATTGAAGCATTTAATGGGAAAATAAAATTAAGTGAGCAATCCAGAAATGGAAATATTAGATTAGAATTAGCTAATGCTACTGAGCCTAATATTGTCTATACTTTAGCAAATAAACCTCAAGGAAACTATACAATTGCAACTTTAGATGATATAGCTGGATCTCCAGTGTCAGCAACTCAACCTGGATTTGTAAACAACATAGAGCTTCAAGAATTAGGAGGCACTGATAAAAAAATAAACGGAATCAGAATTGGTAAAGGAAATGCTAATTATGAAAACAACTTAGTAATAGGAAGAAATGGTCTTGCGTCCGTTACGACAGGGCAATATAACGTTGCAATCGGTAACGGAGATTGGGATGTAGAAGGGCCATTACAATATTTGACTACGGGTAATAATAATACAATGATAGGCTCAGATGCAGGAGTTGCTAATACTACAGGAACTAACAATACTGGCATAGGAGCTGCATCATTATTTAAAAATACAACTGCAAACAGTAATACTGCTATAGGAGCATTTGCGTTATCTGCTAACGTAACATCTCCTTTTAATGTGGCTATTGGTTCCAATACATTGTCAAAAATGACTTCAGGATTAGGGCAATCTACTGCTATTGGTGCTTTCTGCATGTATAATGCGACAGCAACAGATAAAAATGCAGCAATTGGAACATATGCTTTGCGTTATAATACATCTGGATTTTCTAATACAGCTATTGGACATACTGCTCTTGGTTTAAATACATCTGGACACTCTAATAATGCTGTGGGAAATTATTCTTTAAGTGCCATTACCACTGGATATGGCAATAACGGTTTTGGAAAATTTGCTGGAAGATATGTTACTACGGGAAACTTTAATATTTATATTGGAGCTGAAGGTCTTCCTGAAGATGCTACAACAGATAATATTATTAATATCGGAAATAGATTTGTAGCTAGAGGCCCAAAAATGTCATTAATTGGTACATTGAACATTCAAACTGTTCCTGTTTACGAAGACAATATATCAGCTTTAGCAAGCGGCTTAACACGTGGAGATGTTTACAGAACTTCTAGTGGAATTTTAATGATTACATATTGAAACAAATGATTTTTAACTTTATAAAATTTAAAAACCATTCCATATCAGAATTTCCTTAATTGCCATGAACAAATCAAAATTTACCGTAATCATTAGCTTATTAATTGTTTTGACAGGATTAATTGACACCAAATTCGACCTTTTACAAGATGCAGGATTATCATTGATAACAATCAATAGAATCAAATTGGTAGGTTTATTTTTATCAGCTGCGTTATCCAGTATTATTCCACTGTTTTCTAAAGAAGAGATGTAACAGAGGTTTGTAGAAATTGAAAATTGTTCTACTCAAAATAAAAATATCCCAGGATCATTAGAGGAATATAAATCCCCATTGATTCTGGGTGTTTTTTTTTACAAAAACATAGCGTTTTTTTTCTACTGAAACTACTGAAAACCAAGTGCTAATTATTCTTTTTTCGGCTTCACATATTCTACTTTTACATACTCTAATTCATCTATTAGAATTTCCAAACACACACGATTACACGATTTACTTTTAAGATATTTTCCTAAAAGCCAGCACTTCAATTGCATTAATCATTCAAATAATTATATCAACTTTTAAATATTTATCAATCATGGATTACGTGCCGAAAGATTTAGGAGAAACGCCTAAAATACCAGACATGAGCAACTTTAAAAATCCTTTGGAATCAACATCCTCAGGTAGCATTTTTATTGAAAACTTCAATATTACATCTCAAACCTCCACTGAAAAAAATGAAAGTCTGGCTGAAATCATAAAAAAAGAAAGCAAAGACAGCTGTATTTAATCTATAAAAAGCGAAATAATGACAGACAAAATATTTATCCAAAACCTTAAAGAAAAATACGGTAAGATTATAAAACTTACTTCTGACGATCAGTCAATCACAGTTTATTGCAAAATGCCAACTTTTGAAATCTACCAGAAATATCAAAACTTATAAAAAGATAATCCACATGAAGCGATTCTATTTTTATTTAAAAAATGCCTACTTGAGAAAGAAAATTATAATGACGAGTTCATGCTTGCTTCAGGAAACTCAATCATCGAAATGATCAAAAAAGCTAGCGAATTCATCATTAATCCTACTCCACAAAAAGATGAATTCAAAAAATCAGCCGCACTCATTCGATATGCTTTTCAAGTAGATCCATACAAACTTCCTATGGATGAGTTTTATAAACTTCTTGAGGAAGCGCTCTGGCTGCAAAAACACAATGATAACAGAATGGAAAACACTATGATGGCAGCTTTTGCCAAAACATTTTCAAACTAAAAATAAAAAACAAAATCATTATGAAATTTAATTTTAATGTAAACGAAATTTTAAAGGCCAAAGACATCGAATACAGCGGTATTAATTACAACGAATCTGAATCTAAGGATTTTATTATTGACAAAACTGGCGGTGAATTTAATCTTCGTGTTTTCGCTCCTTTGGTTTTTGAACCTCTAGTAAAAAACGACCTCAACCTGCCAAGTTTAAGAGTCGATGCTGTTACTGTAAATCTAAGCCGTTCTAAAATAATTAAAAAAGAAAATGTTGAAGGAAGAGATTCAACCATTAAGGAACATATTACAAATGGCGATTTCAGCATTTCTATTGAAGGACTGATTGCCAATGAAACAGGAGATGAATATCCAAAAGAGAAGCTGTTTTTATTAAAACAATTCCTTAATGCTCCATATTCCTTAAGAGTAACACATGCCATTTTGAACCGATTTGGAATCTATGAATTAGTTATTGATTCTTATTCGATTCCTTCGATTTCGGGAACAAAAAATATTCAAAAATTTACGGCCAGCGCCACATCAGATGAAACTGTCGAACTAATAATTAGAGACAATGCTTAAACTCAATGCTAAAATTAAAGTTTACGAAACTGTACGCCTTATTCCCACGCCTAAATTTTATGAATTTAATTATGTAAAGAACGTAAACATAAATAGTTCGTACAAATCACTTACCGATACGGCAACTATTGTAATGCCACAGAAAGTGTATACTGATACAAAAGGATTTGATCAAAGTCTGTTTACAAATGCCAGCGGAGGAGAAAAAACAATCCATGATTTCTTTAAACTTGAAAGTTATATCGAAATATTCTTAGGATACGATGGCGACTACAAGCCTGCTTTTAGAGGATACATTACAGGAGTTCAATCAGATACTAATGCTGTAATAACCTGCGAAGATGCAATGTATGCTTTTAAAAAAGTAAAAGCCGTAAAAGACAACAATGTTCAGGATAAAAAGGACAATCTTAATTTTGTTGCTGTTAATCCAGCCACTAATGTTGACAATTTTAATCCTAAAACATTTTTCGAAAAAAGAATCAGAGAACTGAAACTGCCTTTTAAAGTCAATGCGCTAAATGAAAATATTGGAAACATTATTGTCCGCAGAAATCATAGTTTGGCTCAAGTTTTTGAAATGCTGAAAGACAAGGGAGTTTACACTTATTTTAAAACCGAAATAACTGGTCCAGTTCTTACAATTACCAATAATCCACAGCAACACACCGCCAATGAATTATCAGGTTTTATTGATCGTAATTTTATCAAAAGCCCATTGGCTGGCGCTCTTGTAAAAAAACTGATTAATGAAGGTTTAAATCTTCTTGCTTCACAACTAAACAAAGCCATTCAAGCAGTTTCAGGCGGTTTTTCTGGAAGAGTCAATTTCAGGTTTCGTCATAATATTATCGAAGATAAATTGGTTGTTGTCAACGAATCCAGCAAAAATACACGAACTAGAGTTGAAAAATACTTTAAGAATTCAAACAGTCCAATTTATATCGAATTAGGAGATCCTAACGGCCAGCTTTTAAAAACACATGTTTTACATAGCGATAATGAAAATTTACCTAATGATCCAGCCTTATTTGAAAAAACAACAACAGAAATCGCTTCAGAATTGTATCAATACGGCGCCTTGCGAGCCATGCAGTCTAAACCAAACGGATTTGAAGGTTATATTTTGACTTTCGGAGAACCATTTGTACGTCCGACAGATAAAGTGATTCTTGAAAACGCAAAAGACAAAGAAAAAAATGGAACTTTTCAGGTTGAAAAAGTAGAACGCAGTTATGGCGAAAACGGCTATAGACAAAAAATTTATTTAGGAAGAAGAGTCGAATCTGTATAAAAATTGAAAATGGGAAATATAAAAGATTTAATAAAAAATGTTGCCAGCAGTAATCAGAATATTGAAACTTTTGCTGCCAAAGTTATCGAAATAAACAAAGAAGAAGAATCTCTCCATAATCCAGAAGATGCTTATACCGTAAATATTATGCGAGCTGATGGCGCCATTATTAAAAATGTGCGTCTAAAAGCTTCTATTCAAGATCTGGAACAAGGAATTATTACAATCCCTAAAAAATACAGCTGGGTTTTGGCTTCAATTATTGATGGGGTTGAAACTAGAGCGTTTATTTCGCAATTTTCTGAAGTAGAACGCAATTTCATTCGTTTCAAAAATGATAATAATCAATACTTGGAAATTGATATTGATGCTGATAAGTTTCAAATGTTGTTTAAAGAAAAAGAAGCAGGAAAAACTGATACAACCTCAACCACACAGCCTTCTTATAAAAACATTGCACAGATAGAATTTTTAGGAAGACAACCAAACATCAGCGCTTCTTTTTATGATGAAAACGGGAAAGAAATTTCTAAAAACAGTTTCAACATCAATGGCCAATATATCAGTATTAATGAAGGCGCTACTATTTTTAATTTGCAAGATAAAGAAGTCAAAATAACTATAAAAGATGGTTTTGAAGCCCTTATTTCTGATACCAAAACTTCTTTTAAAAAAGGCGATTTAAATTTTGAAATGGATGATAAATTTAAAATTAATGCTGGAAAAAAAAACCTTCTGACCGAATTAGAAAATATTATAACCGAAATTTCAAACATTGTAGTTGTTCAAGGAGTTGGTCCCAATGTAGGCAACTTAATTACAATCAAATCCAATTTAAAAAATTTACTAAAAACTTAAAAAATGGCATTAGCAACACCTGTACTACAACAAAAAATATTAGAAGCATTAGAAGCAAGTTCAAAAATAACCATTGATACTGATAGTAGTTCTGACAATTCAAGCAAATCTGATAAAGCAAGAAAAGATACAGCTGAAGCATTAGCAAAAGCTATTGAAGCATTTGTAAAGTCCGGCACTGTAACCACTACAGTAACAACAACTGGAAGTGCATCGGCACAGACCGGTACAGGAACAGGAAGCATCTCATAACTTCTTTCAACTGATTACAAAAATACCTCTTGTCATTAATTTCAAGAGGTATTTTTATTTTAAGGCTTTTTAATATTAATTCAACTTCTTTTTTAAAGCCTCTTCCAATTCAAAATATTTACTTTCAAGAGCATGAAGCTTTTCATAAATATTAATTGGATCGGGCATTTGTCTGGATGCATACATGCTTGCGTACCAAACTTCAAGAATATCTTCGGCATAAATAGAATACATCGGATAATTTCCATCTCGGTTATCAGATTTTAATATCAATTTTCCGCTTTCTCTAATTCTATTTAAAACCCTTTTTACCACTACTCCATCGTTCTTACTGACAATTACATAAATTCTTCCATCAAGAATATCATCAAAATTATCTACATATTTTCCAAAAAGGTAATCTCCGTCATGTATTGTAGTTGACATCGAATTTCCTTTAATCTCAAAACATCTGTAAGTTCCGTTTTTAAGCATCGGCATACTAAAAGAAGGAAGGCTTTCCATATATTCAGGATCAGCATATCCGTCTAAATATCCTGCACGAGCTTTTACTCCAACAAAGTTGATGTTTTCATCGCCTTCTTCATTTACCGTTATAATTTTCGGTACATGTAAACTAACCGCATTACTAGATTTATTCGCAAAAATATCTTCACTATCACCAAAAAAATAATCCGGATTTACATGACAATGCGTAATAATACTTTGAAGAAGATCAAAACCTGGTTTGGTTCTTTTTCTTTCTCCATCGGCTTGTAATCTTCCAATTGTAATACTATCTATAGTTGTGCTTGTAACTCCAATTAACTTTGCAAATGAGTTGTTGTTCAACTTCATTTCGTCTATAATACGTTTTATTTTATCATGTATTTCCATACTGCAACTCGTTTATTGTTTTATGTAATATGTTTTACTTAAAGCAAAACTTCAAGTATATGTTGCAAAACTACACAATATATGGCTAATAATCACAATTTTAAATAAAAATTTCACAAAATACTGATTATCAGTACTTAAATTTTAACAAAAATATGAATTATCATACATATTCACAGTCAAACAGTTAAATCATATTACTGAAATTACCGCAAATTTGTACGTAATATGTTTGCAAACATAAAACATATGTTTTAAATTTGCTTAAAAATAATACAACATATGATTTTAAAAGAATTTTATAACGAAAAGAAAAACGCCATTGAAACAGAATTTAATTCTGATGCGTTAACAGTTCACTTATATAGTGATGCTGTTTTTAAAACATCTATAGAAAAACCTGTAGTAATGTTTAAGTATGACAATATATCTTGGGAAACCTCTTCTGAAAAAAACTATAAAGCCGATGTCTCGTTTTGTCTTTATGTTGTAATGCCAATCGGAAGTACTCTTTCTCCAAATTATGAAGAGGTTTTTGAAATTGCGCAGCGTATTGATAAATCCATACTATCAGTAAATAACAATAATACGCTTATTGATACTAATTCGACTTTTAAAGTAAAAGAAAAACAATATACCAACGAATATGATTATTGGAGTAAAAATGATTATTTCATCTGGGAGATTGCTTATAAAACGACTTTAATCGAAAACAGTTTAAAAAAGAAATATATCCTTTTCAATAACGGATTAAGCTATGAAGAACTAGAAGAACTTGGATACAACCTAACTTCAGATATAATCGAAATAAATCCAAATCAAGTTGAAGGAAATGTCGATTTAAGCGCCAATATTTAGTCTGAAAGAACTGCAGCACAACTATACAAAGCCATTTGAAACAAAAAAATAAACATACATTCTAAACCGAAAAATCATGAAAAGAAGCAGAACATTATTAGACAAAAGGAGAGATTATGTTATGAACTATATTAACACTAATCAAGCCAAACAAATGAAAGTTGTAGTTGCAGAACTTTCAGACACTTTGTTCCTTACAGAACGCACTATTTATACGATTATAAACGAAGGTCTTGCTACAGAAGCAAAAGCATAAAGCACTGAAACTACTGGCATTGGTACTTCAAAAAATTGGAAAACCAAGCATTGAGCCTTAAATTTGTTCTCACAAGCAAAAGATAAATTTTACCGCACGGCTTAAGGTAAAACTGAACTTAAAGAACCAATATTAGAGAAGGTTCAAAACTACAATCCAGAAATTTTGGATTAGAAAACACAATCACATTTTCAAGTCATAAAACATTTACAATAGCAAGTTTAACTACTTGTTACAGCCACTCTTTTGCCCTTTTTGTGCAAAATCAAAATACATAAACATTTAAAACAATTTATATTATGAGTACATTAAACGATGTAGTAATTACCAAATTATCAGGCGGATTAGGAAGAAGAAACCCAGAGCAGGATATGGTTTCAGGATTGCTTTTTAGCGGTCTAGAAACTTCAAAATTAAAATTTGACCAAATCCAGCGCTTAGCCTCGTTAGAAGATGCTGAAAATCTTGGCATCACAGAAAACTACGACATCAAGGGACAATCTGCTTATTACCAAATTCAGCAGTTTTTCAGAATGAATCCTTCTGGCGATTTATATGTTATGCTTGTAGGCACAGAAGTGTATGGTGATACTGTCAAAAAAGCAATGAGCATGCAGGAAAAAGCAAACGGAAACATTCGTCAAATGGCAATTATCTTTTCTGGCGATACCACATTTGCTCAAACAAAAGATGCATTAGTCATTGCACAAGAACAGGCAGATCTTGCGTATACCGATTATATGCCATTTGAAATCATTTTAGAAGGAAAAGGTTTTAATCCTGCTATAGAAGCAGAATCACCTTCTTTAGCTTTATTAAATTCAGAAAATGTTTCTGTCGTGATTGCTATGGATGTTGAAAAAGCATTTGAACAAAAATTAATTCAACAAGACACAAACAAAGTTTATACTTTGAAATCAGGTGAAGAATTAGTTCCTTCTCAAAGTTCTTCAGACATTTACAATGTAAGAGATGCTGATGGCTTGAAAAAAGACGGTTCAGTTGTTCTTGAATTTACATTCCAAGAGTCATACAAAAATACTGCTGCTGTAGGATTAGCTTTAGGAGCTTTATCTAAAGCAAAAGTATCTGAAAACATTGCTTGGATCGAAAAATTCAATCTAACGGGCAACGGATTCGCAAAACCAGGTTTTGTGGGCGGAAAAGAAATCAAATCACTTGGAGACTTAAGAACTTTAAACGAAAAAAGATACATTTTTACGCAAACTCACACTGGCATTGCAGGTGTTTACTTTAATGACAGTCACACTTGTACAACTGGCACTTCAGATTTTGCTTATATCGAAAACAACCGTACTGTAAACAAAGCAACTCGTTTATTACGCACTGCTTTATTGCCAAAATTGGCTTCTCCAGTTTTAGTTGATATTGACGGTAAACTGCCTCAATCTGTTTCTAAAAGTTTCGAAGATTTGTGCAGAAATGCATTAGAAGGAATGGTGGCGAATCAGGAAGTATCTGCTTTTGATGTTTATGTAGATCCGAAACAAAACATTTTATCAACTTCTGAATTAAAAGTAAAAGCCGAAATCACTCCTGTTGGAACTGCACGTAAAATTATGGTCGATTTAGGATTCAAAAATCCTTTCGGAATTGATAAGGCATAATTTTTACAAATTACAATTCCTAAAATTAAAACAATAAAGACAGTTAAATGTGATAGTCACTAAACGTTGTCTAAAATATCAAAAACAAACAAAAGCTACACTATGAATAAATTGCCATTAATTAACGGACAACAACACAGCTGGTCATCAATTGAAGTAAGCATTGCAGGTAACATTGTTACTGGAATTACAGCAGTAAATTACAGCGACTCAGTTTCTAAAGAAAACCATTACGGAGCTGGTGACATGCCAGTACATAGAGGAAGAGGAAAATACGAAGCAAAAGCTTCAATCACTTTATACAATTATGAAGTAGAAGCTATTTTAGCCGCTTTGCCAAAAGGACAAAGATTACAGGATATTAACCCTTTCAGTATCATTGTAAGCTACTTAGATGACAGCAACGAAGTTATCACACATACAGTGAGAAATTGCGAATTCAACTCAAACAGCAGAGGAATCAGCCAAGGAGACACTAAGATTGCTGTTTCTTTCGATTTGATCTGTTCTCATATTGAGTGGAACTAATCTGCTAAAAATACTTTCCTAAACCATAAAGCTGTTTAAGAAAACCGACTCAAAAGAGAAAACCAAACTCATCGCGTTACGCAAAAAAGAAGTTCTAAGCAACATGATTTTTGCAGCAAATAATTTTACCAGCTCTTTTTGCAGTCCGTTTTAAACAGTCTAATTACTTCAGAAGACTGCCTTGAGCATTTCGTCCTGAAATACAGCTCAGGCAGTCTCTTTTTTAATAAAAAACATTTCAGAATGAAAAAAACAGCTCCAGAAAAAAACGAAGTTCTTGACGGAAATATTACTCAAGCACAATTAAACCAATGGAAATTCAAACACAATAAAGTAGTCAAACTCACTATTAAAGATGATGACGACACTACTCTTTTTGCCTATTTCAAAAAACCAGATATCAACATTCGTTCGGCGGTATTGCAAGCTTCAAAAATGGATGAATTTAAAGCGCTTGAAGTCCTTTTTAAAAATTGTTACCTAGGCGGTGACGGTAAAATCGAACAAGAAGATGATTTACGTCTTAACATCACCACAGCATTTTCAGACCATATCCAACCAAAGTCTGTAAAAGTAGAAATTCTCTAAAAAAACGCATCTTTTATTTCTTCCTGTAAAACCAAAATCATGATTATTAAAAACCATACGATAGAACTAAATGACACCAGCGCTTCTGAAATGGCAAGGTTTAGACAAATTATTCTTAACATTTGGCGACAGCAGATTGAGGATGATAGGAATGCCGCTGAGATGGAGAAGTTTTTGAAAGAATCCCCAAAATATATAAAAACAATAAATATTGAAGATTTAAACGACTTTCAAAGCAAAGAAGTTGATCCAGATAAAGGAAAGTTAACGGGAAGCAAAAATTTGGTTATTTTTACTGCGGAAAATGGTATTGACAAAAATAAAATGAATCAAAATTCTGGTGCATATGATTGGATAGCAGTTCAAAATCCTGATGATGCCCAAAATATTTTAAAAGCTTATTATGGCGAGAAAAAAAGATTTGTACAAAACTTTGTTTGGAGATCACATGGTGAAACCGGTGCTGCGCTTCTTGATGTTAATCCCAAAATAATTTTCTCAGATCCAAATAAAGTAAAAGCTTTACATTATATAAAAGAATTATTAACAGACAATGCAAATGTAGTTTTTACAGCTTGTTCAATAGTGGGTGAATCATTACAGCCTGGAAAAAGATATCATGAACAAGGCCGAAATGCTTTAAATAAATTTTCTGATTTTTTTGTTAAAGGCTCTCAAAGAAATTTATTTTTAAATTATACTCTTTCGAGTGCTACAGATGAAACATTTAATAGTTTTAATTTTGATGTTGGATTGCACAAACAAAATTGGGCAGGCTTTTTGTGGTTAACGAGGGAGGGAATAAAATCAAATTTTTATGATGTTACAATCAATAGTTCAGGGGGAATCAATATCCAAAAGATGAAGTGGTTTATGGATTTCAGTCGGTATAAAAAACCTTTATATAAATATTAAGAAACATATGAAAAAAATAATAATCCTTTTTTTACTTATAAATGCCTATTGCAATTCACAGAGTAAACAATGTATTGATAAAGGCATTAAAATCGAATATTTATCAGATATTGATAAACTCATAAAAAGTAAATACATCTGCGATTATTCTTTTGAAACATTTGGAAAAGATCGATTAGATAAATGTAAGGTTTTGTTTTGTGACAAAAATTACAAGGTCATATCTGACCAATACAAAACTCGAATTCTTATAGATAAAAAGCTAAAATTAAATTTCGCAATTGTCTGCATTTTACCTGATTTTAAAATTAGGAAAGAAACTCCCAATTCGCTTTATTTATTAGATGATAAATTAATGCCTGTATATTCAGTATCTATATCTGGTGAAAAGAATTATCATGTATATAAATATGAATATACAAATGGAAATATAATTACAAAAAAAGCAATTGATAAAGAAAGCCAGAATATTAATATTGATAAGCTAACGTATAAGGAAATCCTTCTGTTAGTATCAAAAATAAAACAAAAATTTACCTTTAAGAAAGAGAAAGATAGTTTTAATAATTATTTTTACGATGTTCCTTTATGGACTGAAGGATACAGATAATATGTAAAAAATATTTTTACTCTTAATCATAAACCCGTTTTTCTAAGCTCGAGAAACGGGTATTTTTTTGCTTTTCTTTTTATAATTTAAATCCAAAAAGACATTTGTTCATCTACTGAAACTACTGTTTTACAACACCATAATATTTCTAAAACACTTTATTTAGACGTATTTTTACAGTCTAAATAAATCCAAATTTTAATCTCAAAATGAGATAAATAAAAGAGTTTTTTTTTCAATTCTAAAAACTCAAAAGCACAAAAATCTTATCGCCAATTCAACACCGTGATTGTTTTTTAGACAATCGGGAAAGGCTTTTTATTCTTAAATCATTAATACAAATAATATGGATCAAACAACAAAAAAACACATTGATTTGCTTCATCCTTCAGTACGAGAAGAAGTTACCAAAATCATCGAAGAATGTGATTTGGCTTTAACTGGAAGAGCAAAAGTACGCATTACTCAAGGACTTCGAACTTTTCAGGAACAAGAAGATCTTTACGCTTTTGGCAGAACCAAACCAGGAAAAAAAGTAACCAATGCAAAAGGCGGACAATCTATTCATAATTACGGTTTTGCGGTAGATATCTGTTTAATCATCGATGGCAAAACCGCTTCTTGGGACACAGCAAAAGATTGGGACGATGACCAAGTTTCTGATTGGCAGGAATGTGTTGATATCTTCAAAAAACATGGCTGGAATTGGGGTGGAGACTGGAAAACTTTTAAAGATCTTCCGCACTTTGATAAAAAAGGTTATGACGATTGGAAATTGCTCAGCAGACTGAAACGGGACAGAAAAAATTATGTAATTCTATACAAATAATCATATGAAACATTTAAAATTAATTGCTTTTTTAATTGCTCTCTCTTTCATTACAATTTCCTGTGATTCAACCAGAACTGCTTTATTTGATCCCTATTCGTATCAAAAAACAACTGAAATTAAAGTGGAAGCAATTAAAATTATGGATAAAGCTGCTACGCCTTATCAAAATCACAAACAAGAAGTTGAAGCCCTTTTTCTAGAAATTGAAAAGCTGCAAGAATATGAAAAGAATAAGCCTAATAACGAAATTACTTTTGCGATGTGGCAGGTTCTTAGCAATAAGGAAAAAAATCTCTTAGCAGGATTCTTTAAACGTTGGGAAAGTAAAGAAGTTTTGTCTCCTCTTTTTATTGATGAATCTAAAAAACAAATTTTAAGCGCTCTCGATCTGCTTATTCAATATGAAATCAACAAAAATAAAAAATCAAAAGAACAGCTTTTAGAACTAATCAATCTTAACTCTTAGAAAATGAACACCAATAATTTAGTACAAGAAATAAAAGAAAAAGTACGGCTTCTTATAGCAGAAAGTTATAAAGATTTTAAACCTGGATTAGAAAAGGATTTGAAAACTTTTTTAGAAACATCTGCCGAAAAACTGGAACGCTGGACTATTCTTTATGCCAGTGAAGGAATTAATGAAGAAGAACTAGAATGGCTCTTAAAAAGTCAGGTAGATTTAATTTCACTTCAAGCATTGCAAACTGCCGGAATATCAAAAATTAAATTAAATGCTTTAAAAAACAATATCCTAAAATTGATTTTTGAAATCATTATCAGTTTAGTTGTTAAACGCTCTTAACTCACTGAAATACAATAAAAACATCTTACTGAAACTACAGAATCTGAAGCTCAAAAATCTTGATAAAGGCAGAAGCATGATGTATTTTTACAGTATCAAATCCGATGAATATAGCGCGCAGATTCAAAGGAAAATCACACCCATTTTTAATAAACAATCCCTTAAACAGTAACAAAATATGAAAGATTTTATCATAGATGAAGATCTACTAATTCAAGGCGGAGACTTCGCTATTAAAGATTCAGATCAGCAAAACATAGAACATTTACTGCTAAGCCAAAAAGGAAGTTATAAAGAATTTCCAATTCTTGGTGTAGGAATTAAAAAATACATCAACAGTCCGGATGCAACTTCCAGACTGCGATTAGAAAACGAAATAGACAAACAATTATCGTATGACAAATTTCATGTAAAAACATTAGATGTCAACGATCTACAAAACATTAAAATCGATGGAAACTATTAAACCACAAGAAAATCAGAACATTTTTGACATTTCTCTACAAGAATATGGAAGCATAGAGAAAGTATTTGACATTTTAGAAGACAATGACCAATTTGACCTTACAGAAGATCTTTCTGTTTACAAGGATTTAAAAACGGGAAGAGAAGCCTTTAAAAAAGACATTGTTGAATACTATAATTCAAGAAACTTAAACCCTGCAACAGCTATTACAGACGAAGAACAATATCTGCTGGATAACTTCTCAGGAATTGATTACATGATTATTGAAGATGATTTTATCATTTACTAAAATCTATAATTTTAATTCTGGATTTAAACTCTCAGAATTACATTGATTCAAATTCACTTTTTTTAGAAATCTCTAAAACGAAAACTACATTTCTGTAGTACTCACCAAAATCATAAACAATTATCTATAAGCATATTTACATGTCTTACAGGCTAAACTATATCTAAAAATAAAATATGGCACGTACAATTGCTGAAATTCAGAACGAAATTCTGATTGAAAAAAAGAAGCAAAGCTCCCTCAACGGCTTAAATAGCGACTCAAAAACAAGCATTTGGGGACTTTGGACAAATATCGTAGCGACGGCTATTTGGGTACATGAAAAAATAGTAGAAAAAAATGCCTTAATATCTCGACCGCATACATTAAACTGGTATCGCGAACAGGCTTTAAATTTTCATTATGGTTCTCCATTAGACCCAAACTCCAGTAATGGAATGTCTTTGATTTGGAAAGATGGTTTGTATCAATTTGATACTACAAATCTTTCTGAAGCTCAAATTGAAGAATCTAAAATTATAAAACACTGCGCTGTAAGTGAAATTGATTTGGAAACAGTACTCAATCCTGATAAAGAAATAACAGAAATTTTTTCTGATTATTTTCATAATAAGGTTGGAGTCGTTTTTATAAAAGTAGCAACTCAAAAAGGAGATGCTATTTCTAGAATTGATGTTCCAAATGAACTTTTTGCCTTCAAAGAATACATTGCTAAAATTAAGGATGCAGGAAATCAGGTTTATATTACTTCTGATGATGGTGACATCTTAAAATTAAACCTAAATGTTTATGTAGATCCTTTAAGCATCTATATTGATCCAAAAGATATCGAATACTATCAGCTAAAAAGTTTGAGTAGAGATCTAACCGCTGAAGAAATTGACAAAATAAATAACCACGGAACTGTTTCAGACTTAAATGGATCATTAATTTTAGACCGAACCATATTTCCTGTCATTGATTCTATAAAAGAACATCTTAAAAATATCGAATTCAACGGTGCATTTGTCAAAACGTACTTAATTGATTCTATTCAAAAGGCTGAAGGCATTAAAATCCCAATCTTGAGTAAAGTTGAGACTTCTATTGCGAAAAATCCTAATGACACTGAAAATCCTAGTTTAAAAGATGTTACTCCAATCGAATATTTCATCCCTAAAGCTGGATACTTTGATTTGGAAGCTCTAGAGGTTGAAGTCAACTATATCCCATATACTTTTTACAGAGACAAACAATAGCCAAATACTTTTACAATGAATAAATACACCGTTTTAAAGTGGGAAAAACTTCTTTTGTGGCTTATTCCCCCTATTCTTAGAAAAAAAACACATTTCGATTGGCTTGATGTTTTGCTTAGTCCGCTTCATTCCTTATATGAAGATATTCTTTATAAAATGCAGCATACTGGACAGGTTATTTATCTGGAAAAAGTACTAAATGAGACTTTTAATATCACAAAAAATTACAATCCAAATTTCAGCATCGAACAAAAACGACAAGAAGGATTAATTTACATTGATGAAACTATAAAACCTTCATTACAATATTTATATCTGCATAAAGAATATTACAATCCAGATGAAACCTTACCTAATGGAGACAAAGTTCGAGGAGATTTAAGGCTTCCGCTTTTTGAGATTTTTAGAAATTTAGAATACCAAAACAAAGATAATAAACCCGTTTATTTAGCTCATCGAAAAGATTACACCAAAATTTCTTATGCCAATTTTAGGGTTTTTATTCCTGAAAGTTTAATTACAAATCAAACCATAGTTGCGGACACCAACGGAAATTCTCCAAACCAGCAAACAGAAGCAATCAATATCATTTCTGCTGAATATCATACTCTTCTTAACTTTTACAAATTAGCTGGAAAAAGCTATCAAAGCTATTGTTATTCAGTATAGAACCATTCGAAATAAAATATAACACTTTACATTAAATAGTAAAAATGAAACAAGTAAATTTTACTCATCCTGGAGGTTTTCCTCTAGAGCAAGAAACTTTAGAAAGACTTCAAACAGCATATAGATCTGAATTGTACGAAGCTATAAAAAGACATTTAAGCATTCTACCAGATAAAAATTATATTATAGCACACGCGCAAGGCGGCAAACAAGGGTGGGCTGTTATTCATCAAGATGGAGAAGGCATTTTATATCCTATGACTGGTAGTGTAACCAATTATTTAAAAGCAACCAAAAAAATCACCAATTTAATTTACGGCGACGGAACCTCTCAAGATGCTTATACTGATTATGTTGCAGAATATGTAGATACTATGGGGGCTCCAACCGCAAATGATACGGAAGCGATAAACTACTATGATTTAGCTACTTTTAAAACTGTAAAAAGTATACAGGCAATTGAAGAAATTTTACAGTCAATTGATAGTAAAATTAATGCCAATACTACTGACATTTCTGTAATTAAGGGCGATCTCAATCAAGCAAAAACAGATATCAATTATATTTATGATTCTTATCTACCTTTAAACGGTTCAAAAGCCATGCAGGGAGATTTGAATCTTGGTAATCATCAATTATATTTGAATAATTTAAACCTAGGATCTCCAAGTGATTATTTATTAGCAGTAAATAATCAAAATCAAGTTGTTAAAAATAGCACTTTGCTTTCATCTTTAATTGACCGTATTGAAACTTTAGAAAAAAGACCAGCTACAGCAGTCCCAATTGGAATGATTGCGTTGTGGGGCAAGCCGGCTCCATTTCCTGAAGGTTGGGAAGAATATGTTCCTTTAAGAGGAAGAATGCCTATTGGATTAGATACAAATGACTCTACATTTAATACTTTATTAAATTATGGTGGTAATAAACAAAAAACTTTAACAATTAATGAAATTCCTGCACACTCACACAAATTTACTGCCGATATCTATAACAAAGGAACAGGTTTGCGATTTGGAAGTAATCCAGACTATCAAACTGGCCTTATCGAAGAAGATACTGAAAGTACAGGAGGAGGATTGCCTTTCTCAATCCTAAATCCGTATAGAGTTGTCAATTTCATTGAATATACGGGACGTCCAACTGACACTACACCTCCAACAAGTCCAACTAACTTAACTGCTTCAAACATTGGAACTACAACTTTAACTTTAAACTGGAATGCGTCCACTGATAATGTTGGTGTTACTGGTTATCTTGTTTATAAAGACAATGGCAATACTCTTTTAGCTGAATTAGGAAAAGATGTTCTAACATACAATGTTACAGGATTATCTCCCAACTCAACTTATAACTTCCAAGTCAAAGCAAAAGATCCTGCGGGTAATATTTCTGAGCCAGCGAGCGAAAATGCGACTACTAGCCCAGTATCTATTCCAACAGTACCTACATTACAGTATGCTTATTACGGAGGAGAGAACATGACGCTTCAATGGCCTAATTATATTGATTCAGAAGCCATAACTTATGAATTATTTCGTAGCATAAATGGTGGTACTCCTATGCTTTTACAAAGATCAACGGATACTTTTTTTTATGATAAATTATCTAATGGGGTAACATATTCATATCAAATTAGAATTAATCATAATGAATATGTGTCTGGTTATAGTAATACAGTCACAGTAACAGGTAGATCTTCTTAAAAAAACTGATTCATAATCTTTTGGGGTCGATAACCCCAAAAGATTTCTTAACTAAACCCAAAAAGACCTTCTAAAAACAAAGAAATGCAAAAAATATCAGAATATACAGACCAACTAAAACTACTACTGTACGTAATTTTTATGTACTTAGAGATGGATACTGGAATTGTCAAAATATTATTTTATTTAATGATAATGGATACTTTTTTAGGTGTTACCAAAACCATTGTCCTAAATAATCATTTTACTTTCAAAAAATTGGCTGTTGGATTTGTTTCCAAACTAGCTGTCTTATTAATTCCAACCGCTTTAGCATTGATGAGTAAGGGCCTTAATTATAACTTTAATTGGTTCGTAACTGTCGTAATGGATTTGCTTATTGTTAGTGACGGAATCTCCATAATCAGTAATATCATTGCAATAAAGACTAAAAAAGAAGTCGAAAACTTTGACGCTATGACACTAATTCTTAAATCAATTCGTAATCGCTTAATAATGCTTTTTAAAAAGCTTCTTATTACAATTGATCCAAAATTTCATGTAGAAAAATAGACCTTTAAAATCAAATTGATTTTGGAGGTTTTCTTAATGTCTAAATAAAAAAACTCCCTTCTAAATAACAGGAAGAGAGCCTTAAAACTATAAAAAGGAAATAAATACTATAAATTCATTTTTTTAGCATCTTCAACAAACTGTTTCAATCCGATATCAGTTAGTGGATGTTTCAATAATCCTTTTATTGCAGAAAGCGGACCTGTCATAACGTCTGATCCTATTTTAGCGCAATTGATAATATGCATTGTATGTCTCACAGATGCTGAAAGAATTTGTGTTTGATAATTGTAATTATCATAGATTTCCCTTATTTCAGCGATTAGATTCATTCCGTCTGTCGAAACATCATCTAGACGACCTAAAAACGGAGAAACATAAGTTGCTCCAGCTTTTGCAGCCAATAAAGCCTGACCAGCAGAAAAAACTAGAGTCACATTGGTACGAATTCCTTTTGAGGAAAAATATTTGCAAGCTTTTACACCGTCTCCAATCATAGGCAATTTTACCACGATCTGCGGATGTAAAGCGGCTAATTCTTCACCTTCTCTTACCATTCCTTCAAAGTCTGTTGAGATTACCTCAGCCGAAACATCACCGTCTACAATATTGCAAATAGCCAGATAGTGATTTAAAATATTTTCTTTTCCCGTAATACCTTCTTTTGCCATTAAAGACGGATTGGTGGTTACGCCGTCTAAAACACCTAAAGCCTGCGCTTCTTCAATATCCTGAAGATTGGCAGTGTCAATAAAAAATTTCATAAGTTTTTTTGATTTGTAGTTAATTGTAGAGATGCACTGCAGTGCGTCTAAATTCTAGTGAGTTAAAATGTGCATTTCGATTGATTCTATTCTTCAAAAAACCTTCAATAAAAAAATATCCTCTTATTATTTTATCAAACTGACTTTTTATTCGTTTTGATTTTCAAAAAATAGCAACTAAACCTTAAATCTATTTTTTTCAAATCTCAATGGAAATAAGCCATAATCTTAATACACATTTTCAAAGTTTTAGATTTTCTGTCTCACTAAATAGTTTTGAAAAACCTAACAGTCCCCATGCATCGAGGCTGTTAGGTTTGATATTAAAATCTAAACCAATTAAATATATTGGTTGATGATATTTTCAAACAATTCTTGTTTACCGCTTTGAAGCGTTAATTCTCCATTTTGGTTTGCAATATCATAAAGATCTTTAAGGTTTAATTTTCCGTTTTCGAAATCTTTACCTTTTCCAGAATCAAAAGAGCTGTATCTTTCTTTTCTTAATTTCTCGTAAGGAGAAGAAGTGATGATTTTATCAGCAGTCAGTAATGCTCTTGCAAAAGTATCGGCTCCACCAATATGCGCTAAGAAAACATCTTCTAAATCTGTTGAGTTTCTTCTGATTTTAGCATCAAAGTTAACTCCACCGCCTTGTAATCCGCCAGCTTTTAAGAAAACCAACATTGCTTCAGTCGTCTCTTGAATATTATTTGGGAACTGGTCTGTGTCCCAACCGTTTTGGTAATCTCCTCTGTTGGCATCGATGCTTCCTAACATTCCTGCTTTTGCAGCAACTTCCAATTCGTGTTGGAAAGTATGTTGTGCCAAAGTAGCGTGGTTTACCTCGATATTGATTTTGAAATCTTTATCTAAACCGTATTCTTTCAAGAATCCGATTGCTGTAGCCGAGTCAAAATCGTATTGGTGTTTAGATGGCTCCATTGGTTTTGGCTCAATGAAGAAAGTTCCTTTAAAACCTTGTGCTCTTGCATAGTCTCTAGACATTGCCAAGAATTGCGCCATGTGGTCTAACTCTCTTCCCATATCTGTATTAAGTAAAGACATATAACCTTCTCTACCTCCCCAGAATACATAGTTTTCTCCGCCTAAAGCGATTGTAGCATCAAGTGCTAATTTTACTTGTCCTCCAGCTCTTGCCACAACATTAAAATCTGGATTTGTAGCGGCTCCGTTCATGAATCTTGGGTTTGAGAAACAGTTTGAAGTTCCCCAAAGCAATTTAATTCCAGATTCTGCTTTTTTCTGTTTTAAGTAATCTGTAATGAATGCCAAACGTTTTTCTGATTCTGCGAAAGTTGCTCCTTCAGCGATCAAATCGTAATCGTGGAAACAGAAATAATCGAATCTCATTTTGCTGATGAATTCAAAAGCAGCATCTGCCTTATCTTTTGCTGCTTGATATGGATCTGAAGACTGATCCCAAGCAAAATTTTGAGTTCCTGGTCCGAATGGATCGCTTCCTTGTCCGCAGAAAGTATGCCAATAAGCGATAGCAAATTTAAAGTGCTCACGCATTGTTTTTCCAGCTACAACTTGATCTGGATTGTAATATTTAAATGCCAACGGATTATCAGATTCTTTTCCTTCAAATTTAATTTGGCCAATACCTTTGTAGTATTCTTTATCTCCTAAAACTATCATTTTATCTTTTTATTTATTTGTTAATATTAATTCTAATTCTTGTTTCCATTTTTTATAAGCCGTCTCATAGGGCTCCTTGTTGTGCAATGGTAAAAACGTCATTACATGGTCGTTGTCACTAACATTAGCTCCAAATTTGCTGTAATCGCCATCTTTTAAGCCAACCGCTCTCGCTGCGCCAACTGCTCCTGTCGTATTGTAAATCTCAATTTCGTGGCCAATTAAAGTCGCCACAGTATTGGAGAAAATCTCCGAACGGAAAAGATTATCATTTCCGGCTCTAATTACATTGATGGTTGCGTTATCATCTTTTAAACATTCCATTCCGTACACAAACGAAAAAGCGATTCCTTCAAGAGATGCCCTAAACAAATGCGCACTATTATGAATATTCAAATTCAGATTTAAGAAATGAGTTCCGATTGTTTTATTGTTGAACATACGTTCAGCACCATTTCCAAACGGAATCACAACTACACCTTCCGAACCAATTTCAATATTTGAAGCTTTTTCATTCATTGCTTCATAACTTTCGTTGCCCATATTATTGCGAAGCCATCTGTATTGAATTCCCGCTCCGTTGATATTCAAAAGTTTACCCACTCTTGGCGTTTCCAGTTCATAGTTTACGTGAACAAAATTGTTCACCCTTGTGCTTTTTCCAGAAGATGCTTCGCTTACCGCATAAAAAACCCCAGAAGTTCCTCCCGTCGCAGCAACTTCTCCCGGATTTAATACATTTAATGACAGCGCATTATTAGGCTGATCTCCTGCTCTGTACACAATGGGAATTCCTGCTGGCAATCCAGATTCTTTTGAAGCTTTTTCAGTAACACCTCCTTGATTCGTAAAATTCTCTACAATTTTTGGAGTTAATCCTGTATCAATCCCGTAATATTCTAAAAGCCAGTCGGCTACTTTATTTTCTTTGTAATCCCAAAGCATTCCTTCAGACAAACCATTTTTAGTAGTCGTTACTTCGCCTGTCAGTTTCAAGGCGATGTAATCTCCTGGAAGCATGTATTTCGAAATTTTACTGTAAAGCTGAGGTTCGTTTTCTCTAACCCATTTCAGTTTCGAAGCGGTAAAATTCCCTGGCGAATTCAATAAATGCGACATGCATTTCTCTTCTCCAATTTCGGCGAAAGCCTTATTTCCAATTTCAACCGCACGGCTGTCACACCAGATAATAGAATTTCTTAACGGAGCGCCTTCTTTGTCTACAATCACTAATCCGTGCATTTGGTACGAAATACCAATTCCTTGAATTTTCGATGCATCAACATTTGCCTCCTTAATCGCTCTTTTAGTCGCCGTACAAATGTGCTGCCACCAGATTTCAGGGTCCTGCTCGGCCCAGTCTGGGTGAATCGAAAGGATTTCCATTTCGTTCTGAGGTTCATTCAAAACGATTACTTTTTTACCTGTTTCTGCTTCTACCAAGGCTGCCTTGACAGAAGAACTTCCAATATCATAACCGATATAATACATACTTATAATGATTCTCTTATTATTAATTTTGTCGGCACATACCACTGCGTTTCTTCGTCATGCGTAATAAATGCCGCTGCTTTGGTTCCCATTTCTTTAAAATCGGTCGAAACAACCGAAATTCCTTTGTATATAAATTTCTTCATCGGGGTTTCGTTGTAAGACAAAAATCCAACGTCTTTTCCCGGTTCATAATCTTTCTCTTTGCATTGCTCTAAAAAGTGCCCCAAAATCCTGTCGCTTACACTGATGTAGGCAATTCCTTTTTCGATACTGAACTTCTTTGGATCGGTTATTACTTCATATTCAAAACCAAAATCAGCACAGAATTTCTTGAAATATTCTACCGTTTCCCACGGATGATTTGTAAAATCAGGATATACAAACTGTATCTTTTTATACTTTTTAAACAAATCCACCGCTTCTGTCAAAGACTCATAAAATGCTTTCCCGAAATCCTGAAACACATAATTATTAGCCTTATCTGCCTGAATATTCCAATCTATTAAAAGCAGTTTTTCTTTTGAAATCGCCGATAATGCTGGAGCAATATCCTTGTGATCAAAATTCATCACCACATATTTGTAATACTTCCCGATTCCGTTATTGATGATCGTTTTAAAAACATCAATATTATAATGATGAAACTGCACATCTGTAATCACATTATCTGGTAGATTATTCACAAACGAATGATATAAAACCTCTTTATAAGCCTTAAACGTATCCAAAACCAAAAGCACTTTCCTCGTTTCGCCCGCCACATAATAGCCTTTATTTGGCACAGAATCAATTACATTTTGATCCTTTAAAATCGAATACGCCTTAAAAACCGTATCTCTCGAAAGCTGATAGGTCTTGCAGATCACATTAACAGAAGGCAGTAATTCTCCCTTTTGCAAAATATTCTCCGCAATGGCATTCGTAATTCCGTCAACCAACTGCTGGTACTTTGGAATATCACTTTCGTGATTGATTATAAACTCAAATTTTTCTTGTTCTTTTAGCATACCGTTCTGTTCCGTTCTGTTATGCTAAAGTAAGTAAAATTCTTTTATAAAAAATTGTCTTTTATATTAATTATGTTAATTTTTTAAAATTCTATATTTCAATATTTTGGGTGTGTGATTGTCCCGATAACTATCGGGAGGCTATCTGTTGCAAGTCCTCCCACTTCATTCGTCAGGCTCCGGGCTTTCCATTTCTATCCCTCACGCTTAAGGGTTTCAGAAGAACTTTAATCGTAAACCTTGTCATTGCCAGAAACAAATAGCCCCACTCCGATATGGATTTAACAAATGTGATTACTTCGTTCCTCGCAATGACAAACAGCACGGCTAAAACAAACGCAACCGATTGTAATATTTATGAAATTTTTTTTACAAAAATCTTAATCAAATAATCTTCTTATTCCGTAAGGATCAATCGTTACGATCGAACCGTCTTCCAGATAGTCGATTTTGGTAACCTTCATGCTTCTCAAATGCGTCACCCCTTTTGAAAGGCTCGAATCATGGTAGAACAGATACCACTCGCCTTCCACTTCGCAGATCGAATGGTGCGATGTCCAGCCTATCACCGGATTCAGGATTCTTCCCTGATACGTAAACGGCCCGTACGGACTGTCTCCGATTGCATAGCAGATGAAATGCGTGTCTCCCGTCGAATACGAGAAATAATATTTTCTGTTGTATTTGTGCACCCACGAAGCCTCAAAAAAACGGCGCGCATTATCCCCTGCCAGAAGCCCATTTCCGTTTTCGTCCAAAATCTGGATTTCTCTCGGCTCTTCAGCGAACTCGAGCATATCATCTCTTAACAAAGCCACAATCGGCCCCAAGGCCTTTTCACCCGCAAGAGGCTCTTCGTTGTTTTCATGATATTTATTCTTGCGGTATTTCTGAAGCTGTCCGCCCCAGATTCCCCCAAAATAGATGTAATGTTTCCCATCTTCATCTTCAAAGACCGCAGGATCGATGCTGTAGCTGCCCTTTATGGCGTCCTTTTCAGGAACAAAAGGTCCGACTGGCGAGTCTGAGACCGCTACGCCGATCTGGAAAATTCCGCTGGCGCGTTTAGCGGGGAAATACAGATAGTACTTTCCGTTTTTATGCGCGGCATCAGGCGCCCACATCTGCTTTTCGGCCCAGGCAACGTCATCCACATGCAAGGCAACCCCATTGTCGACAGCTTCCGATGAAATGTCCTCCATCGAAAAGACATGGTAATCCTCCATTCCGAAATGGTCGCCGTTGTCATTAAATGGAATCCCCGCATCGATGTCGTGCGACGGATAAATGTAAATCTTTCCGTTGAATACATGCGCCGAAGGATCGGCGGTGTAGATATGGGAAACTAAAGGCTTGGAAATTGCCAGATTGCTTATTTCTTCAAAATTAATGTGTTCAATGCTGTCTTCAGGCATAGTGATATTTTTCTTTAATAATTAACTTCTTCTTTCTTTCAGTTCC
>Ga0099824_1001652_pt1 | contig 31758 bp, 13 predicted proteins | sample SiratrowhiteBW_FD_76837 | JGI IMG/M metagenome (GOLD analysis project Ga0099824, IMG submission 76837) | Root nodule microbial communities of legume samples collected from California, USA - Siratro white BW | ecosystem: Host-associated > Plants > Roots > Nodule | place: USA: California... | reverse complement strand
TCTATTTTTTACAAAAAAAATTTTAAATTTTTTTCAAAATTCTTTGAAAAATCTCTAACCCAAAAAAGAAAAAAACAAAAAAAAATACAAAAATTTTTAAAAATAAAGATAAAAAAAAAAAAAAAAAAAAAAAAAGATGTGAAAAATACTAAAAAAATAAAAAATGAATATGGAATTTTGGAAAAATTTTGAATTTCAAATCCCCTCTGGTGATTGCTCACAAGCTTCGTTACGTCGTTTCAAGCAACTTTCATTTTTGGAGCGTCTCTATCCAAGCCATCTATCAAAAGTTATGGTTATTGGAAGTTTTTTCGCCCTAAATTTTTGAATCCCTAAATCTATAATAAATCTATACAATGTAAGAACTCTACCATCAAATATACATCTAAATCAAGTTGCTGATAAAAAATTTGGGTTAAAAATAAATTTCTAACTATTTTTTAATGAATTTTACAAAATTACTAACCTCTTGCAAAGAGAAGCGGCAAAGGATGTCGATCCAAGCATTCACAGCGGCAGAGAAAGGCTCACGCACAAAACCGAGACAATCACGGAGCTTGCGCACGCCAAATGAACCCTAGCAAAACTAGTGAACACAAAGATGCAAATGAAAACCAGTGAGAAGGGAAAGCGGCACCACGCGAAATGCAAATAAAAACTCGTTAGATGAAAAAGCGTCATCACACAAAACGGACCCACAATGCAAAACTGTGAATATAGTCAATGAAGGTACGTGAAACAACTTTGAGCACAGAAATGGTAAAGCGAAGGAGAAAAACCAACAGAGCGCTCGAAAGTAAAAACGAAAGAGGCAAAGCGTAAGAGAAAAACAATAACTAAAATGTTAAAATATGGGATATTACGTCGGTTACAACTCAATAACTGACGTACTATCTAACCCTAATTTAAACTTGAGAGGACATATTATGTCAGTTAGAAGCACCCAACTGACGTAATATGTGACTAACTTTACCCAATTTTCCCCAAATTCACCCTCGCGCACACGAGGGAGATATTACGTCTGGTAAGAGCTTCCAACTGATGTAATATGTGACCAAACTTTACCCAATTTTCCCCAAATTCATTCTCAGGCCCACTAGGAAGATACTACTTCCGTTGGAAGCTCCCAACCGACGTAATATTGCTACATATTACATTGGTTGGGAGCTTCCAGCCGACGTAGTATCTTCACCGCAATTACAAAGTTTTCAAATTTTGAATTTTTATTTTTCCAGTCTTTTTGTACGTCAGTTATTTGTGGAACCGACATAGAATATGATATATTACGTCGGGTTTGTGTGAACCGACGTAATAGCTCTTCAAATATTTACAAATTTATTATCTCATTTTTGTTTACGTCGATTCTTTTCTAACTGACATCATATCATGTCGTAGAAAGCCTTCTACTAGTGAAAATAAATAAAAGAGATCTACATTAGAAGTGTTTTAGTTTGGTTTCAATTTAATTGAGATTCAAACTCCTTTAATTTAATCAAGAACATGAAAGTGAGCATAAAATATTCTTTCAATTCTTAGTTGGGTATAGAATTTGTTTTGAATTTTAATTGCATTAATGTTGATTGGGTGGAGGTTCAATTTTGATTGAGATTGAAACTAGTATTCAATCAAGAAAATAAATAGTGTAATAGAGAAAGGACTATTAAATTGTTAATTAGGATTGGGATTTGTTTTAAATTTTAACTGCATTAATTTTAATTGGTTTTAATTTAGTGATGTTACAGTTCCCAACAAACACCTAAGAAGATAAAATTTTAATTGTATTAATTTTTAATTGAAATAAAGTTTTAACTAAATTCACACACTCAATTATCCAACAAGATGAATAGTTAATACAAAGAAAAAAAATAACAATTACACATTTTTACAATTTTATTAGACAATCCTTACAATCTTTATATTTCACAATTTTACGTCAAATTTGAATCTCATATAACATATACTATCCTACCATTTTACAATCAAAATGTCAAAATCTCAATTTTAAGTACCTTATTCTTAATCTTTAATGTTATTAGGTTTGAAATTTATGAAAGAGTAAATAGGTGTTACAAGATTGAAAATACAAAATGTAACTCAAAATTTTAATAGCATTAAATTTTAATTAAAGTTAAAGTTAAATTAACTTTTAATTAAGATTATATTTTATTTGAACTGAAGATAAATGTTACTAAAAAACAATCTAAAAAATATCATGATCTACACGATTTTATAAGAATGACTCCACAAATTTAATGTGCTATGATCATGAGATCTGAATTACAAATAATATGTAAAGTTATTATATTTTCCAATTAAAATCTTGATTTTAATTACCTATTTTACTTATTTAGATTTTAATTACCTATATTTTGTATTTAGCGTCAGCCATGTTGATAGCAGTTTGTCTTTGTGTCGTGGTGTAGGATTTGAGAGTAATAAATTGCCTTAACCAATACAGGAAAGAATCTGAAAAGTTATCACAGTATTTTTTGTTTGTAAATTATTTAACACTGGAAAGATAGTTATACAAATTTTAATCATTATAATTGAATTAATTTTAATTTCATTAAATTTATTATTATTACTATTATTTTATTTTGATTCTATTTAAATTTAATTGTACATTCTACTATAATCATAATAATGTATATTATTCATATTTTCAAAAAATTAAAAAATACACAATTTAAAAATAAGTAAACAATATATATTAAATATGAAAATATTTGTTTTAATTTCTTAATTTTTATAATAATTGCTTAATTAAATTATTTTCTTAATATCCTCCAATATTGTTGATAGATGATATATCATGCTTAATAGTTATAAATTAAATGAAATTTATATTATAATATTATCAATTTATTTATTTATTTTTGCTAAACTAATAAGGTCTTCTATATATACTTTATAATTGAAAATAATTAAACAAAAAGAGTTTAACACTGAATCAGTTTGTGATTTTACTTAAAAAGTCAAGAATATCCATGTCAATTTGCAAACATTATGTGATTACTTCTTCAACTTTCTTTCATTGCAAATCAATCCACATCCATCTAACCAAACCACAACAATGTAACCAATCCACATCATGCCTTCTTAGTCAACACTGTGTCACCTTATGTAAACATAATATTTTTATCGCAGGCAAATGTAAAAATAATTAATCATATTTTATTTTAAATTAATTTTAATTATAAAAATAAAATTATATTTTTATAATTTAATTAATTAAATATTTTTTTTTAACAATCACATCTATCTGTTTATAAATTTTGATATTCTTAATTTCAGTATAAATGGATTAGAAAAAGATAAAAAGTATGCGAAGCTTCTCAGATATTCTCTGACACTTACATGTACACCTGCTCCCTCTGAATTACGTCACCAGAAATTGCATACTAAATTCCAACACTTCGTACCTTAGTGAGGAAGGAAACTAGTGCATGATTAAAGTAGTTATAACACAAATAATTTCTCAAATTTTAGAAATCTTTCGGTTTAGAAGTTTACCTAAACAAGGATTGCTATAGTGTTGCTGATAAAAAAAAAATTGCTATAGTCAATTTATTATTATACTTTGTTGTCCTCTGTTGAAGAATAATGAATCCAAATCAATGACCAACTAAGTCAATAACCAACATGGGTCACAAACAACGTTGATGAACCCTAAACTGAGTAAAATACATTAATTAATAATATACATTATGAACGCTAAAATTATTCACATAATGAGTAAATTTCCTAAGATATAACATGTTGCTACTAATAATAATTTGGGTAACGCAACTCGCAAACTTTTAAATGAGACTAAGAAATCCGCGAAGCAAAAGAAATGGAAGATGTGATAGTAAACTGAGTAAAAATTCTTCTTTAATGTAATTGTTTCTAAAACTGAAAAGAGTTATAAAAATGTCCAAATTTGAGACCAAATTTAAATGCCTAAGTTAGATAAAATATTTGTTAATAATAAAATATTTATTTTTAATAACCACTTAAAACAATTTAATTTGTAAGTAATACAAAAATTTAAAAATAATAATTTTATTGACTTTATTAGGTGAAATTATATCTAACTCATTTTAATCATATTGGCCTGTAAAATAATGTTTTTCCGTGACCTAAATATATATATATATATATATTAATTTAATAGTATTTTTGTCAATGAGATCTCTATTAAATAAAAACACATTATTTAGACAATAAGAGATAACGAGAATATGTTCTCAATATTGACTCATGTTTTTAAATTGAAAATCCTAATTTCTAAATGAAATATTTATCCTAAAAGTAGATAACTATTTTGCTTAATCCTCTTTATACTTTTTCACGTGATGCATATGTTCTTCACTCACCACCTTCTTTCTAGTGTCGTGCCTGCGCAGGAAACCCTTAATAGTTCATAATTTGCCTCCATTCCTTTCTAAAGAAAGAGTTTATAGTAGTCAATATTGAGGCAGCTATGTTCAAAAAGCATTAATTTCTTCATATATATCTCTTGTACTTATTTGACTTATTCTTTTTTTAATGTTAATTACTTTTATCTACGTGCAAAAAGGCATCGATGTCAATATCTGTGTGCAGATAGTAATGAACTGTTAATTATCTTAGGTACACAGTAATACAATGAAGAAAAATGTTATTATCTCATTTTTAATACAATTTAACAAGTTTTGAGCTATGTTTCTACCTTAATGCTATTTACATATTTTTCCCATTTAATTATGATTATTTTAAAATTTTAATTATTTAATTTTCATATTTTTCATTATATTTTCTAATTTTCATTATATTTTTATTGATATAAAATAAATTAGAGTTTTTCATCTATTTATCCCTTCTACATTTTTATTCTTGGCAATCATTTGGTGGAAATTATGAAAAATATCCTACACAAGATCAGTTTTCCTTAAAAATAAATAAGAAATGTATAACTAAACTTAAAATTTATAACAGGGGTGTTTTAAAATCATGTTACCAAAAGATTAGGGGTATCTCTGGATTGGTTTTAGGATATAGTACACGTTATTAATTTATTTTTAATTAATATTTAATAACTTTGTAATTTTTTGTTTTACCGTGATGATATTAATAGTATATTCAGTAACACATGAGTAGGAGTTGCTCAGGCTTAACAATGTTGTTCTAGAATAAACAGGTTTTGTTTTTAACTATTTTGCTGAAGCATTTTCACGTGTTACTTTAGTTGTTGCTTGAAATTTTCTTTTATTTTCTTCTGATAGCGACTATTTCTTATGGATTTTGTTTTCTAAAAGAAATCAGAATTAAAAACAAAAAACTTAAATAGCACTCCCAATAATTAATTTACAAAAACAACCTGATTACAGAAAAAGTATAAAAGTGCGAAACCACTTTTTCAATATTTTTTTGTTACCTTCTTTCCTTCTTAAGTTGATTTTGCTGCCACTGATGTTAATGAATATTTGTTGAAGTTAAGTGATAAATAAATTTTAAAAATTTGGATTAGTATTTTAGGTGTGTGTTGATTTACTTGTTAAAGAATCCTGTATCTTTAACAATAGACAATTAGATGAAGTTTAAATTGGATCGGTATAAAAAAACAAATTGTACACGGTGTCTTTTTGTTACTTATACGTTGATTTTCTTAGTCATCATTAAAAACATTTTACAAAAACTTTTGTGAACTTATATGTCTACTGAAAATCACCAATTGAACAATATAATGCCTCATAATACTTTTATGTCTATAAGTTTTCAAACTCTTTTTATAACATAATTTAACCGCATTTTATGTTCTTAAACACTAAGTTTTTTTGCTAGTCTAATAAAAAGAGTATATCAATGTTTAAAATGATTGAATGCTTCAGATTACTACTTCATTATGAATATCCAAGTTATTTTTGAATAGCCATCAATAATAAAAATAAAGTATCTAATATATCTAATTGAAAAAACTCTAAAAAAAACCCAACAATTAGAATAAATATAGTTCAAGGTGCATTATATAGTTCAACACACATCTAGAAAAAATTTAATTCATCTATATAACATTTAAAAACTATACTAAGTAAATATGATTCATTTGAAAAGTATAATTGTGAGAAAAATTCCAAAAATAATATGAATATAACATTTACTTAATCAAGAAATAGATATCAAAAAGTGTGCTTTTCATTTATTCAAATTATTAACCTATATAGGTATAATGTAATCATTTATAGAGTATGTGATTTAAGTATTTTATGCGAGAGATAGTTTTATAATCAAGAGAAGAAGAAAAAATGAAAAAAAAAAATATAACTAATACTTTTAAATTATAATATACTCTCTCACTTGACAAATATATATAAAAACTTACCTTAATAAACTATTTTTAATCAGTTTTAAAATGTATCCAACACATATTAAAGAACCCAATATATACTTTCATGGGAAATTTATTACTATAATAATGCAAGTTAGATTGAACCCACCGATTCATTTCATATATACACCCTTCAAGCATGCTAATACTAAATATAATAAAAGCATTGATATTTATACATGGCAGGCCACTAGGAAGACACGCTTTCTATTAAATACTACTCACTGCCTACATAACTCTAAACCCTACATATTTATATTTATAAGATTCTTTTTAGAAAACAAAAATGTTGTCCTTTTTTATAACTTTCTTTTAGATTGAATGATATATTAATTATATTTTTAAATAAATTTAATTAGTTGACTTGCTTTTATAATAAAAGGTTAATAAATGAATGATTTGATTTGAGAACATAAGTATTCAAATATATTGAAGTTTTATTTAACTACTTTAGTTTTACATTGTTCTGGCTATCTGCATATGCTTGAGTATTTTGTTTAAATGGATTAGAGAGAAGTGAAAAAAAGAAAGTGAAAAAGTCAGATTGTTTAAACTAAGGATGAGAAAGTGAAAAATAAAAAGAAATGAGTACAAAGATGGTAAATAATTTTATTGATATAATATAACTTTTTTATACTAATATATTTAAAAATAATTTGTAAAATAAATTTTAAAAATATTTTCATGTGAAATTTATTTTTTAAAATATAAAGTAAATATAAAAAATTAGATTAAAACAAAAAAAATATTATAAATTTTGATAAACATAATTTATATTTCAAAATAAAAATATATTAAATTAATTAAAATATAAATATAAATTAGAATTAAATAAACCGGAAATAAAATAAAAATATTAGAATTTGTTTATAAATAAAAATATACTTTAGATATTAAAATATTAAAATTTAAATTGATTAATTTTATTTTATTTATTATTTTAGTTAATATTTTTATTATATTTAGAATATTAATAATGATTTATTATATTAAAAAAGAAATTATATTAAAAGACAATTTATCATATATATTCGATTATCATCGTACTTTTTACAAAAATCTATGAAGAAAGTTTGCGCTTTATAATAATTTTTATTTTTAATATTTTATATTTTTGTTTTTCTATCTTTAGTTAGTTATGTTTTTCTTCACCTTGAGACAATAGTGAGAAGTAAGATAATTTTATTCATAAATTAAATAAAATATATAATTAGCTATGAAATCATATAAATATATTTCATGAAATAAATATTATATTATAAAATATAGAGACAAATAAAAATAAATAAAAAATATGAAAATGAAAATATTCTTTTTATTTTTTTATTAAGAGCAAAAGTAAAATGTTGAATATATACAAATAATGTATTCTTTGAGTTGATTAGTGAGTAAATTAGATACCAATTTATAATTTAGTGGCATAAGTGACTAAAATCTTGGTAGCTAACATTAGATACTAATTATCTTGACTTAATTGGTCACTAAATTCAATTATTACTTTTATTTTGTAGTTATTTAGCAACCATTTTTTTGTGGTTATTTTGGTTACAATCAGCAACCATTTTTGTAGTTAAAATTGACGTTTAAATAACTTTTTTCTTGTAATGATACTAAACTTTTGTATGTTTGGATACTTTGTTCTAGATCTCTAGATTTTGGTAATTCTCTTGCTTGAGTTGGAAATTACTTTAGAGCAATGGAAACTATTTATGCTTTTTATACTTAGGATAGATAATTTGGATGTGAATGTGACCTTGGTCACAATATTTTAATTTCTATGCAATGATTGTTTTGTTTAAACATAATTTGAATGTTTGAAATTGAGTGAGAATGTTATTTGAATTTTTGGTTAATAGATTATTGTTTTAAGATATTTTCAATATGATACTCTTGTTGAGATGTTGATATAGGGGCTAGATTATGTATGTTAAAGTATAAAGTTTGTTAAACTGAGTTTTGAATATGATTTACACGAGTAAATTTAGTTTTCTAAAATTTTGTACATATTAGTTTATGAGTGTGATGTGAAAGAAAATACATATTGAGTTTGAAGGATCAAGGTTGAATTGAAATGAGTGAAGGATTGTATTTGAGCAAATTATGGTTATATTGATCATTTTGAATTTATTTTAAAGTTATATTTTTTAAAGTGGTTTTGAGTAAAACTTTTGAAAGCAGAGTTGGTTCTACTGCATGAAGTTAATTTATAATATTTTTGCTCAAGCGAAAGATTTTCACTCAAGTGAAAATAGTGTAAAAATTTAACCTTTTCTCTCAATCTTATTTTTGCTCAAGAAAATAATTTTTCACTTAAAAAAAATAGAGGTGAAACTCAACCTTTGCTTTCAGTCCTATTTTCGCTCAAGTCAAAATAAAGCAAGAACAACCCTTGTTCTCTACTAGATTTTCTAAGCTAAAAAATATTTTTTTTTTGTCTTTTTAATGGATTTAATGTGAATGTTAAATATAAATGTAAATAGAATATTAATTTGTATATTGAATTGATTTGTTGTTTTTGTTTAAATGAATTATGTTGCAGGAAAATGGTTGTTGAGAATGACAAGAATTGTATAAATTTGAAATCACAAATCTAGAATGATATCTGAACAATTATTTAAGTTGTGTATTAGATAAAGGCACTTATGTTATAAGAGAGATCTCCTTGCTTCAGTAATAGTTTAAGTCACATAGACTAAGATATCATGTAATGAAAAGTTGAGGAGGAAGTTCTTGTACACCGTGACATGCATAGTACGACTTGGATTGTAATGAACTTGATCCATTACACTTATGTTTGCTTGTTAATATAAATCTTAGTTTGAATCAGATGTTAGTATCTGGTAAAATATATTTAATATAAAACTTCTGAAAAATATGAATTGATGTTCTATTTGTTGAATATTCCACGTGTATATATAATTTTGTATGTTTGTATTTGGTAAAAATAAATTGTTTGTGAATTGTCAATTTTAATATTTTCTTTTATAAACATTTATGTTATACTAATAAAAGAATATGTATTCGTGTTATGTTCAAAATTTATTTTAATAGTTTATAATTACTTTTTGTATAGTTATATGATTTAACTATATTGTGTATAGAGCATATGCATATAATATTCTAGAATCGTATTAAGAAGAGATTAAGAAATAGTCTAAGTTATCCTTTTAAAAACAAACATGAGTGTATATATATATATTAATTATGTTTAATTTTTTTTAAATACTAAATATTTTATACATTTCATCTTTTAGACTTATATAGTGGAATAGATAATTTTGTAAAAGTGTTATTGTGTATAAATATTTATCTGATAATCAGGAATTGATTCTTAAAGGAAATATAAAGATTTTGTGTGTGTGTTTTGACTCGTTTTATCTTTTAAATAATAGTTTTTTTAGAGTGAATAGAAGATTAAGTTAGGAAATTTTTTTTTTTTTACGTCCAAATTATATTGAAGCTGTGTATTTTGAGTAGAAATATTTGAACTAACGTGTTCAAATTATGTTTTTAAAATTTTTATAATTTTTCTTGAATAAACAGTAGTAACAAAATACCACTTTAGCATGGAGCAACTAACGTGTCCATACCTTTTCAAAATAAACGAGAGACCACTGGGCAGCGTTTATTGTGACGGCGTCTAGCAGGTGCAGCCATTGCAAAACGCGTACAAAAGACCATGTTTGAAAAATTGAAACACGTGTGGACCCAACTCAAAATCTGTCTTAGAACTTTTCATTTTACAATGTTAAATTATGGCCAAAAGAATCTCTGAATATAATCAACATTTTATAATATTTCTGAATTATTATTTTAAAAAATATGAAAAAATTAAAAGTCACGCATTTATCATCATTCAATCATGCTTTGTTTGGATATAATTTCCTTTCTTATACTGTAATTTTTATTTAATTGGTTTTTTATGGTCATAATTGAATATGGGATAAAGAGATATATTTATATACACTCTTTGTAAGAAAATTTTCTCTTTGTTTAACTATTATAGTGTTCGTCATTTTCATAGTATTTGCTTGATTTAAAGCTAATCTTGATTTCGAAGAAATATGAAATTTTATATATATATATATATATATATATATATATATATATATATATATATTTTTTTTTTAAGAATTAAATATATTTTAAAGTGAACTGAGTCTTTATTTTGAGTTATTTGAACTTATTTAACATTCTCTATCCATTTAAAATAATATTAAACAATTATATATCACTAATGAAACTTCTTATCTTATTTAAATAATATTTTATAGTATAACATAACCAATACACTGTATTTAGATTAATTTTTTTTCCTAAAATAGACTTTCCCTTTAATTTAAGTAACTTATTTAACAATACTAATATAATTACATAATTTAATTAATTTTCAATAAATACAATATTATATTTATTCTAAAAATCCTGTAGAATTAAATGATTTTAAATAGCAGTAATATATAATAACATTATTATATATAGTTTATTATTACTTTTACTTAAGGTATGACTTGTATTATAGGTCAGTATTCGCTTGTATGAAGATTGAGTAAATGTTTCGTTGATATATTCAACAATAAATTAAAAAAAAGAACCAGCAACTAATATACATTTAAAAGAAAGTCCATATTTTTTATAATTAGAAAAAAATGACTCATTTGTATTTTTATATACAGAACAAAAAATTATAAAATATATCTTAATTATATATTTTTTATCCATATCTGTAATGTTACATGTACCTAAAATAATCATGTGGAAATTATTTTTTAAATTTTTTGGTTGAAACATTTTTTTAATTAATTGAATTTAGGTCAAATTTTATTTTAGTCACCCAAATTAAAATTAATTTTTTAATACTTCAAATTTAAAATTGATTTGTTTACTCTCTCAAATTGAAAAAATAAATTAATACTTTTAATTCAAAATTAAATGTAAAACTTTCGTTGTTAATTTTTTTTTGGCGAAAAATATTTAAGACATAATTTTTTTATGAAATTGATGTATAATATTTATGTCAAGATTTTGTATTGTATAAATAATTTTAAGTGACTAACAATATGTTTTCTAAAAAAAAATAAAGATAGAGGATAAGGAATGTTTATACCGCTCTTATCCTAGAAGCAATCATAAGCACTGAAAAAAAAAAAGAGTAACAAATAAGAAAGATATTTCACACACTTATAAAATCTTTTTTTTCCTTCAAATTAAACACGTGTTACTTATATCAAATAATTTTCAACAATGTCAACTTCGAAAATAAAAATAGATTATTTTAAAATTATGAATCTTAAAAAAACTACTAGGAGAATAAAAAGGTGTTTCTAAATTTAAAGGACTAGCAAAATTATATTTAATTTTGAGGGATTAAAAATGTTAATTTTATGTTTGAGAGACTAAAATATCACTTCTAAATTTGGAAACTAAAATAAAGTTTGATCCAAAGTTTAAAGACTACAAAATATTTTTAGTCAAAATTATTTAAAAGTGTTTTTCTACATCATTATTTTACACATGCATGAGGTAGATGTCCTTAGTCACCTCAACATCAAGTCTAACATCGACATTGATAAGAGAAAAAAAAAATCATTTTTGAAAGTCAAGAAGAAAAAAAATTAACTTTTCAATTATCATGGTGTGTCTATATTTAAAGTAGTTTATGGGTAAATTGCAATTGGTTAAGTTTATGATGGTAAGTAACATTATTTATAGTTTTTAAGTGTACAAATGACCCATCAATCTTTCTAAAGAGGTGAAAAAATGTATTGAAAATTATATTTAGACTTAGAGAGAATTTTGAAGTAGAGTTCTTTAGGTCTTCGTAAATATGAATGTGGATTTGATCTAGTTATTAATATTGGAAAGCATAATTTCATATATATGCTTGGAATTTTGACTATACACTACTATAAAATGGTCTTAGTTGATATTTGTTAGATTTTTTAATAAAAGTTTTCATAGACTTGTATCTTTAAGTCTTTATCTATCTCTTCTAAGATAAATTGTTAATTTTTAGAATGATTTTTGGTTGTTGGATAAACATTTATCTCAAATTTTAAAGATTTATTGTTATGAGAGATTGAGATGATTATAAAATTTGTTGATACTTGAAATGACAATACTTGATATATTTCTAATTCTTTGATGTATATATTTGCTTTTCAAAATTTAGGATCATAACTAATGAAAAAGAGCATTCTATTTCGACCATGAATGATTCTTAATATGAAATTTATTCAGGTTTTTTTTCAAGGTAGTTACGAATCACACTCTTAGAGTATTTTGATTTGATCTTCTAATATTACTTAGTTAAGACATCATTATTTGGAAACTTCTTCATAATAGGTTTCCAAATGATAATCATATTCAATCTCAACATTTTTCTTCTTTTTCTATGTGTAACTTATGTAATGCAATTGAGGAGACAAAACACCCTTTATTCTTTGATTCTATTATTCTAATAGGCTTTGGTATGAGATTTCTCATATTTTTTTTCTAACTTTATTTGTTCATCTAATGAAGATGTTATAAGATTTATTTCTAACCTTGAGAGTCCTATTGTTTCTGAGATTAGGCTTGCTATTGTTACTTGCATTATATGGATTATACAAAAATCTAGGAATCATGTGAGGTTCAAGCATCTAATTCATTTTTATTATGCTCTCTCCCTGATTAAATGACACATTAAAATAAATAAGTAATGGCTAAAGTAAAACATATAAATAATGATACAATTAACTTGTCCTAAGTTCACTTTTGGGGCCTTGACCACATGGGTTCTTCTCCTGTAGGTTTCGAAATGCCTTGGGTGTGCCTACAAGGTCATAAAGTTTCTAAGCCACTGATAAAGTCTACTTGGGGACAATGAAAAACTTTTGCTCGAGCTTTAGATAATGTATGCAATATACCTTTTTCTCAACTTCAATCTCCATGCATTAATGGTGAGATGGTCACTGTCCAAATCCTTAAGGATGTGTATCTAGTGGAGCTGGATGACTGTAAAAATTATTTACATGACAGAGTCCTGTTAAAAAAATGAGACAAACCTCTCACACATATGGATCTTTGTAAGAAGTTGAGTACGACATGGAGTTCTCTAGTGTCGTGGAAAGTGATTTCTTCGAGTAAGAGTTTTTATGAGTTCGAATTTTCCTCTCTTGAAAATATGAGACGTGGTTTGGTTGTTGGATCCTAAAGTTTGTCTTTAGGTCTTTCTCTCACATTTGCATGGACCAAAGATTTTGTTTCTATTTCCATGAAATTGACTAAAGCTCAATGTTGGGTTCGTGTGTAAGGCTTATGCATGGAATATGAGCAACTGAAGGAAATATTCTCAATTCCAAGTGGGATTGAGACTCCTCTAGTGTTAAATGACTGCACCATGAAAAAATGAGAGACTTATTTATCGGGTTTTAGTGGATGTTGATCTTCTCTCTATCTTGCCCCAATAACTTTTGCTAGAGCGTCATAATTTTTATTTTATTGCAAATATAGAATATGAAAGACTTCCTCCTCTTTGTTCATTTTGAAAAATGATATGACATTAGGTTTCTTGTTGTAGGAGTAGTGAGAGCATAGTGAACAAAATTTAAAACCAAAGTAGCGACTTGTGCCAAAAGTTTAAGTGATTAATCATGAGGATGTTGTGTCTTCACAACATGAAGTTATTCCTAAGTCTCATTCTAAGAGAGATATTGTTGTTGATGTTGCGGTGATGGACGTGCACCATTGTTCTGGTTCGGATCATGATGATACCTTAAGGGCAAGCCAAGTTTCGTCGTGAAAACATTCCTTACAAACTAAGAGAATATTATTTATGTCTACATTAGCTTTAAGATTTATATATGTTCGCCAATACCTTTTGTCTAGTCTGGGCCACGGGATGAGTTTTAGGCCCAAAATCAGATAACTGAAGTGTGAGAAGTAGTCCACTTATGACGTAAAAATTGAATGAACATGCGCCCGTCATGAAATTGGGTCGCGACCCAATTCAGGGGCCTATAACAATTATTAAAAACAGCAGGCCAAACAAACTGACATTCTCTACAATCGATATTCGACTATGGACATTATTTATTAGATCGTTAAGATTTAATACTAGATCACTAATAATAACTACATTTCATTTAAATTCTGTACCGAATTGCATAGTAAAAAAAATATAAATACAAAATATTAGAACAGTGAAAAAATAACTTATATTTAAGTTAGTCAAAAGCGACAAAAAACCTAATCAATTAAAACACATTTGATACGAATTGAAGATATATACACACTCACTTAACCACATACACATTTATACAGATATTGAGATACATATACTAAATTATATTTTAAAATGTTAAATGGTTTGTATATATCCCTTATTAAATTTTACTATATTTTCTCTAACTTTTAGGTGGGTGTTTAAGTTGACTCGGTGAGTTTTACTATTTGTACAAAAATTTGTATTTTATTTATCATTACACTTTTATTCGTCTAAATTGAAGCTCTAACAATAATTAATTTAAGTAAAAGTAACTCACAATTATTATTTATTTTAAATTCAAATAAAATATTTAAAATTTATTTTCAAAATAAACACTACCCGATCAAACTGGACACCAGTTTTACCGTCAAACCGTCCTATCTAATTTAATAATCATAAATAAAAAAGAAAAAGTAACAATTGACAGCTAAATTTTGTCAATACAAAAATATAAAAATTATTATTAACTGTAATAATAATTAATTTAATTTTTTTGTCCAATATACAAAGATTTTAAACGCATCTTTACTGTCTTGTTTTTTCTTTTTATACATTCCATTTCTGTCTCTTTTTATACGTAGAAGAGAAAGAAAACAAAAGGAAAAAAGAGTTAGGAAATTTCCACGTCACACAGTTCCGTTGGACCGTGGGGCCCACTGAAAAACCGTGGCCTGACGTGGCAAAACCTTGCATTAATCTCATTGTTTGAAAGCCTCCATCTTCCCCTGTCACATTCAACCTTCACCTTTTCGTGTATATAAACTTAATCCTTCACAGTATTCATCAACCTTCACATTTCTTCTCTACGCGCATTCCTTAGATCTTTTCGAACGAATCTCCTCTTGCTTCGTAAGCTAAACAAACCAAACACTGTTTCTTTGGATCGCTCTGAACATCTCGTTACAAAAGCAACTCATCACGCTTATACGGCACCGTTTCGGTAAGGCATCTTCTTCTTTTTTCCTTTTCAAATATCTGCGCACTGCTCACATACGTTGCGTGATTCCTGTTCGTACTATGGGCGCAAGCTCCTGTTTGGCACACCGAATAAATTAGCTTTTGTTTTCGCTTTTGCCGAATCCGGTTCTGTGAAAAGTTCAAGTCAAAGACTGTTGGTTTCGTTAAAAGCTCATTCTCTTTTGTTGTGTATGTTTGGTTTGTTTAACTTTGCTGCGTTGGCCGAAGTAGCAAAACGACACGCGTAACTGTCTTTCGCGTCGTTTGAGGGAAATGGTGGCGAGAGATTGCCAGCGTTCGGTTTTTCGTTTCCTCGTTAGGAGGTGGTGGTGGATCGTCATTACCGTGTTGCTTTTGTTTTGTTTATTTTGTTTTTAATTTTCAACTTTCTAATTTTTTATTATTTATTTTTACTTGGGCGTGTTAGGATGTTTTTTTTTTTTTTTTTTAATTACTTGAAAATTTGTAGGGAAAAATTTAAAGGCAGCTCCCTCAGTGCTTTTCGGTAGTGGTTTTTAATTCGAATTAGAATTTCACTTTCTTAATTCCTACTGAAAATTGAGTTAAGTGAAACTCTAGTTTTGATGGAAGAATATTTGGTTATGTTCCAATTTATATATTTTAATTTGAATTGCATTTTGTTGTGTGACAAAAATACGCAGTTGTGAAATGGCAGTGGGTGATGGTAATTACTGTAGAAAGTCGAGGTAGTTTTGTTTTGTACTTCGAATTACATATTGATGGATCGTCATTACTGTGTTGTTTTTGTTTTAATTTTTAAAGTTTCAATTTATTTCATTAGGTTTTTTTTAATTACTTGAAAATTTATATGGAAAGAACTTAGATACAGCTCATAAGTGATTTTAGTCCTTTTTACCAACCGTAATTGTAAAGCTAATAGCAAAAATTTTGCATTAACATCATAAATTGGGTGAAATTTCAATTATTAAAGAACGTTATATGAAAGTTTTGTTGCCCTTTTATATTGAATTTGAATGTTTTTTCTTTTGGTGATAAAAACATGCAGTCAGGAAATAGCAATGGGTGATGGTAGTTATGATAGAACTTTGTGGGAGTTCTGTATTCCGGATTACATATTAGTGCCAGGATCTGAGGGAAGAAGTGTCCCGCATGTACCTGCGTGCCCTGTGATTGTTTTCATAAACTCCAAAAGTGGTGGCCAGCTTGGAGGGGAGCTTCTTGTTTCCTATAGGAAACTTCTTAACAAAAACCAGGTAAACTGTTTTTTTCCTGTTTTTGTCTTCTTTTATTTTTTAGCAAGTGGGCACATTATCTGAGTTTTTTTTCTAAGGTGGGACAACCTGTTTGATGGAAAGACAATTTAATCTAACTTATGTACCAGGTTTTTGATTTGGGAAAAAATGCTCCGGATAAGGTTCTGCAGAGGCTTTATGCTACTTTGGAAACGCTCAAGCACAATGGGGATAATTTTGCAGCTGAAATTCAGAATAGATTGAGAATAATTGTAAGATGATTGCTGCGCAGTGATCTCTAATTTCTTGTAGCAAGGAAGAAGATTCAAGTTGTTATAGTTTAATTATCTGATGATCTTTGATTAGTATTTGTTTCTAATGTATTCTGGAAAATCAGGTTGCAGGTGGAGATGGTACTGCTAGCTGGCTTCTTGGAGTTGTATCTGACCTTAAATTACCTCATCCTCCACCAATTGCAACGGTGCCATTGGGGACGGGAAATAATCTTCCCTTTGCGTTTGGATGGGTATTTTATTAAACTTTCTATTCTGTCTGCTGAACTATGTAAATTTCATGATTACTTGGATCAGTTTTCGTTTTGTTTATGCTCTTATTAATGAGCATGTCGATCTCAATTCACGCAGTTTGACATTTCTTTGACTAGTTATAGATCAGTAGTAATTTTCGTTTACATTTTTATGGTCATTTTATAGTATGAATCTTATATGTCAAATTGCAATTCCAATTTTCAATTACAACGCTAATCCTTAAGGTGTGAATTGGATGCTTTGATTACAGTGGTACAAAGTATGTCTGGTTGTTTACTGGATTTTTTTTTTTCTTGGACATTTTGCAATGTACATCAATTATCAATTTATTGCATGTGGGTGTGGGTTTGGGTGTTTTATAATTTTTTATAAAATATTAATAACCCAATACATTAGGAGCTAACTTCCTTTTTAACAAGGGTCAATTGCAAAGTTTTATTCTTTGATGGAAACAGTGCATGAGTTGTACATGTGCTGAGCATGATTTACTATTTTTTACAGGGAAAGAAAAATCCAACCACGGATCTTCAATCAGTGACGTCATTCCTAAAGGATGTAAAAGCGGCAAAGCAAATGAAAATAGACAGGTATCTACTCGTTTTATTTGAATTTTCAAATTTATTGAAACTTCTTACGTGCACTTGCATAAATGTATACTATATTCAATACATCGTTGCTGAAAGCATTCAGTGGAACTTTGCTTTAAATGTCTAGAAGTGTTCTGACTTCAGAAGTTGCATGAGCATTTGTAAGACTTGTGTCCGAGACATGTGAGAGAAACTGTTTGTTTTGATGATAGGCTTCAAGTATTTTAGCATTTGTATAGTGTACGTTTTTTGTCTCATGTTTAAGATATTTCCCTTCCTTGTCCTCCCTTATTTTACTGTAGTATTACCTATTCAACACTAAGGTTTCACGATATGATGTACTTTAAAAGAAATGAATATAGGATTTTTATTTTTGCCTTCAGTAGCATTCTTGATTTCTCTCAGAATAATAGAGGTCTGGATCAAAATTAGGCATGTTGTGCAATTGGCTATGTTTTTAAGGGTAAAACATATCATGTATTGGGTTTATTATGCCATTAGTTTATTTTAAGGTTTAACGTCGTTGATTTTTTTAGATGTTAACGATGTTAATTTTACATCCATTAACCTTGTCGCCTCCTGATCAAATATATACCTGTGGTTTTCTCTTTGTTGCTAATGTAGAATTAGGATACTGGCTGCTCTGTTTTCCTCTACATCCTGCATTTCCATGTAGGATTGAAGCATGTACAGAAGAAGAACATGACATATTTACCATCTTTTATCAGTTATTTTGCAACTGAATAATTTCTTTGACTGCTAATTTTTTTTACAGCTGGCATATTGTAATGAGAATGAAGGCTCCAAAAGAAGGTTCATGTGACCCTATTGCACCCCTTGAGCTGCCTCACGCTATGCATGCATTTCATCGTGTCTGTTCAACAGATAAGCTTAACATGGTGAGTTATATGTATTTTTTTCCCTTTTCATTGCTGATGCCTGTACATATTTGTGCCGATAAATCTGTAGTCTTGGAAATGCCAATAAAGAGATTATTAATGAAATTAAAGATGCTTGTGAAGCAACAGAGTTCTTAATCATTTGATGAAAAATAAGTTAATATTTACTATTATTAATTTCGGTTAGTTTCTTCTTTTATGAAAAAAATAGACAATTTCTGGCTCGCTTGTCAGAAATATGACTTGTGATTAACCACCATCAAATAGTTGTCATCCGTCAATTTGGACGCTTTATAAAATGTATGGTAGACATCTATAGAGCTTTTATAATGTCATCAAATACAATTAGAAGAGCTTACTATGGCAGGCATATGATTTTAATGATTATCTTGTAATCACTTGAATATAAAAGTGGTAGAGAAGTGATTCATAATCGAATCAGGCAACTGCAGTGCTATGCTTTTATTCTTTAGCTTTTCTTCTTTGCAAGTCCTTGATATTTTCATTTATTGTAAGGAGTCTGGACATTCCGTGTATGCTTATCAGTGAATTGTCTGTTTACAGGACGGTTACCACACTTACCGTGGGGGATTTTGGAACTACTTTAGCATGGGTAAGAGAAGCAGACTTGTTTTTAAACTGTTTGGGTGGGGGTGACAAGTACATTGGAAAAAAGTTTTGAGCTGCAGAAGTGCAGAAGTTGCGTAACCAAAGCATTGCCTCTGGGTCAAAATAAATTTAGTTTTAAGCCCTAAAATTGTGTATGTGTTCTATGCAGGAATGGATGCTCAAGTATCTTATGCATTTCATTCTGAGAGGAAGTTACATCCAGAAAAGTTTAAAAATCAGTTATATAATCAGGTACCAAATTGCTCAATATAACATGTGATACAGGAGCGATACATTGCTTTCATATTTTCAGTTTTGCTTCCATTTCATTGTCCGTACAGCTGTACTAGATATTTGGATATTATAGCCATCCAAGCTCAATATGATTTTCTGATAAATACGAAATATGTGTAGATGGTGGTAGTAAATTTTCAGTGTATAAACTCGAAATCTAATAGCTTTTTGCCTGTTATGCTTTTGCCAAATTAGCTGAGCCATTTACCTGATAGACATGGACGAAATATTATGCATCTGAAGTTACTTAAAATGTTCAATTTTTATCCTCTTCAGTTTGAGTGTCCTGCATATCCATTCAAGACAAATTTCAATTATAAAGTAACTGAAAAATTTGTGGAGGTCTTAGAAACCTATTACTTCTCATTTAATCAAATCAATAATAGATTTTGAAGCTGTATGGGATATGTTTGGTATAAGTTAGGGGTGAAACTTCGTACTATTGTCAATAATTAGCCCTCTCTCATCATGCCTTTCTTCTGTTAACCAGAGTGCCTATCTGAAGCTTGGATGTTCACAAGGGTGGTTCTTTTCGTCTCTCTTTCAATCTTCACGGTTAGTTACTAAAGAGGCACCAAACTTATCTTTCGAGTTTATTCTGGAAAAAAATTAGTACAATTTATTTATTTGAAAGACATTTACTAATAACATTTTACTAAGTTGGGTGTTACAATACAACCATTCCCTTGCAAGGGCGGAGCTTTGTTTGGTGTAAATAAACCTGGTTTTTGTTCATACGCTGATGCTGTGTACTGGCAGCATTTACGTATCGTCACTGTTGTGAAGATAGAGTGAGCAACATAAATTTTATTTTAAGAAAACGAGAAGTGATCCAGTAGAATGAAATTTCCCTTTTGCCTTATCCATTTAAATTTTTTGACCAGTCCTCCACCTCATTATACTGAGGTATAGTTTTAATTTCAACCAACAAGGTCTAACACAGTTGTTAGATACTTGGATTCTTTAAGCATAGTTTGTTAATCTCTTAGTTGAGAGAGGCAAAACACACTTTGGTAATCTCTTCTAAGAAAGAAATTAGTCTCTGTCGATAGGTTCGGGGAAAGCCTTCGCCTTGGTGCACATACAGAAAAAGGGTTTGAATTTCTAAATCTAGTATGGAATGTCCTTTTTGTTTATCCATTTAAATTTTTTGTACGAGCTCATTATAGTCAGGTCTAGAATATACTAAAGCCAAACCCGTTATAAGTTATGAAAATTCCCTCAAATATTTGCTGAATACTTACGGTTCTTTGATACTAGCTGAGAAAAGGATAAGTTGAATTTTAATATGGTTCAATGGCGATGCAATGCTTATAATGTCTCGAGTCAGTTTGTAGTTGTAAACAAGAAATGCTAGTTTCTGCTGGAATATTTCTGTTTTTCGTTGTCTTTTTCCTTTCTGAATTATGTGGTGTTGAGTTTGCAATTTATCTTGTGGTAGTCTAATTCAGAATGATTAAATTTTGACACAGGAATATAGCTCAGCTGGCAAAGGTTAAGATAATGAAAAATGGTCATTGGGAAGATCTCCACATACCTCGCAGGTGACACTTTTTATGAAGACTCATTTTTCATTTTTATCCAATTTATTTTGGTAATGCAATTTGGCTTCCCTTAAGATTTCATACATAAGAAAATATCAGTCTCCTTGGATTTCTCTATTAAGATTTACTAGCCATAGATGTGAAAATTTCTTTTACATATGGAGCATTTCGTTTCTACCAAATAAAAATATTTATATAAGGTATGTCTGAAAAAGGTAACAACATAAGATGTAGGAATAACGCTAAAGAAGAAGGTAAACAAGGCCTGTAACCTTGGTATAATTTTATGAATCTTCATACTAATTCAAACGTTTAATCTCATATACAGCATCCGGTCAATAGTTTGCCTCAACTTGCCCAGCTTTTCTGGTGGACTCGATCCTTGGGGAAAACCAAATAGGAAGAAATCAATTTATGTAAGTGCCAAATTTCATCTATCTCTTTTCCTCACGTTCCAAGAATCTTGTAGGAGCATACTTGTTAAGAACTTGGACATAATTTATTACGTATGAGGATTCTAATAAAACATTCTATATAATTTTTCCTTTCAGAGGGACCTGACTCTTCCCTATGTGGATGATGGCCTATTTGAGGTAGTTGGTTTTAGAGATGCTTGGCATGGTCTTGTTTTGCTTGCACCAAATGGACATGGAACTCGTTTGGCACAGGTAAGGACAAGTTGGTTTTATGATCATACCCCAGCAGTTATTATTTTCTTCTTAGTATATAATATATATGATGGGACGGCCTAAGACGTAATAAAAATGCTCCTTCTATTTCTTTATATTTTTTTTTTTTTTTCTAGGTTTTCTTTACATTAAATTTTATGATACTTTAGGTTTAGAAAAAATAACTTTTAATAAAAATAGTGAATAGGTAACAAAGTTACGTGTCCGTTAACTTATTTAATGTTTTAATTATAAAAGATTAAAATGAATATTAAAAATAAAACAAACCTTCTTAAAAATAAAAAAATATTAAATTGAAATTTTTAGAACACTTTTAACTTCAGTTAACATTATTAACTTTAATCAATAGTTCGAAAGATCCAAATACGCATTTTAAAATATAAATTTTATTAAATTAAAGTTTCAAAATTTAATATATCAAAACGAAAAACGTCAAAATATAAAAAAGATTGAAAATAGTATTTAGCGCATTTTTCTCTAAATATGAAATTTAGAATAATGGGCATGACCCTTTCTTTTAGAAGCCATTGCATCTTGCTTAATCTTTGTCCGAGGAAATCACCTGTCACTTTGGTGCCTTCTTCAGCAAAGATATATGACAAAACCTTTTCTCTCTTCTCATTTTTAATCACTTGATTTGACAAAATGTTTTCCACTTAACTACAAAAGTTTGTATACGAAATAATGAAAACAACTCTTTGGACTTGTTTACTTCTTTTTTTAAGAAAAAACTTATTTGAAAACACAAGGTAAAGTAAAAATGAGGTGACATTTTTATTAATTAAAGTGAAGAATTGAAAACATTTTATTAAATTAAACATATTTGCAATTTTCTTTAGTGTATTCTAGACAATTTCATTTTTTTAATAAAAAATAAAGTGAGAAAATATTTTTGTAATGAAAACAAAAATAGAAATTATTTTTCCATTCCAAATGCAAACGGTCACTGTTAAACAAAATTTAAAACAAATAGAGTTGTTTTTAACTATTCCAACTTTTCTATTGAGCAAATAGGGATTTAAACAAGAGAACAAGCGATTTATGTTGTCCTACCTCCCTGTTTTTTTGCTCAAACTTACGTTTCTATGCTGCTCTCACCATGCAGACAAGCAGAATCCGATTTGAGTTTCACAAGGGTGCAGCTGACTGCACATTCATGAGAATTGATGGAGAGCCATGGAAACAACCCCTCCCAAAAGATGATGACACAGTTGTTGTTGAGATATCACACCATGGTCAAGTTAGCATGCTTGCCACCCCATTGTGCCGTTCTAAAAGTATGTATGATCCCTCCTCACCTTCCGTTGACCGGGAAGAAGATGATAGCAGTGATGAAGAACATCAAGAAGATTGGGAAGAACGGCGCAAATTTGGTGCAGCTGATACATTCAAATACCCTGATGGAATTGATATAGCTCAAGTAAGTTAGTGTACAGAAAGGAATAACATCTAGGTTCTAGGTCCACGACTTAAAACCATGAGTAGCATGCTAGCATTGATGTAAGTAAATGAAAGGGTAGGGGTAAATTGTTTTCTGGGTTAGTGCATATAGTTTTCCTTACTCTTGCGTGTAATGTACAGATGATTTTGGATGAAATTACTGTAATACGTCATGGTAAATAGAAATGTTTGAGGATTTAACTTTGTGATTCATGTAATCAACCTAGGATGGGGTATTGTTGTAATTGTTGGCATACCTCTAGTATGTATGCCTTTTAGGTATGAGTACATTTTAACCATTACAAAATCAATTCTTTCATCTCAATGCCAATGATGGAGACATTGGTGTTTCATGTGTAGCACTCTTCGTATTCCTCTTTTCATTGGGCAATATTTTGGAAACAAAATATGGGCTGAAGGGGGATTATCTTTTTAACTTTAATCTATTAATTGGATGAATTGGTTATTTTTAAAACTTTTGATTTATTCATAAATTCTTCAAATTATATTTTCTTACAATTAAAGAAAAAGATGACAAAACTATAGAGGGACAGATAGATTATACAAGACAATATCTTTTTAGATTAGTTCGAATCTTTTTAATTCTAAATCCAATATCAATCACTTACCTTAAAATGATTGTAAAATACATCTCTCAAGTACGTAACCATATTTTCAAATAGTGCAATTTAGAATCTCTTAAAAAACACTAATGAGATATCACAATATCCTTGTAAAAACTATATACAAACATACCTATAGTAAGTAAACTACAGATCAACAAAAGAAACAAGAAAAATATCACTTGTATATAATGGATACTAAAGATTCAATCAAGCAAAATAAGCAAATATTCAATACGCAGATGATTTATCATATACAATGTTCTTAGAACATTTCTTGATAGTTTTTTTTATTATTTTATTATTTTCTTTTATATATAAAAATGTTTGAGCTTTTGTGTAAAGATACAAAAACTATTTATAAAGACATTTCAATTGTAACTTAATCAATTATGTGAAGAGATAATTGATGACATCATTCTTAGTTATTTTTTGGAAATATATTTTGAAACAATATAATTAAATATTGCTTCATTTAATCAATTATTGGCGCAAGTATGTAAAAGTTAATTGCAAAGAATAATAGATTTAAAGACAACTAAAAGAATAGTCCGTTATGATAAAATCTAATTGATTAACAATACAATTAAGGGTTTTTGAAAATAGAATGATAAGCACCTAATTGATTATTTGAAGAGATATATTGATTATCAACAAAAATAAGATTAGGAAATAATTTGGGCTGACAAATCCATAATCTATTAATAGTAATGATAATCAATTTTCAACTCATGATAATTGATTATTATTATTGTAAGATTAGTTCTTACAAACTTTTCTTAACCCCTTTTTAAAACACTTTCGAAAATTATTTAAGGTGGTATAACTTTTATTTATTTATTTTATCTTAAATTTATGCCTTTCTTACATGCAACACACACATTTAAGGAATTACGTTCTAACACACAATATAAAATCTTCAAGGTCTTCAATATTTATCATCAAAATATCTTCAATTCTTAAATTATCTAATTTTAATCAACTTAGTTAACATACCTTTTGTGTCATAAAAAGTTTTGGTTTGTTCTCATAATAAAATCAAGAATTCAACTCACAGATTTTCTTTTAATATTTAATGAAAAAATTTCTGTTAATTTTTTTAAGAAAAAAAAAGGGGAAAAAGAACATGGAATGAGCGTGGACTTCACATTTTCTGTTTGTCTAATTTATTATTTCAAAATAAAAAAAAAGCTGTTTCTTTAACAAACAAATATTGACAGCTTAGCTAAATATTAAAAAAATATTTCAAAAAGATTATTGTAAAAAAATTATATTTTGTTATATTTTTATATTACAAGTGCTAAAGGGAAAATTCATCTGAACATGTTATCGGTGATTTCGTATTTAGAAAGTTTAAAATCATTTTGATAAAAACACAAAAATATTTAGTATTGTAAGATTCATTTAAGATATATTATTAGTAAGATTGTTCAATTAGAAAGGACTGAAGGTCTAAAGTATTTAGAAAGTTTAAAATCATTTTGATAAAAACACAAAAATATTTAGTATTGTAAGATTCATTTAAGATATATTATTAGTAAGATTGTTCAATTAGAAACGACTGAAGGTCTAAATAAGAATACTGCGTATTCAGTTCAAATAACCGCTCTCACCCACATTTTATTTGATTTCTTGAAAAAAACCTGAACGGTTCCTTTTTCTCTGTTTAAATATATATATGTACTTTTTTTTTTGTTTTCAAGTGAAAAATATGTGGACAGCTGCTTCTTCATTATAATCAACATTCAGTAAAAAAATTCAAATAAAAAGAAAACAGAAAAATAATGAGCATAATGATTGTATAGCTTGATCAATCACAAATTTTTGAAAATAAAATTTCTGACAGCATATTCTTTAACTTATTTTTTATGCGAATTTTGCTAGCGACTTTATCTTATTTTTATTTAATAAAGCTCTCATAAAATACATTTTCTAAATATACATACAGAAATAAGACAAACATTTTTTTTTATATTATTGTTAAGCAAAGGATAAAATGTGGATAGAAAGAGGAGTAGGAGATTCTATAAATCTTTTGAAGCCTTCTCATTGGTTGATCCAAACAACACAGTCCCCACCACAAAAATGCCAAGACATTCTTGTGCTTGTAACCACTCATATCCCTCAGATTTTCTTTCCCTACATACATTGCTTCATGCACACAACCTCTTCCCAGTTTCTACCAGCTTCTGTTGAACCATTCTTGTAGTCTCCTTCTATTTAAGCAAGTTTAAGGTTTCAAGTTTTAGCTGAAGAAAAGTACTTGGAAGCCATGGCAGCAACATTAATGGCAGCCTCAGCAAGCACTAGCACTGTCCTTAAACCAACACCTTTCCTTGGCCAAAGTAGGGGAACCAATGCCAATCCTCTTAGAGATGTTGTCTCCATGGGACCTGGGAAATACACCATGGTACTTTCCATATATATATATATATATATGTGTGTGTGTGTGTGTATTACATAGGGTTTGGTTTCCTAATATTGTTGTAGTTATGTTTTTGGTAAGAGTTTATCACCAAATTGTAAGTTTAGATTTGTTAATTATTATCAAGGTGTAACTGGAAAGTATGTGAGATAACTGGAAAGTATGTGAGAGTATATTACCAATTGTGTCAGTCATCAGTATACTATTGACAGTTTAGGAGAATTTTCTTAGCAAGTTACAATTTGGATTTGTTTAGATACTCTGGTATAAAACTAACTTCCTATCATACTTAGAAAAAAAGGAGGAACTTTTTTCATATGCTTTTAGTGTTTGGGATGTGTTGTGTGGCTTATGTAGTGTATTTGTGTTGATGAGTGAGCAGGGAAATGAATTGTGGTATGGGCCAGATAGAGTGAAATACTTGGGACCCTTTTCAGCTCAGACTCCTTCATATTTGACTGGAGAATTCCCAGGGGACTATGGATGGGACACTGCTGGGTTGTCTGCTGACCCTGAAGCATTTGCCAAGAACAGGGCTCTTGAGGTCAGTTATTTTTGCTTAAAATGTTATGAAAAAGATTTCACTTGTTCATAGGACCAAATTACATTAGGTTTCATGTGAGCATAAACACACCATTCATCAAGTTTCTTTAACATGAAAAATATTTGCTTTAACAGCTAGCTATAAGGTTCCACAACATCAATTGCTCTTTGCAGTAAAAATTCAGTTTTAGTTCTTGTAATCTTTTTGTCAATTTTTATTTTGGTCCTGGTCCTGTATTTCAAAAGTTTGGTCTTTCAGTGGCTATAATATGTTTAGATCCTATCCTTACGCACTTACTTTGTTTTTGATACCACAGCAAGACTAATTCTTTAAGAAAAAACCTCAGGGATTCAACCAAACTTCTTATAGCATGTTTGGTAATCTTTTGAGAAGTAAGAAATTACATTGTGGATGCGAAAACTATAACTATTAGCTCCAAGATGTGAAAATCACATCCAAGATTTGAAACCGAAAATGCTCCAAGTATAGGAACCAAACCAAAATTGAGAAAACTATAGCAATTCTAAGAGAATTCAACCCTTAAAGAAATCATTAAAACCAAATATAGTTTCTCATTTATTTAATATGCCATGTTGAGACACACTGAATTGTTATCTGAAACAAGGTGATCCATGGGCGTTGGGCTATGCTTGGAGCACTAGGATGCATCACCCCAGAAGTGCTTGAGAAGTGGGTGAGAGTGGACTTCAAGGAGCCAGTTTGGTTCAAAGCAGGAGCTCAAATATTCTCAGAAGGTGGCCTAGACTATTTGGGGAACCCCAACCTTGTGCATGCACAAAGCATCTTGGCAGTGCTAGGCTTCCAAGTTGTGCTGATGGGTCTTGTTGAAGGATTCCGCATCAATGGCCTTCCTGGTGTAGGAGAGGGCAATGACCTCTACCCTGGTGGCCAGTACTTTGACCCTCTTGGCCTGGCTGATGACCCTGTCACTTTTGCTGAGCTAAAGGTTAAGGAGATCAAGAATGGAAGGCTGGCCATGTTCTCCATGTTTGGCTTCTTTGTCCAAGCCATTGTCACTGGCAAAGGACCACTTGAGAACCTTTTGGATCACCTTGACAACCCTGTGACTAATAATGCTTGGGTCTATGCCACCAAGTTTGTGCCTGGATCTTAAATTGGTTTTCCTTTGCTTGGTTTGTATGAATGCCATGATATGGAAATTTCCTTGTAGATTAACTGTCACAGTTTTTGTCAGATTAGTGGACCTTTTGTGCTTCATTTTGGATCCGTTGTTCATCCATTTAAACAAATGAATGAGAAGAAGACACATCAATCTTGAATCAACATGAAAAGTGACTATTTATAGTGTGTAACAACAAACTTGAAATTGGAAAAGAGAATGGCAAAGTGCACCCCGGGGTCCTGCCATATCATGAATTTGTTTACAATAATCTTTTAGTTTGTACAGCTCCTAAAAATCAGTTCTGATAACTAATGTTACCACTTTTCTTAATTTTTCCCCTTGCAATGCAAGGGATTTAAGCACTTACAATATTATAAAATAAGAAGAATCACGTGCTTATATTGATTGACACTTGTTCAAAGTTGTGATTGGAAAAACTTAAGTGATTCACCTTTTTTTAGTAGAAGCTATCGTATCTTGTGGACAATACAGATTTCCTTTCTAAGAAACACTCGTCGTAAGAAAAGACATTATTTCTCCATGGAGAGTGATAGTTAATCTATAACTTCCATTCTCATGAAAATACAAGATACCCACCTTTTAACATGGAAACGTGAAACAAATCTAGTAAATATGAAGGCTTATATTGTTGGAAAATCAACTATTACTGGAAATATTTTTCAAAACTGATATTAAATGAGTATAGGATATTTTGAAACACGTTTTTTTAAGAATTCTATATGTGATGCTCTTATCATTATCACAAGTACTCGAGACCATCTATTAAATAACGTTTAGAAGTATTAAAATTAAAATTTAGTTAGACTGTTATCTATCTCTCTTTTTTTTTTGTTATTCCTTATTTTTATATACATAGACGTATTATGCTCTTTGGAATATGTTATATTGATACATATGCTACGTGGATAGAACCTTCTACTATAATATAGCTTCTTTCTTTTATTCTTGTTATTGTTGTGCGACTCAACAATTGGTGTTGTTTTCGGAGATATAAAGAAAAGCTAACACTACAAAAAATCGTGTACGTGGTGACAATTTTAATATGACATTTCAAAAAAAGTGTCATATTATATTATATAAAACGACATTTTAATGAATGCCACATTTTAAGTTTAAAAAACGACATTTACAAATGCCGCTTTATACATAATATCATTTTTTGACATGTGTGCAATTTTTATTCCCTCAAAATGAAAATGCAAAGCTTTCCTCAAAACTAATGAAAAGCAAAATTTCGTTCCCCCAAACTTTTCCAATGAACAAGTTCCCTCCAAACTGAAACCCTCAAAATCTTTCAAATCCTTCCATAATCACTTTTTAGACCTTTCGTAACAAACTTTTGTGTTTGTCTGAATTGGTATTTGATTGCAGTCACAGGTTTAAGATCAAAGGTCGTGTTTATCCTGCTATTCTCCCTGTCCTCAATAACAAAGTTAATGGCAAGGTATCTCTTCTCTCTTTCTTCCTCATTATTCATCCTTCTATTTCTCTCGCTCCCTCTCTCTTCCATAACATTCGCTTTTTCCTAACTCTATTTCATGTCTCTGTAATCTTTTATTTGACTTTTTCCCTTTAATGTTTTTATGCTTTACAAAAAATAAGTTCTCGTTGTAGGTTAACGATTTGTGCGAAAACTGAATGCAAAATTAGAATATTTAAGAGATGAATTCTGGTACTTCTTTTTTTTTATATAATTATGTTTGATTGTTTCTAATTTACTACTTTTTTTAATTATGGCTTTTCTTTATATTGCTTTTACTTCTTCATCTTTCATTTGTTCAGTCTGTAGCTAGGTCTCTTTCAGCTGAGTCTCTAACTTCATATATTTCAACTTAGTGATTAGTCTCAAAAGTTTTAGTTTAGGTTCATAACTCTTTTATAATAAGTCTTATGTTTTGCTAAACCCAACAGATGTCATGTTCTAACACAAAATGATTTCATGTAAATAAATTAAACTGACACCATATAAATTTTTGAGGTTGCACGTAATTTAAATGTTTTAAGCTATCTCCCTTATAAGGTATACATTGTTATATTTTTCAAATAATTAAAGAATTTCAGTACAGTTTCTGTCTTTTTCAAACAATTAAGAGGAATTATTGTAAAAATTAAAAATTAAGAAGTATCGGGTCAAATTTGATGGAACTTCAGTGTCAGTGTAATTTACTCTTATTTTATTTGATTAGGTGCTTCTTGGTTTATCGGGAGTAGAACTAGATATTTTAGATGATACCCCAGAATTTTTTATTTTGGTAATAATACCCCTCATTTATTTTAAATAATGTCTCATAGCACCTATTCTGTATTTTTTGTTGGATGGTCAAGTTTAACATCTTGATCAAGTTAAATAATGTCTCATAGCACCTAGTCTGCATAAACTTGTATTTTTAGTCAATAAATGTGGAATAACTTGTGTTTTATTTGAAGTCACGATTCTGTTTCAAGCTAAATGAAGATTTGGCCAAAAGAGATGTTATGTTCAAAATTGGAAAACTTTGAAAGGAGTACAGATGCAAGCTTTGGAATGAATTTTATGATCCTCTATTGACCAGAAATGACCTTATTAAGAATGTTCCAGAAGGTCTTAACATGGAACAATGGGTTGTGTTTGTTGATTATCGACTCAAGCCTTCCATAGTGGTAAACACTCACTCTTGATAAGTCTGCTTGGATTAAATTTGTATTTCACTAATTACTTTTAATTTCCATTTTGTAGACTCAATGTAATAGAAATAGAGATATAAGGAAGAAGCAAACTATTTCGCACATTGGTGGTGTTATGTCTTTATCTAGAAGAAGGGATAATTTGGTATATTTCTACATTCAATTTTGAAATTCGAATTTCAATATATACATTAACTTTTGAATTTTCTTATATAATCTTTATTGGAACATATAGAAAATTGAGACTGGTAGGAATATTGGGAGAACTGAATTGTGGAAGATCACACATAAGAGAAAAAATGACACCTATGTCATTGATGAAGCTTCAGACATTGGGGTAAGTTGTGCTTTCGAAAGAGACAAATGCGTGTAACTTGATGATCAAAAGCTTACACAGTATCAATTTAAAATAAAATAAAAAGAAAATGTGAATTTGTGAATGTACTTATAATCGTCAAGTGCACCTTCACCACAAGTTGAGGATAAGGTAGCGAAGATGGAAACTGAACTTCCAGCTCTGAAAGAACAGATGAATTCCTTGCTTGCCTACATTGCTACAAGATCGGATGTACCTGAACATGTTGCTGCAATGACACCTGGTTTGGTAAGTGCCTCAAATAATTTTGCTATAGTATTAACATGTACATCCTGCTGCAGTATTTAATTTTCTTTGCTGTTAATATTTCAAGCATCAGATGTTGCAAGTGATGCTCCATCCCCAAATCACATTGCAGGATCAAGTGGAGGCAGCAAGGCAAATTAAATATATATGGTTTTTTTGGTATTTCGTAAGGGAAGTGGGTTTGAACAATTTAGTAAGTTGTAATAGTGTCTTAGAACATAATATTTTGTGAACTCTGTTAGAACATATACTATGTTATGTTGCACTATGAAATATTTTAATGTGATCTTTTGTTATTACAAAAGTTGTGTTATTTTAGTTTTCTTCTATTGGATAT
>Ga0099824_1001649_pt1 | contig 31784 bp, 20 predicted proteins | sample SiratrowhiteBW_FD_76837 | JGI IMG/M metagenome (GOLD analysis project Ga0099824, IMG submission 76837) | Root nodule microbial communities of legume samples collected from California, USA - Siratro white BW | ecosystem: Host-associated > Plants > Roots > Nodule | place: USA: California... | reverse complement strand
TTACTAGCTTACCCTTTCTTGTTTGTGGTGTGTGTTTGTTTCTACTGCGATGATCGTGTTATACACGGGAGCAGGTAATATTGCAGATGGTACTGTGGAAGGTGCTCTTGAATGAGCCAGTTATAGCCTTAAAAGCTTTTTGAAAAACAAAAATCTTATTTTGTTTATATGTATATATGTGTAAATGTAATTAGTTATGTTTTAATTTCCTATGAAGAAGGAAATCTTTTGAAATACAATGTTAATGAATGGTCGATATAAATATCTTTATTATGCATTATGTTTTAACTACTGTTTTAGATAGATTAGATGTTATAGATAATTTTTTTTTTGGTGTTACACAGGAAAAAATAACCCAATGAGATTAATATAAGACATGATATCATCTTTTATTAGATGACAGAAACTGTTATTATTAAATGTGTTGCATTTTCTTATAAATCAAAGCAAACTAAGATTACTATTTTGTTCTATTCTAACACCTATTTATTCATAAAATAATAATTTTTATAATATATTTTTTAAAAGTAAAACCATGTACAAATATCTTATTCATATAAATTCTAATTTGTGAAATTGTAGTGCATATATATGAAGTTTAATTTCTACAAAACCGAAGTGGAGACAGCACCATCGCACTTTTGCACAAAAAGTAAGAAAAAGTCGTGCGTGTCCCCTTTTTTTTCAAATTAGATAATAAAAAATAATAATAAAGTTAGATGACAATAAAATTAATAAGCTTAAGAAAAATTTAAAGATCAATGGGATTTTAAAAGAAAAAAAAAATCAGTATGACCCCAATGAGAAATAAAGGAAATATAATACTAAGAGAAAGAGGAAAATAGTAGAGAATATAGACGTCTTATGGAGTTGCCATCTATGAATCCAAATCATCCTCTCGTATAACTTTCATTTCCTATATACCAGGTTGTAAGAATCATTTCTTCGAATTGATATGTTTCTTGATACATATACATTATATATATATATATATATATATATATATATATATTTATTTATTTAATGCCTTTGTGTCAAGTTGTAGTTCAGAAGAATTTTGAAAAACTCTAAACGGTACCTATAAAACTTTTATTATTATTATTATTATTGCCTGTCAAATTTTATGAATATACACAATGTTGTTAATGACCAACTGCAGTTTAAGAAAATAAGAGAATGTCTGAATCCATACTAAATATATGTAAATACCAATCCTCCATTATCAACACCATGCAAAGTAACACGATAGAGAATGCACACTACCAACTTAACAACATCGATAAGGTTGAAACTTCTGCCATAAAATCTCTTATCATCACAACACAATATTCTAAAGGGTGCTGAGAATTTAAAAAAAAAATGGCCTGATTGTGTTAAAAATGTTGACAAAAATCAAATGAAATTATGTCATGAACAAGCACTAAAGTAAGGTCAAAGCAATATATCCGTATAAAACCACTTGCTACTGCTTACCCTTGCTATCTTCACCAAAGTTACCCTTGTAATCTTCACCAAGAAATGCACTTAGAGCGTCTCTTAGATCAGATTGACTAATTCCATATTCAGTACTACTTCCAAACCAACCTAAGTCAAATAAAGCATCAGGACGTTGCGAAAAATCACTCTGTTCCCATTTTTCTTTCTTCCCGGAACTATTTGGGAACCAGGTGAGTGCTTCGAGCTTATCATCATGATCTGTCAAACAAGGGGGGAAAGCCTCGTTAATGAAACCGCTTAAATATGATAGCATTTCATGTTTAACTAAATGGTATGATATCTTATTGTGTTACCTTCGCTGATAAAAAAAAAAAAAAAAAAATCTTATTGTGTTACCTTGAGTGGTTTCAATTGATTGGGGTCCATCTACTGAGCTTATAGCAGTATAGTCAGTCATAACTGAAGCAGCAGATTGACCTAAGGGCGAGTTTGACTCCCCTTGCTCATCCCATTCTGTCTTATAGGGATGATTCAAGGTTGAACTTCCAGCTGCTTCATTGGATGTACCGGTTATCACTGGCAAAAATAAATCAGTATTGGAGTCTTTCGTGCTGTTCGAGTTGTAGACTATTGCTTCCAGCAAACCACTGCTTTGTGGAGAAATGAGATCTGATGGAATAGACTCAACTGGAGGAGACTGAATCAATGTATCTACAGACTCAAGTGAAGGTAGCGGGGACCCATGTGTGACCCAGCTACTACCACGTTGAGTTTCTGTATATTGGAGTGAAGGGAGCTCCAACTTCCTAGCCCCAAATAAGGGCACAGAAGAAGAGACATTGCCATTTAACATGGCATGGCTGCCGTTCATGTTATCACCATGAAACTGATTACTGGTGTTACTAACGGGATCAAAAGGAGGATAGAACCTAGGATGGTCATAAATTTTCTCACCAGTATAATTGCCATACTGATCATAATACTGATCAAATCGTGGAAGAGCATTAGATGTACAACTGCCAAAACTATTGTATAGAACTTCTGACCCCCGGAGACGTTTTGAAGGGTAAAGTGTTGGAAACAAATGAGATGAATCCGAACTTTGCTCAAACAAGTTTTCAGGCATATCAAAAATTGCTGGTACCTGTGATGGACCATGATGAAATTTGACAGTCTTGAAATCCACATCCGGAATATCAAATTTGTCCGTTTGCGAGAGATTATCATGCTGTGAGGCTTCAACAGTCAAGAAACCAATATTTTGACTTCCTTGATTTCCATTAAGTATCCGCTCACATAATTCCGGAGGGTAGATAGGTAAGCCGGCTCGTTGCATTCTTTTGATTCTTGTGTTCCAGTAGTTCTTGATTTCATTATCTGTACGTCCAGGCAACTGAAACAGACAAAAGCAATAAACACATTTAAATATCAAAAAATAGAAAATACAAAATTACATTGGTCTCAATGAGAAGAAACCAAGGCAATGTTATAGAGGGAATATAATAGTCGCTATGCAGTTGGTACTTTCACTTGCATTTTTCCCTTCCATCCTTTTACGCTCTGTGCATACGTGTATGTGTGTGCAAGCTCACCTTAGAATGCAACAAGAAGCCTGCTTAGGTTGATGTCCAAAAGATTCTCACACTGGCTTTGTTCATACTAGGTTGATGCCAGCCACTATAAGGCCTGAGCTTCAGTAGACAAAGTTTTGTTTCTTTCTGGGATAGACAAATAAGGTTTTCAACTAGAGTAAAAAATATTGTGTGGTCTGTTTCTGCAATAGTGCTACACTATCATGTACATAATGGTAAATAGCAATCATCTGCATAACACAACATATTCAAACAGTTTTCATTGCAGTTCCAGTCCTATAGCTACATATTTTCCTTAGCTCTATTTTCCTCGTCCACATATCTCCCATTCAAATTTGCAAATATGCACAAAGATATCAGATTTTAGTGCCATTCCACCTATAACATTAGCGTAATTATGTTTTCATAAGAAACAATTATGACCTGGTACAAAATTTAACTATGAAATTAAAAGGAATAAACAACTTCATGTCAAACTATGGATCCATCTAGCAGCATGCAGTACAGAAGCATACTGTTTATATTTCATAATATATACAGATAAAAGGTAATTCAGTTCAAGCTTTGAACACCGTACTTCAGCTTGCGCAGCGAGTAGGTAGGAAATTTCTCTAATTTTTTCCTTCTTATACACATTTCCATCATTCATATTCCTTTGAGATTATTTCTTTCCTCCTTATATCCCCTCATCAAAAGGTTCAGACAAAGGGAAGACAAACTAAGTACATTCTGCATGAAAAAGTGTTTTCTTACTAGGTCAATAATTAGATGCAAAAATGTTCTCTTTTCAGCCAGATTCACATACACACGAGACACTGAGCAGATGCAAACTCGATATCATAAATGCAAAGATCATAACTTTTGCCACGTTTTACCCCAAGGCATACTGTCCAACAAAAACAAAACCACATACCTGTAAATTAAATGGTATTTATAGGATAGTGTACCGACCTGTAAGCAATAGATGCCCACCTCCAATTTTGGAGTAAACATGATTCACAGATTATAATTGACCTATAGTAACTCCTCTCAGAAACAAGTTGAAAATGTTTGCACTAGACATGTTTTATGTTTTCAGACTCCTTACAGCTTTCATAACTAAAATCCCGTGAAAGCTTTTAAGTGGTATTAGTGACTGGAGTTGAGAGGAGGAAAAACCCAGAAAGGTTCTTCAACCCAATCAAAGAAGAACCTAGTTTTACTATCAGATAACTTATTAATGATCACAGTAATATAATCAACAGAATATTACAACCTTACAAGTTCTAATAAGAAATAACAATAAACAAAGCTCCATCAGTGAGAATGTATCAAAAGGTAGAGATATGTAGGTACAACTAAAAGTCCATTAAAATGGCATCACACAAGACTATAACTTTCAATGTTACAGCAAATAATGCCAAAAAGTATTGAAATGTTATTATTAGATTGCAATGATATTACCACAACAAATTCACAATGCATATATAATCCAGGAGGATCAAAATCATCCAAAGAAAAATTCATTAAACAAGAGAAAAACTATAGATTTGCAAGCATCAAGAAGAATGAATAAAAATATCCAAGAAGGGGGCACCATGCAAGAATGATGAATCATGATAGCAATTAAACATACAATTCTTAACTAGAGGGGTTTGAATCACAGATTCTGAATCTGAACTGAAAAAAGCTGGGGAGAGGGCACCAAGCATGAAGGAATCATGATAGCAATAATACAAACTCAGTTCTCTAACAAACACATCCTCCAGACAATAATGAATAACGGCCATTAGTCATGAGCCTCCCATATTTATAGTAATGTTTATCTTGACAAAAATAGTATTATATTATATTTTGTTAGTATAGCATCGTCCATCCCAAAAATTCATCTTTGGTGCCTTAAGTCCTCTCCTTTCCATAAATCAAATATATAATAAGACAAATGGTTATGTGGGATGGGCTTCTTGAACAACTTAGCTTCACTTGCATAATAAAATGACAAAACATTGAAGGAAGTGACAGCTCTACAAACCTCAGCAGCCATCCGAGCCCATTTGTTCCCCATTTTTGCATGGAGCTCAAGGATTCGGTTCTCTTCCTCTTTGGTAAATGCACCTTTTTTCAGATCTGGTCTCAAGTGATTTGCCCATCGTAGACGGCAGCTTTTCCCACAACGGGCAAGTCCTGAATACTTTTGGACTGCATTCCAATTGCCTTGTCCATGCTTATTAACATATTCTAACAAAATCGCATCCTCTGCTGCAGTCCACGGGCCTTTCTTTAGAGGAACTTCTCCTTCCATGTTACCTCCAACTCCAACTTCTTCATCTATTGATGAAGACCGACGACCTTTGTGTATCTTCCGATTATCACCTCCACTATTCACGCCACTCATGGCTGTCAATATGCCTGAAAATGTAGAGAGGAGTTAAAACTTTTTAGTGGAAAGGGTGAAAAGCTACAACCTAGCATCTCTAAACCTCAAAAAATTAGCATCATGGTTTAGATTCTCAGTTTTTAGTTGTGCATGTAAAACTTTAGTTAATAAAAACACTTGTGAAGTTCCACAATCCAAACTGACATAGTGATCAACCAATTCAAGGATCAAAAATCAAAGGGAAGTCATCACTTCCACAGTATATCTATCACTTCCACGAATTAAACAAAGGCAACGACGACCCCAATTTCAACATCCGCAAATAAACTTAAACCAAAAAACAAAGATATATAAAATTTTCCAGAACCAAAAGGAGCCAGCACATAAAAAACCTATGAACACGGAAAATAAAATATGATAAAACAAATCTGTCCATAAATGAAAATTATTGTTGCATAAATCATGCAGATAAGAATAATTAATCCAACATAGTACAATCATCCGAGTACGTGGAACAATTATAGCAAACAAAAGTAGCAATTGATTTATTTTTTTGTCAATTTTAGAACATATAAGTCCACGTTAATAATAAACTTTGCAACACAAAGATGAAACCCATGGTCCGTCTCATTTATGGTAACAGTTCAGCATGTATCAGTCATGTATGAGAGAATTGAATATAGAATTGAAGATAGCATAAAAATATAATTTTTTTACAAGATACACGTACGGAGATTCACCTGAATAAATTGATTTCCAAGTCAAACGAACCCGGAATCTATAACGAGCCAAAATTCATCAGCGCTGCTCTTTAAAAGTAAGAGAATGAGGTAAGGACACCACTGGAAATGGGAAATAGAAAATCGATAACCCTTCAAAGTAGAACTTCTTTTGTTTTTATGCTCAAAAATAGATCAATTCTCGCTGGAGAAACCATGAATTTTGGAGAAAGCCACAAGAAGATCTGGAATCACAACACGCGGCTACTCCTGAGACAGAATCACATTCTTGAATTGAACACTGAACACAGCCACACCCCATTATCCAAAAACAAAGAAAGAAGAAAAATTTACGTACTTGTGAGAAAACCCCGCAACTAGTGTTCCCAAATCGAAAATTGGGATTCCAGAAGAGAAAAAAACAAGAGAAGAGAAGAAAAGCCCACAAAGAGATTTTAGAAATGACATGAAATTGAAATTGAAAGTATTTGATTAATAGAAAGCGAAGGAAAAGTACCAAGTACAGATCCACATAGCAAAGGAAAGAAAAGATTGAGTTTGAAGAGCAAGAAAGAGAGAGAAAAGAGTTTGATCAGTACATTGATTGAGCTTATTCACACTGGTGAAAAAAAAAAGGAAAGGTAATTTTTTTTATAGATTAAGAACTGCTTATTTATTTTACACTTTTAAATGGTTGTTATTCTTATAAATATAACACTATGACCATTTTAATTAAAGTGATAAAAATGAAGATTTTCTAAAAGGTCCTTTTAAATATAACGCAATGAACATTTTACTTTAGAAATAAAAGCCATGGAAAAAAAATATCTTATAAACAAAATTAAAAAGATGTTATTATTTAAAAAAAAAGTGAAAATTAGAGTTGAAAATGAACCTAGTTTGTAGGGTTTCAAATGGCATACAATGAGAAAAGCAAGGAGAAATAATAGATGAAACGGCCACAATCTTAACAAAAATCAGTTTTCTCTCTCAAAGGCACCCATGACCCTTCCAAGTCTCCCTCTCTAGAGTTTCTTCTCACTCATGTTAGCAATCCAATTAAAAATCGCAGAGGGTGAGAGAGAGAGGGAAGTAACTCTGTGTGTGTAATATTTGGTGATATGACTGAATCAAAAGAGAATACATACTGACTCACTGAAAATTAGGGCACATAATATATGGTGATATTACTTTTATTTTTGGTAGATTTCTTTTATTTTAACTTTTATAAATTCAAATTTATTGGTCACTATTCAACTTTGATCGAAATGCTAGTTTCGAACCCAGAAACTGTGAGGTGTGGGATCAGTATCCTCACCAACAAGTCTCTGGAGAAACCAACATTTATTGGTCACTATAGTTTGTGAAATAGAACAAGTGAAGCAAAAGAATTATTTTGAGTTGCAAATATATATAATCAATATCAGCAAGTCTTTATGTCTTATGTTTTCTTTAATAAATAAGAAAAAATAAACTAAACGAAAATTAAAAAAAATTAAAGATGATTAATTAAAGAGCCATGTAGATAAAAATAAGGAGAGATATGAGTAAAAATAGACCATAAATAATTTATTTATTTTTCTGTCGCATAAAAGAATCTAAATTATTAGTATCCTATTTTCTCTCCTTTTCTGGTAAATAAACAAAATCTAATGAGGATTGAAATCTTGTTTAACCGTAGTGTTCACAACTGACTACCAGATCCAATTCTTCGTTATAGCAAAGAAACAACTATGACCAATCAAATCAAGTCTAACAAAATTCTTTATTCAAAAAAAAGATTTTATTTATATGTTTTTCTCTGAAGTCTTTCGAAATTTTGAAATGATAAAACTAAACATGTCATTAGTCTTTCACAATATGAAGAAATAGAAAAGAATGTGAAAAATGCAGTCTCTGAAGTATACACCACCCTGCGCATAGAAGTATTGAAAAAAATTTTGAAACATGTTTAATAATGAATATCAACATCGTTTCAAACAAAGGTTATAAAACATATTACAAACCACCACCCAACATGAAATAGAAAAATGGAAACAATTTTTCCTTACGTAGTATATTTACATTATTATTTTTTATACTTTTCGTAAAAGTATTACATTACAAGTATTATTTGCAAAATGAATAAATCATAGTAACATTTAAAACACTTAACATTATTTAAGGCAAAATTCATTTAACTAAAATTTTAATTAATCATCTCAATTAATTTTAATGTAATTACATACCTAAATTATTAAATATTTTGAAATTTAATAACTTAACTTATGGAAACAGTTTTAAAATTACATTAAAAAAATAAAAATAAACAGGAATAACCACCAAAATCTAGTGAATTTATATAATAGATTCATAGTATTTTAAGTTTTCATTATTTTAATTAATTTATTTTTTAAATTTCTTTTTTATTATAAACTGATTTTTTTTCAATTCAATACATTTATCATTTGTTTTCTTCGTTGATACTTACAATATTTATTACATTCACATTTTTCTTATAATAGAACAAGATAAGATTCATGGAGAAATATTATCAAACTATCAAATATGTTACATCAACACAATACACAGTCTTTTAAAATGGTTAGACTATATTAGGCAAAAAAAAGTCACTTCAAGGTTCAAGACTAAAGCTAGTTTATGATAGAAATAAAGATGGAGGAATTTACATTCACGATATATATTAACCAGATAAAGATGAGTATATTGATATTATGTGAAAAATAGATATAATAATTAAAACAACAAAGTGATCAATTCTAGGTGTTACATGTTAACTATTTGTAACCATAGTACTTCTTCCTTTTATATAAAAAAATATTATAAATATTATGCGAGTGATAGAAGAACATAAAATGATTTCATGGTGTGGAATTGTGAAACGATGAACTTCAACCCTTCATTGTGTTTGCATGAAAAATACGTTGCAGAGAAGATGAGCAGTGTAAAAATTATTATTTTATTGATATGCTTTAAAATGTATTACACTTATTATTTATAAGCATATGGAATGGACTTTATAAGCAAAACTAACAAAACAACCCAATACAATATTCGAAACTTAATAGCCTCCCTCAAGTTGGAGGATGGAAATCCATCATTCTAAGCTTGAAGATTACAGAGTTAAATGCCATCTGCTCCAATTGTGAATATATCTACAGGTTGCTCAGCACTCTTGATTGGAAAAAGATGAAATAATCTCGCTTGTAACCTTTCTCTCAAAACATGGCAATCTATTTCAATATATTTCGTTCACTCATGAAAAACTGGATTAGATGCAATGTGCCGAGCAACTTCATTGTCACAAAAAAAGAGTAGTAGTATCAATACTCATTATAAGAAAAAAATTATTTAGATACCAATTTTTAGCTACCAAATGAAATGGTTGTTAATTGTGACCAAAATAGTCACCAGATTAAAATTTGGTTGCTAAATAACTATAAAATTAAATTTTAGTGACCAATTAAGTTAAGATAATTAGTATCTAACATTAACTATCAAAGTTTTAGTGACCTATGCCATTAGATTCTAAATTAGTCTCTAACTTAATTAGATACCAATTTAGAATCTAATGGCATAGATCACTAAAACCTTGGTAGCTAATGTTAGATACCAATTATCTTTACTTAATTGGTCACTAAATTCAATCATTACTTTGATTTTATAGTTATTTAGCAACCAAAATCTAATTTGGTAACTGTTTTGGTCACAATTAGCAACCATTTCATTTGTCAGCTAAAAATTGGTCTCTAAATAACTTTTTTCTTGTAGCGACTTATCTGAAGATCTTAAATAATGTAAATGAGCCATTGTAATTCACACTGTGGTGGCCAATGTGTGATACTTTGCTTCTGTAGATGATCGTGAAACAGTGCTCTGTTTCTTGGTTTTTCAGGAAATCAAAGATAGTCCTATGTAAATGCAATACCCAGTAGTTGATCTTCATGTAAGATTACATGAAGCCCAACTCGAATCACTGAATGTCTGCAGTTGCATGTTGGATTTGTTGGGGAAGAAAATTCCTCGAGTTCGTGCCCCCTTGATGTATCTGAGAATCCGATTAATTACTCTATGATGATGAGTATTTAGAGATAGCATGAACTGACTCAAAAAGTGAACTGAAAAGTTGATATATAGTCTTATTTTTGTGAGATAAAAGTCTTCCCACCGTTAAGACTACTCTTCTTCTATTGGATCATCCTATTCAAACATTAACTTCATACTTTCACCATGGGTGTGGAACATGGCTTGGCAGTGAGCATCCCTCGATCAACAAGAATATCCAAAGCATAGTTTCTTTGATTCATACGTATTCCCTTCCTTGATCTGGACACTTCAAATCCTAGAAAAAAAACTTAATTGACCAAGATCTTTAATCCTAAAACTACAGTCTAAGTTTTTCTTAACTTCATTTATGTGATCATAGTTATTTCCAATAAGAAGTATATCATCTACGTAAACTTATAAAATAGTAAATGAAGAAACAATTTTCTTTGTAAATAGAGAGTGATTAGATGTTGATTGAATAAAACCAATACCATGTAGAAAATTAGTCAATTTAGCATACCATTGAAGACTCGTCTACTTCAATCCATACAGTGATTTCATAACGCGACAAACTTGATTTGGTTTTTCAGTATGTAGCCCTTATGGTAAACACATATATATCTCTTCATTTAGTTCGCCATGTACAAACGCGTTATTCACATCAAGTTGATCGAGATACCAGTCTTTGGTAGCCGCAATAGCAATGATTAAACATACTATAGTTATTTTAGCAACTGGCGAATATGTGTCATGATAATATATACCTTCAATCTATGTGTATCCTTTCAAAACGAGTCTAGCTTTGTGACGTTCTATTTCTCCTTTTATATTGAATTTTAGTTTGTACACCCATCTACATCCTATAGATGTCTTTCCTAGAGGTAATTCAGTAACAATCCAGGTTTTATTTTCTTCAAGCGCATTGATGCATGGCTTTCTTCCATTCTGGTATCTAGGATGCCTCTTCGTATGATTTAGGCTAAATATGTGATGAAACAACATTTATTAAACGAAGTTGTTTTTTATTTATATGATCATAATGAAGTACTGAGTCTATTAGATACTTAACCTTTGCATTTTTAGTGTTGATCTTCATAGAATTAGAAATTTGGTGATGATAATCTTTCAAATAGTTAGGTTCCTTCCTTGGTCTGGTGGATTTCCTTACGTCTTTATCTACATTTTCATATGCATGGACTTCTTCCAACTGCATATTATCATTTGTATATCCACAAATGTTTTCATATATTGACTGTAGAAGATCATGCCCAGAAACACTATTTTGTTCCTCTAAATTTTCTGTTTGAATGAATGTTTCTTCATGAAATACAAGGTCTCTTGAAATAAAAATCTCTCTTGTTTTGACATCTAAAACAATATAACCTTTAACCCTGACTTTAAATCCTAAGAAAATACATTTTTTGCTTCTAGGATCAAGTTTACTTCTGTTATTGGTTAAAGTGGAAATGAAACACAAGCATTCAAACACTTTCAAAATTGATGTGTCATGTTTCTGTTTATATAACAATTCATAAGGTATCTGAAATTGCATTGCAATAGAAGGAATTTGATTAATTATGAAAACTGCATGACAAATAACATAAGACCAATATTGCTTTAGCAAATGAGAATGAAACATAATGTTACGAGCAACATTTAATATGTGCTGATGTTCTCTCTCAACCACACAATTCTGCTAAGGAGTTTCAATGCAGGACGTTTGATGCATTATACCAAATTTATCATATAATTCTTTATAATTGAATTCGGATCCATTATAAGTTCTCATAATATTGATGCATTTATTAAATTGATTTCGTATATAAATAACAAAGTTATCAAGAATAAATCTAGTTTCACTCTCATTCTTCATCAAGAACACCCAAGTATGTCTGGAAAAATCATCAACGATGGTAAGAAAATATCGATGTCCATGCACAAAAGCTATATTAAGAGGACCCCATATATCTATATGTATGAGTTCAAATATATCATGAGTAGCAGAATTGTTATCAGAAAAACATAGTCTATGCTGTTTAGCATAGTAACAGTAATCACGAATATTTCTTTCATCGTAATGAATTTCAATATTGTTTTTACAAATATATTCTAGAATCCGTTTAGATGGATGGCCCAATCTAAAAAGCCATATGTCTATGTCATTGGTTTTGAAGTTTGACAAATTATTAACAAGACATTGATTTTTTTTCCCACAATATGGTACAATCCATCAACCAAATTAGCAATTCTAATCATCTTCGAGGTATGGATATCCAGAATCTCGCATTGTGCATGAGAAAATAAACATTGTAGATTTGAGTGATTGATTAGTTTTTGAACAGAAACAATATTTAAAGTGAAATATGGTAAAAAAACATCCTAAATTATAAGTTGTTTTATTAAACGAATTGTCCCTGCATAATTACCATGTTCATTTGTTCCATTTGGTAATCCAATTTTAAGTGGTTTAATCTTACAAAAATTAATAAACATGTTTTTAAGGAAAATGTCATGATATGTGGCTCCTGTATCAAGGATCCAGAAAGAATTAGAACTACCTTTTTCGCTTTCTACCGGTTTAATATCACCCACAATATTAATTTGTCCAGTCTTTTCTTCCGAGTTATGCAAGATTTTCATAGTTTTTGAACCTGTTCAAATGTCAAATATTGTGATGGTATCATTGGCTTGTTCTCTACACTGTTTGTTCACTTTCTTGATTTCTCAAAGAGGTTTGTTGAACTTGCACGTAGTTCACATTAGTTATGTGTTTCTACTTCATCCAAGGCGAAAAATCGTGTTTTGAATAACACTCATTTGCGCTATGATTCATCTTATTGCAAAAACTACATTGTTTTCCATAATGTTTTGACCGTCCTCTTCCTTGTGCTCTCCATGCAGTATTTCCCTAATTTTTATTGTTTCCAAAATGGCTGTTACTAGCATGATTTATAAGTGGTTTGGGTTCGACAAGCTTGCCACCTCCAATCAGCTAGCGCTCCTGCTCTTGTACAAGTGAAAGACCTGATTTATACTTGGCAAAGGTTCCATAAGCAGTATTTGTGTTTTAATGTTTGCATATACATCTCCAAGACCTTTCAAGGACAACATTACATGCTCCGAGTCTCTATAGTTATTGATAATCCGCATAACATCACAATTACATTTAATCTCACAAGTGCATGATGGTATAGGTCTCAGAAATTTGAATTCTTTCCACAAGACCTTAAGATCAGTAGAGAACTCTTAGACGTTCCTTTCTCCTTGTTTGACTGAGTGAATCTCTTATAATATGTCAGAAATCCAAAAATGATCTCCCTTCTAAAATCTTTCTCTTAAATCATTCCAAAGTTTCTCAACAATCTTGGTCAGTTCTTGAATTTCTCATTTGATGAATTTGATCTTGCTTTTTGAAAGTAATGCACGCTTCATTTCACGCCTCCGTGTATGATAATTTGAACCATTCACCACAGGGGACACAAGAATCATACCTGGATTCTCTCCAAAATGCAAATAATATGGATTTGCATGGTTTTATAGAGGATCCATGTTTTGCAAAATTGAAATTAAGAAACAGAGTCGAACAAAGGAAGGAAGATAAATGTGTAAAAAAATAAGAATTGAAAAGAGTTGAAAAAGGAACAAACGAAATTAACCTACTCTGATACCATAAAATGATTTCATGGTGTGGAAATGCAAAATAATAAACTTCAATGGTTCATTATGCTTACATGAAAAAGACGTCGCAGATAACATAAATAGTGCAAAAATTATTTTATTGATCTGTTTTAAAATATATTACACTTATTATTTATAAACATATGGAATGAACTTCATAAGCAAAAACTAACAAAACAGTCAAATCCAATATTCGGAAACTTAATAAAACACACTCTTTCAATAGGAAAAAAAAGAGATACACTTAAAATATATCAATAATGTAAAAAGTACCATTAATGACTATAAATGACTCTGGTTTCTAGAAAACCATCGTTTATGTTAGATTGGTGGCAATTTTGTAAAAAACAGAAATTATACAGCGACACAGTTAAGTAGGAATTTTATAATAACAGTTTTAAAAATACATCATCATAAAGTTTGAACAATAACGTTTACCACTTAACCGTTTCTTTAACTCTTTTTCTTCCTTTTTCTATGTACGTCGCTAAACTAAAAATGAGAACCAAAACATTGTTCGTTCTTGCAGTATCGTTCTAGCTCTGTGGTGTTGTTTCTGGTTTGGTGTTGGTTGCGCCTTTGTACTCTCTGTGTTTTGGTGATTCTTGCGTTGTTTTGCTCACTCCCTTCTCTCGGTTTCATCTCTCCTCCGTAGTGACTATTCATCTCTATCACTGCAGTTGGTTTGTTGCTGCTTCATGATGGTTGTGTTGCGCTTTGCTGCCACAAATTCGGCCCCATGCTAACCACTATTGTCGCCTTCCTTGCTTCATTTTCTTCTTGCTCTCATTTTTTAATTTAGAAAGAAAAAAATATTTGAATGTGTGGATTTTTTTATTATTTCTTTTTATATTTGGATTATTGTAATATTGTATTGTTTGAGTTCATTGGTATCGAGTAGCGTTATGTTAAAAGATGTTGTTAGCTTTAGAAATCACTCAATTGAGCTACATCAGTTTATTAAGCATCTACTAATTAGAACAAATATTACTACCTTACGAGTATTTTCCCCCAAACAGCTTTGTAGAAACTAGTTAGTTAAATGTTGAGAGGAAAATCATAACTATCTACTGTTGAATAAAGAAGAACCCCTCCTATTCTTGATCTGTATTAAAACTTTCAAACCAGGTCCAGAATATCATGTTACAACTTCTATACATTTGTAACCCTAATAACTTTTTGATCCAAATAATTTCTTTTATTTTATAGCCTTTGAAATCATCAACTGAATAAATCATATATTTCTTTTATTTCTATATTAGCAAAGTTTATAAGGTAAAGAATAAATCATAAAGCTATTAAATCTTTATTTAAGTTAATTGTGATTTTCAGATTCATCGCATCAATTAAATCATTATTTGCAATAGAAAAATTTGAATTGTTTCCGTTAAACGTTTAAAAATCATTTTTGCAGTATTTTATCTAGAACAAAATATTTGAGCATCATAAATTGTTTTCAATCTTTAAATTAAATAAATAACGTGAGAGAGAAAACTGAACTGCAGTTTTGAAAACAATTTCTTTAAACAGTAAATGATTGACACAAAAATAAACTGTAAAATATAATTTAAATACAAATTGATTTTTTTTTATCGGAATTTAACTTATTTCAAAACCATTTTTATAAAAAATACTTTGATAGCAGAGTGAATAGAAAATTTATCTGGATGGAGGCCATCTAGATTTTATTGTAATTATTTTTATACTTACATGTGAATATCACTCTAATAAGCAAATAAATCATCTTTAAGAAATTTTAGAATTTTCCCATTTTTTATGGTGACAAAAACTACAAACATTAATAACATATATTTACAATAATATGAAGAAGTTAAGCATTGGAAAAAAAATTAAATGTTTTCCTTAAATATTCACTATTTGTTGATTTTCTCTTTGTCCTCCTTTTTGTCATCCGATAAAGAATATTTTGAAAAGAATTATCATTTGGGATATATTAGGCGATCAAGGTACATAAGATCGTACCCATAAAACCGAAAAAAGTTTTCTATTAAATTTAATTGGGGAGAGATTTTTTTTAAGATTTATAAAAAATTTGGAACACTTCTAAATTTTGTATCAACATTTTATTTTGAAAAGCATTTGATATGATTGAGATGATTATTTAAAAAAAAAAAAAACTTGAGATTTTACCAAAAAGCTTATATACCAACTTTTGATTTTTTATTTTAACTGACCAACTTTTGATCTTATAGAAACTAAGGACCAATTGTACTTATTATGAAATATATGAGAAGATATTACCAAAAATTTTATGTAGAGCAAACATAAATGACAAAATATTCAAATTTAACCAAACCATCTAATAGCATGGATTAGAACACACTATAAATATAATTTCTAGAAAATGAAATAGAGGTTGTAGAGGACCCGAGTGGTTTGAAAACGAAGAAGGTTTTTGAGCTTACTTAATTCGGGAGAAAACGAATGTTCGTGAGCGTCGCACGAGTGATTTTGGTGGAGAGTAGGATTAGGTTGAGCAAGAAAATTAGGAATTTTGAAAATTTTAGAATTTTGTAGTGTGTTATAGGTAGCGAGTTATTATTTTAATTATACTAAAGGTTGTCTAAACCCACGGTTATAAAAGCATAGTTTAAAATGTCCACAATTCTAAAAATATGATCTAAACTAACTCTTATTTATCGAGTGTATTGTTTAAAATAAATAAACAACACTTATGTATACAATTATAGTTTTTGAAATAAAATTTATTTTTCAGACAACATTTAAAAATCGTTACCTATTCCTATTTTAGGTAATAATTTTTTAATTATTGCAATAAAAGTATTGTCTAAAACCAAAAATGGTGTAGTGAGATTAAGAAAATTTTGAATTAGATTCAATAAAATCAAGCACTAAAAATATTCTTCAAATTTATATTTCAAAGGAATAAAATCTACTCTAAAGGATATGAAAACAATTTTAAATTAATAATTATCAAGAAAAAAATTGATTATTTGAAGAATTTGAAAAAAAAAGTTGAAAACATTTACGTTAAAACGTTAATTTACATTTAAACAATTTGCATGAAGAATTTTGAATCAAATATTTATTTTAAATAAAACCATCAAAATACACAACAAAATAAAGAAATTTTGTAATTTCTAATTTAAACCTGACAAGAAAATAATTCATTTTGAAAACTGTCTTGAAAATGTTAGTTTTGATTAAAAAAAATCTACATGAAAAAAAATTGAGAATCCAAAGATTTGAAATGGGGAAGATTGTAATATCCTATAAGGTTTAGAATATAAATCTATTACAAGCTATAATTTAGTTTTAAAAATAAATAAGATGACACTTAAATATTTTTTTGAAAAAGAGAAAAATTTATATAAATAGAAAAAATTTAGGTTTTATTTTTATAAAAACCACTATTTCTCTCTAAGAAGTTGTTTTTTCCCTTTTTTCTGCCTTCTCTCTAAAACTTCATCTTCCTTCCTTATCAAATTGGATGATCAAAGATCACCCTTAGACTCCTGACATTGAGTAGAGTAAGAGTGTCCAATCAAATTTTTAATAGAGTAAGTTTATTTTCTGTTTATCTTCCTCATAGAAAATTTTAGGTCAATTTCATTCTTAGTAGGAGTATTTTGTATGTGTCCTCTAAGGTATCAGAGTGAGTCTCTATTGTCCTAATAGTGTAGTTTGTTCATTGATCGGAAGCTCTTGGTGCAGGTGAGGTTGCCTGTGCTTTTAGCTTTTTGGAGCTCCTTTAAGGGGCTATACTCTATACAGGTAAGAAAAACTAGTTTGAATGTTTTGTTAGAACAGAGGCCTACCAAGTGATTTGATGAAGTCAATATGGACCAAAGCCTGCTAAGTGGATTGCTTGAAGCCATCATGGACCTTGATGGGAGTTTTGGTTTATGTCGCAATCGGAATTGCGACGGGGAACGACAATCCAAAAGAAAATATAAATAAGTTTGAAAATTTAGAAAAAGGGGAGTCACCACCATAGTTTATTATGGAAAACTATAGAAAAACCGAAAATGAATAAGGCAAGTTTGTGAAAACCGGATTTAGGGTTCGGGAGTCGATTACGTGCGAGAAAGGTGTTAGCACCCCCACAATGCCCGTTCTTAGACGATACCTTTAATTAAATAAGTAAAATGAGTATGATTTTCAAAATGTTTATTTTCCAAAAAGAGACAAAATGCAAATAAAACAAATAAAAATATTTTTTATTTTTTAGGGCCCGACAAGGTTTGACCTTGCTCCTACGTATTTCCATTAAGGATGGAAAATCAGGGTTACGTAGTTCTTTTTTTTTTTTTGAAAATTGTTTGGTTGGATATTGATTTGTTTTATTTTTTAATTTTCTATTGTTTTTGTATTTTTCCTATTTTTAGTGATTTTTGTGGTTTTTTGGGTTTTTTGGTGAGGAGTGGGTGGTATGAGACAAGGAGGGGACGAGCGTACCAAAAATCCACACAAAAATGTCAGCGAGCGTGGCTTACGCGTGATTTAGGCTGGTCTACAAATGATGATTTGGTGGATGAAAAAGTTGTGAGAGGGCAACTTTGAGGCCAAATTTGGATGGTCAAATGGCTATGGAAATGAGCAAACTTGGTGTCAAATTAAAGGTGAGTTTAAGGGCTTTCCATTGGTTACCTATACACTCCTAGAAACTTCAAGGATTGGGAGAACGAATTCCCCAAAGTTGGTGTGTTTGATGAATCTGAATTTTTAACTTAGTCAAAATTTGGTCTTCTAAAATCAGTTTGGGACCTCAACTTTGGGGTCAAAATTAATGGTTCAAATGGCATCATAAATGCACCTATGACATACCACCGGAAAGATCTTGAATAGATCTTTCTAACAAGCACAAATACAGCCCTTGGAGGTTCTTAAATTGACAGAAAACTCCCTCAAAATTTAGGCAATTGAAGACTGAAATCTGCCCCATGACTTAGTTTCTGGGAAAAATCCAGAAACCAGTTTGGGGATAGGTTTTTCGAGCTGAATTCTAAGGCTCAAATGGTAACATAAATACATCTATTATAGACCACTGAAAAACTTGTAAAACTACATTTCCAAAGACTACTCACACACCTTCTAAAGGTTCAAGGATAGAGAGAACGAAATCTACAAAGTTGGCTAGTTGGCTGTCTCTCATGACTTAGTTTCTGGGAAGCCCAGAAACCAATTTGGGGCATTACTTTCGGGTGATTTTGGGTGACCAAATGATCTCATAAATGCACCCACCCTAGACCAATGGAAAGTGGGTAAAAAGAGATTTCCAATGATAGCTCATGCACCTCCTAAATCTTCAAGACATGGGAGAACGAACCTCCTAAAGTCGGCCCCAAGAAAAGGTTTATGATTTTATGTGGTGCTCAGAAAATATTCTAACTTGCCCATGCTGGATCCGCATCTTGACACTCATTTTTTAGGGATCTAGAGGTTTCATGAATGGGGTGATGGCATACCACTGGAAAGAGGGTAAATCCAGCTTTCTAACGCAACCCTAACTCCTCCTAAAGGTTCCTAGATCTCCTAGAAATGACTCTCAAAGTTGGGTACTTGAGCATTAAGTTCACTGGACTGGTTTTCCGGTGACGGCGAAACGCCGCGTCATGGGGTGGCGAATGTTCCTCTCCTCCTCCTCGTCTCAATGGAGATGGAATGGAGAACAAAGGAGGTCTGTGGTGGGAGAAAGTGAACTCGCAAGGCTCGCCGATCATCTTCCTCCATGGAACTTGCACTGGCGAGCCTCCGACAAGACTCAAATGGAGGTTTCAAGGCTTCTTCAAGTTATAAAAATGGTGGGAATAAGATGGTGGGAAAGAGACGCACCTAATGGAGGTAGAAAACCTGAGTTTGGTGGCGATTGGTGGCAGAGCTCCCGAAGCCCGATTTTCCGGCGAGAGCTTCTCCAAGCTTTATCAAGCTATTCTAGGCTGTGACAACAACAGTGAAGGGTTTGGGGCTTGGTGTTGTCATTGTGGTGGTTGTGAGATTTCGAGGAAGGTTTGTGGTTCGAAAGTTTGGAGGTGGACGCGGGGTTCTTTGGAGGCTCAGTGGAAGTGTTTTGGAGGTAGTTATGGAGGTGCATGGTGGACGTTCATGGTGGCAGTCGCGGAGGTGCATGGTGGATGTTGCATGGCGGCTTATCGTGGTGGTTTGGAGGTGCGGTGGCAAGGTAAGGTTACAGTATGGTATAAGTGCTTGGCATGATCTTCCATGATGGTTTAGAGCAAGGCTGTTGTGGTGGTGTTTGGAGGTTTCTATGGTGCAATGGGGTTTTAGTGAGTGTAAAATGTCGAATGCAGGAAAGGTGTGTATAGGGGTTACATGAGTGAGTGGGCACTGTGTATAGTGAAGAAAGTTGGTTGAGACATGGAGCATATGGTGGAGGGCTAGAGAAAAAGAGAGGCTTCAGTGGGGCTGTTTGGTGGTTTCTAGAGGGTGGCGTGGTAGTTGGCTTGGGGTGGCTGCGGAGGCGCACGGGAGACACAGTGGAGGAGGCATTGAAATCGTTGGTTTTTGGGCGTCGTAAAGAGAGTGACCACGTATGGTGGGAATGACATGGGTAAGTATATGTGAGGTATGTACATGAGAGTGTTTGTGAGGGTCCTCTTGGATGGGTGAAACCGTGCATAGGAGGTTAGAGCAAAGTCTCATGGTGGTTCATAATGCCCAGAACATAACCCTTCTTTGCTTTCTACATGCATGGTGCCCCTTTTTGTGGGTATGGGGAATGCAATTTTTTCGTGGAGTGGAGGTGTGGTGGTGGAGCGTCAATTCCCCCCTTCCGTCCGTAAGAGGCTCTCATTGAGTGTTATAGGGTTTTTCTATTGCACGTGAGCTCTCTATGCCAAAAATGGAAATAATGAGGTGTACAACTTGCTTGTATAGTGCGCGGGACACAAGGTTTGACTGTACAGGATGAGGATTACAGTGATGGGACATTACAACCTTTTTCAAGTGATTGCTGCAAAATATGAGACAATGCGGTATTGCATGTAAGAGAGGTGAAATTGAGCTCTACGTAATCCTTTCCTTCTTTTTTCAAAAGCTCAATGTCTTTCTTTTCCAAGTCATCTTTAACCGAATTGTTCAATGTATCGTGCTTTAAATCCACCTTTGCCAAAATCGCTTTTCGAATGAAGTGAAATTCGTTATATAAGTGGGTCCCACGATGAATATGATATTTGTGAGGGATGATTAAATGATAAAGTAAAAAACGTGAACCACATATGTTTTCTAAATCATTCTTTTATATATTTTCCCTCTTTTATGAAAAAAAACAAAACAAAAATAATAAAGAAGATAAAAACTCAAATCATACATTCTGATTTTTTTAATGAAATAAAAAGATAAAGACCATCATCATAAAAAATGCAAATTACATTTTTTTTCTAAATAAGAGAAAAATGAAGAAAACAATAAATCTAAACAAGCGATAAAATTCAAACCAAAAGATGATTTTTTTATTTTTTTATTTTTTAGAGAAATAATCAGAAACATTTATTTTTTACCCGGACGAAATTGGGTGTTGACAGTCTAGAACTTAGGTTGGGTGTGTGTGAGTAAGTTTTGGTTCAAAACCATGATTTGCATGATATATGACTCAAGGAAAGCTTCATAAATTCAATCTGTTTTACAAATAAATAATTGGATCTAAAATGAGGTTTAATAGATTTTGAAAAACATATTTTTGGAGGAAAATCAGTCAACTATTTTTCAGAAATCAATTTACTGCATTTTTTCTGTTTTTTTTTAAATAATTGATTGAATGTTTGAAATAATCGATTGAATTTTAGTTGTTTTAACTATTTTTAAACCAGTTTGTTTATAAAAGGGAAGCGAGCATTTTTTAATTTACCTACCACATTTGATTGAATCTTTTGAAATAATCTAAGATTGAAAACGTGCCCTTACCGTGAGAACTTATTTTACACAATTTACATTAAGAAAAAATCAAGAACTTGAATCTTGAAGCCTTGCTTTGTGTGATTTTCGTGCAACATTGGTTCTGCACTAGAGCTAAGTCTTCTACACTAATTTAAATTTGTTTGTAATCTTTTTTTTGTGTAGAAGCATTATTGTTAACATTGCTACTGTATTGAGAGTAGTTTGGTTGCAAATTACATAGGGTTTGTGATTTGCAATTGTGCGTTTGGTACCCATATTGGATAGGATTTGTAATTTGGGTTTGTGCATTAGGGTTCTACACTGTTTACAACTGCTAGGGTGCAGTGGACTGTGTGCTACGGTATACAGTGGGTTTCTTGCTTTGAGCAAGTGTAATTGACTTTGTATTGAATTGATCTTGTTGATCTTTAGTGGAATTCTTTGATTGTTGGCAAATGACTAGACATAACCCTTGAGGAAGGGTGAACCAGTATAAATCTTGGTGTTCTTGATCTCTCTTTCCCTCATCTTGATCACTTTTCAATTCTGCTGTCATATTTTCAATTAATTGTTCATCGCGATCAATCAATTGTTCATAACTTTTGTTGTTGTTCTGAGACTTGATCAACTGGTTATTTCATTCACTTAATTGATTGTTGTCTGTTCTTGATTCTGTGTGCTGTTTTTATCTGAGAAGTTAATTGATATTCTGTAAACTCACTTTCATTAAGGAATTCCAATTTACTATTTTCTGGATTAAATCAATTGTTTGCTCTGCTACTGTTATTTTTGTATTTTCTGCAATTGGTTGAGCTATTTGTCAAATTGACTGGTTTTAAATCTTGACTTCAGTTTGAGTATTTTCAATTAACTATTTCTATTGTTTATCTGAATGTTTCTGGGCAATGTTGTACTGAGTTCTTTATTCAATTGACTGCATCTATGTTTGAATAATTTGTTATCTGTTGTTTATTGCTCTTAGTGCTATACTCAATTAATTGTTTCTGGCATTCACTTGACTGTTTTTGGACTGATCTAGACTGTGCACTAATTTCAATTTATTGTTTCCGTATTTCAATCTGTTGATATTTGTTGTTTATAGTTCTGTGTGTGCATTCGGTTGATTTTTCTTGATCTGGAATTTATTGACTTTTTGTTGTGCACTTTAAAACCACACTTTTGATTCTTTCAATTAAGAACTTTCATTTTATACTTCAATACTTTTGATTTTTGCAAAAATTTTTGAAAGTTCAATTCACCCCATCTTGAACTCGGCATAAACTTGTTTTCATGTTTTTAATAAATATTGTAATTATTTGTTTTATTAAGTATGAATTGTATGAATTTGACTTAAATTGAATAAATGTTTATGTATGGTATGATGTAGTATAAATGTTTGTTAATGTTATGGAATGGTGATCGAGACATAGTATCTTAGGAAAGGAGATACCCGTGTTGAGATGGTTAAGATGTAAATTGTTTGAGGATTTGTTGAGGATGAGGTATCCTAAGTCTATTGGTACCATAGAATCAAATATATGAAAGGTACTAGGTGGTGAGAGTTGAAGGAGGTCCATTAAACTAAAACTACAGTTGAAAGAGCTGGTCAGGACAAATATATGAATTTACCCTATCAGACGATGTTATGATTGGTTGGAGATTGTGTGAATTTGCAGTTAAAAGGGTCATATGATAGGTGCTAACCTCTGAGTCGGATTCAATGCATAAGTCTTCCGGAATTAGAGAGTCTAGTATATTTGTATGTGAGTCAGTATATGTATGATGAGTTATTGTAAAGATGTGATAATAACAATGTGATGTATGAGCTGAATTATGAAAGCCTGGTTTGTTGTAGTTTGGTTGAGATAGAAATCTAATTTATGAATATACATTTTTTTAAAACTCTCTAGCTTACACTTCTTTTTGTGTGGTATTTGTTTTGTTTTTAGATTTGTGATAGTGAGCAGAAGATTTGATAGGCGGTTTGACTCCTCAATAAGCTGATAAAGACGATTAATTTTATTTTATTTTATGATTGTATGAAGATATTATTTATTAAATCTCATGCAAAGAAGTATATTTTGAATTACTCTTATGAATGTATGAATATTTTGTATTTAGGCTTATTATAAAATTTCTATGTGATAGAGTTCCTATGATGTAAAAAATGTGGGATGTTACATAAATGATTTTGTGAAACAGGAACTTGTAAGAAATTGAAAGTCAGTTTACACATAAAAGTCAACTTAAAATAATCTGGAAAAACTTAAAACACAAAAAATTATTGATTTTGAAATTTCAAAACTTCCATATACCAGTGTTAGCAATTTGGAACCAAAATATATCAAAATAAAAAAAGTGCACAATAATAGATTCAAATTTTGAAATATTATTAATTATCACCTTTATAGAACATTGTTTACAATTTTTAGACTTACAAAATAAATAAATAAAATTTTCTGCAATGATGTTTAATTGTTTTTAAAAAATAGAAAATGTTTTACTAAATAACACATTTGTTTTATAAAGGAAATAAAACAAATTTGACGAAGTCAAGATAGTGTAAATCAAATTTCAAAGAATTTTATGTAGAAAATATCACACCTTGTCTAAACATTCACATATCATCAAATGCATGTAAATCCTATTAGACTGTCTCATGTGCAAAAGTTTTAGACTAACAAATGCAAGCAAAAAGAAATACTTATCTTATAGATTTGATAAATCGTCTAATTTTAGATGAACCTTTGTTAGTAAAATGTGAATGTCTCATCCTTATTTGACCAGTTCCAACAAATCTTGTTGATATTTGTCTCTTTTTTCTCACTTTTAGGAATGTAGACTTTCTTTCCTTTACGAACAATGAGCATCCATGCATCCATGCATCCATTTTCCCAATTCTAAGATTTGAGTCTTCTCGCTTGGATTTAATATATATACAAACGAAAGAATTTTCTCTTTTGGTAACCACACTATTTTGGGTCCTTTCATGTTAGTTTTCCTCCAAGGTTTACTCTTGAAGGTTCCTGCAAGAATATTAGTAGACAATCTAGGATATGCAATAGAAGAACTTGACTTCCTATTCCTTTTTTGTCATGAGACTTCCTAGAACTTTTTATTAACATGTCTAGGGATTTTTCATTAATGCTTTCCTAAGAACTAGATTTTCAGTTATAATATTATTAATGTTTAACTCATTTGATCCAATAGGTTGTTTGCCTAATTTTTCTCTAACTAACGCTAGTTCATTTTCCAATTTTTTGAGATTTGTGTTCTAAACTTCAAGGTCCCTATTTTCTTTACATAATCTTTCTTTTTCTTGGAGAAGCTCTGTGTTTTTTGAAAGGGAGATTATCTAGATTAGCTTTCTCTTGTTGCATTAATTCAATTTGTTTACATGCATTTCTTTTCATGGTTTTATATGCAAATGCAATTATACCATTATTAGATTTTGCTTCTTGATAAGCTAAATGTAAACTATCAATATCAGTAAAATCTACCTCATTATCTAAGTTCTCTGACATGGAGTAATCTGCCACATCATCCATGAAACCTATGTTTGCCTCCTCATCAGAATTAGAATTGGATGAGTCCAAATTATCCCAGGTTGACATAAGACTCTTCTTCTTTTTTGCTTATTTGGATCCTTCGTGTGCAAGTGCAAGAGTCTCCCATATTTCTTTAGCACTTCGCAGAGCATGAACTTTTGCAATTTCTTCTGATAAAGAACAAATCAATATATGTTTTGCCTTGGCATTTAATTTATACCTTTGTTTCTATTCATCAGTCCACGTATTCCTTGGCAAAATCTTTCCAGAGGTATCAAGTAAAGAAGAAACTCTGGTTTCAATCACTTTCAATAGATCAACATTATAGTACTCAAGAAAAGTAGTCAACTTGAGTTCCCATAGCTCAAAATTTTTTCCTTTAAATATGGTGGACGGTTGATAGGTTTTCATAGAGGCCATTGAGTCACCTAAGATTGTTTCCTCTCGTCCCATTAAGAACTAACGTCAGACGTTAGCTCTGATACCAACTGAAGGTGTAGTTGGTTTCAAATAGAGGGTTGAATGAAGGCTACAAAATCGATTTGCAGCGCATAATAAATAAGTGACAATAAAAATTAATTCTGAGGCACTCAAGACAACAATAAAATTAAATCCAAGGCACACAAGATTTATCTTAGTTCATTCAAACTTGAGCTAGACCCAGTTCCCTTAGGCAACTGCTTAAGAACTTTCATTAATCTACTTATTAGAACAAGTATGACGTAATACCCTAGAAAATAGCTTTGGCATATACATATATTAGAAGCTAAAATCTTATTTCAACCAATTAAAATCTATAAACAGTAACAATTTTCAATCAAAACTAGTAAAACACTTTGGAAATTCTTTCACAACACAGATTTATACAAAGGCATATTAATGAAGCACATATCAAGAATCCAGTCCAGAAAACAACTAGTTAAAACTAGAAACAGTTTGATAAAGTCTTTAATGCAAAAAAGCTAAACCAGATTTGGACAAGTATTAAGAAACCAGATTGCGGTTTTCAAGTTCTTGGCAAAAATGGCTAAACAATCCTTTATAGATATTGTTTGTAAGATGACAGATCAATAACTATGCATCGAAATTATTCAAAGCACAATGGATTGTTATACAATAGTTATTGAATTAATAAAAATTGATTCAATAGATAAAACACAATTACTAAACAAGAAACATATAAAAGATCACTTTTATAAACATTCTAGAAAAACAATTGATTAAAATCTTGATTTAGTTTATTGTTTTTGCTGCCAGAGTTGTGTTTTAGTTGTTGTCCAGAAAAAAAAAATCGACTGTTTTTCAATTTTAACAAGCTATTTATACCAATAAACGTGAATAATGAAGAATGGGTACACAAATTTGAATGTAGTAAGGTAAAGAAGATCACACAAGGATTTTTATACTGGTTCACTCTTTCTCAAGAGCTACATCCAGTCCGTTGCACAACCTATGCAAAGATTTCACTTAAAACAACAAGTTTACATAGAAATACACAACCAAGATACAATCTTGAACCCTAGAAGATTGATTCTACCCTTATGCAGAACAGTACCACATAAGATGCACTACCCTAGTGCTAAATGCAGAATCCTACTACAGTGTATTATGCAAACTTACAACCAAACGAGATTACAATGTTTTACAACACAAACTATACTCAAATACCATATTCAATTATAAACCAATACAAGATTCAATACAATTCAAATGAAATCACTTAAGAAAACTTCACAGCAACTAAACCGATCTCAAAATAGCAAATATTACTTATCTTCGAAGAGAACTAGCTACTGGAAGTTCATCCCAATCAAGTGTTATTGAAAATCAACTCAAGAATGAAAATCAAGGTTGTTCTTGGATCAATCTTGAATAATCCTCTCAAATCTTGAATGTATAAATCTAAAGAACTCTCAAGTGACTAGTTAGAAGCTTTTCTCAAACGTTGAAAATGATTTTCATATCCAGAAACATGTTGGCCGTAGGTTTATATAGTGAAACCTGTACTGTCAAGTAAAAACAATCAGTTGTTTCAAAAAAAAAATCAATTGTTTTTCCTTTAGCACAAAAGCAACAAACTGTTTTTCAAAAACAAATTATTATTTTTGTCCTACAACACCTTTTCGTATAAAAACAGTTTTTGAAAACACTTTTTCACTTGAGTAAAATGGTGAACTTTACAAGCAAAAAATGATAGAATGACACAAAGAAATGCAAATATGAGCTAAAGACACTCTACACTACCCCAATCAAGGTTTCTAAGCAATCTTCATCACCTCTTCCAAGGCTCCATGGAATTTCTTCATCAAATCTTCATTCCGAGGGTGTCTCCAACAATTCAAACAATCTCCCCCAATTTGATGAAGACAATTATGTGGTTGAGAGGTAGTTGCATTTGTGCGTTTCATGCTTTCTTCTCCCCCATACTTTGAGGCCTACAAAACACCTTAACAGATTTTCCAAAACCAAAACCAGCAAAACAATAGGTTAAACCAAAATTTTAGCTAGATAAAATAGTCCATTGCAGCTATGATCCAGAAAAATAACAAGCTAAACAGAAAAATAACTAGTTAAAATTCAAAGCAGTTTGGCACAAGCACAGTTCAGCAGATCAGTGTTCAGTGTTTTAAGTGCAGTGCATGCAATGAAAGCATGACATAAAAGTTAAGATTGCCCTTCATCAATTTTGGAGAAATTAAAAACAACAAAATAGAATAAAGAACAAGATAACAATCTTGTAATGAGAGGTGCAGAATGAGATGCATAATGAAATTATGCAGTAGATATGATGCATGGACAGTTTAATCTTCATTTCTGAATCCCATCGAATCCAACTGATCTTGAATGTGCTCAATCTCTTAGTGGAGTAGCTGGAAACAAGTTGCACAATACTCATGATGCATTCTTTGGTTGCCCGAGATATTATCCAACCTTCATAGCAGCATTTGCTTAAATTGAGATAAGGGTTCTCCATGTTGAACAGGAGGCACATAAGGAACTAATGCAGAATCTACAGGAGCAACAACTGCCCCTTCTTGGTCAGCAAACCCGCTTGGTCCTACTTCATCAATGCCTTCCACTTTGCATGTCCAAGTCCCATTAGCCTTCTTCAACCCAATTTTGTTGAGCATGGAATGATTAATCTCACTGGTTGGCTTCAAAATCTGCAAGAGCTCGTCTTCTAAGTCCACATCATAAAACTCTAGCATCCTTGAAATTAATACAGCATAAGGCAACTTGTAATTAGATATCCTTTTGGATTTTATCCTATGATCCTTCATAACAAACACCCAATTCACTTTCACATGGCTTACAAAGCAATATAGCAGCATAAGATCCTTCTCTGTGAGTGTGGCATGGTTGCTCCTTCTTGGAGTTAGAATCCATACAATCAGCAACACCAAAATTCACGGGTTGATGGCTAACTTGCCCACTCCAAAGCTCCTTGTTTCAGCATCTTGCCCACTCCACATGAAGATTGGTGTAAAACACCTTCACTAAATTGGGATATATGCAACTTGTAAGACCAAGGAATTTCTTGAGTTTATGATAATTGATCATCCTCCTGACCTCATCCAGTTGTTCCTCCTTCAACCAGTCAGTTCTGATATACTTGGGAACAATGATGCTCTTTTGACTGACCTCATGCAGATAAGTAACCATTTGAGTTTGCTCACCTGTAAACCACTTTTCAAGGTGGCCATATTCCTCTTCTGGAGTAGCATCTTGAGTTCTTGAACGTTTGCTTGGTGTGGAGGAAGACATAGCTATTGGTGGGAGTGAGTTTGGACATGTAGTATGCAATGAATATGCAGTGTAGTATGCAACTCTATTTTCATATTTAACAGTAAAGGCAATTCTGTTTTGCATGTGATATGTTAAGAACATAATCAAATCAGTTGCACATAGAATTGATGAGTTGTTCTTTGAATTTAACCAACTAACTGCATAGTCAAAGATTCACACAACCTGTTAAAATTGTACCAGTCGAATTGCATAACACCTTTTTTGACTAGTTGAATCAACAATGCATAAGCTGCAAAAATGGGTTTCCTTTTCTACTTCCAATGATGAGTCATGGGTTTAACTTATTAAAACACCTTGCAAGGTCCATCGGATATCCATTGCACACTCAATTCAAGGGTTAGTTCATTGTTTTAGCACAGAAAATTCCAAAACTACAAATCTGCAATTGATTTTAATCAATTCTGGAAAACAATCAATTAAATTATGGAATCCTGATTTTTAATCAGTTGTTTTCTGAAATCAACTAATTAAATAGAACCAGGAAAAAAAATCAGCTAAATTTGAAAATCAATCAGTTAAATGCAATGCCCAAATTTTCAGCTTGTGAATTTTTGAAAAGAACCAACAAGTTCAATCAATAGAATCACAATACACTCTTGCACCCTACAAGAACACACCCTTGCACCCCACAAGAACACTTTCATACATCTCTATTATATCTCAAGTGGGAAAAACCAGTTCTATTTTATACAGCTAAAATAGTTTCAAAACAGTTTAAATGTTACGAATCAAACAATTGAAAACAGAAATTAATTGATTGATTTTCTGTCAACAGTATTTTTCAGCAAACTGAATTTCGAAAACAATTAGTTTTATGAACTTTTGATAAAATGATTTTCGGAATGATTAAGTCCCCGTTGATTCAATTTCATATGATTAGTTATTAATAAACCTTTAAAGCTCATTCCAATGGTTCAAGGTTCATGCTCATGGTTTTGAATCACAGTCACACACACACCCCCTAAGTCTAGACCAACTCCTAGTGATTTTCATTCTTGGTCCAAGTTGACTTCATCAAATACCATAGCAACAATAGTGCTAACAAGTCAAACTTCATGGATTACCCAAAACCATTATTTCAGATAGAGATCCAAAGTTCATCAGTCATTTATTTGGGACACTCTAGGACAGCTGGGAACTAAACTTAATTTTTCTACTTCTTGTCATCTTCAAACGGATGGGCACATAGAAGTTGTCAATAGATGTTTTGAAAAAAGAATTTAGGCTGAGTTCAAGAGGGGAGGGGGTGAATTGAACTTTCAAAGATGTTTGCTAAATATGGAAAGAAATAATGGAAAGAATGAAAGTCACTAGTAGAAAACACTATTCAATGTCAGTGTATAATGACGGTTAAAATTCAAACTAACGTAGCCAAAACCGCGGTGCTATTTTTGTAAATATTTGAAGAGATATTCCGTCAGTTTACAAAAAACTGACATAATATACCATATTCTAGTTCCACAAATAACCGACGTAGAAAAAGACTGAAAAAAATAAAAATTCAAAATTTAAAAATTTTAAAATGGTAGGGGAGATACTACGTCTGTTAAGCATTACGTCGGTTCTACTGCTTAACAGACGTAGTATCTCCCCCACCATTTTAAAATTTTTAAATTTTGAATTTAGAGTTTAGATACAACGTCGGTTGGCCCCCAGAACCGACGTTATATCCTATTACGTCAGTTATTGAGTGGTAACCGACGTAATAGCCCTTTATTTTTACGCTCCCCCACACTATTTTTACGCTTACACATTTTGGCTCCCTCCCTCATTTTCACTCTTGTGTGTGCTGCTTCTTCACAGTTCCCTTTCACTCACGTTGTCATTTTCTCTCTCACGCATTCTCTCTTGCATTTTGTCTTGCTTTCTTGCTCATGTTCTCCCTGGTACGTTGTCTTCTTCCTCGCGTGTTGTTCTCCCCCATTTTCCTTTGCTCTCATTGTCTTTTGTGGTTTCACTCCATTTTTCCATTCTCTGGTTTTGGTAGATTTCGTTAGGGTCGATTTGCATTCACTGGTTTTGCTCTCACTGTCTACAAGAGGTATGTTTTCTTATCTTTGTATGCTTGGAATGCTTTTTGGATGTTTGTATCATAGATTTTGGGTTTCAAAAATTTTTGGACGAAAAAACTTCAAATGACCATAACTTTTGATGGAGAGCTCGAATTGAAACGCTCCAAAAGTGAAAGTTTCTCAAAATTGTGTAACGAAGCTCCTAGACCATACCCAAAGGGGATTCCAGAATTTATTTTTTCCAAAATTCCATCGTTTACACTACTTTTTCATTTTTTTGTATTTTTTTTCACTTTTTTTGAGTTTAGCCTACTATTTCACCTATTTATACTTGTCAACAAGTTCTAGAAATTGTTGTGATTTTTTTTTGTATGTATTTGAGATTTATCAAAGCAATTCTGGAAAATTCTTGAATTTTTTTTTTCAAATTTTTTTTTTAAAAAAGCAGCCCTATTATGTCAGTATGTTTTCAAGTGGTATGTGATCTATCCACGAAGCTGCCTGGCAGAATTCTGCTCACAATACAAATAACTTGGCTTGAAGTCTGGGTTGATTCATTTCATAACCTGCCACATAATTGGGTACCTAAATTACAAAAATCAATAAACTTAGATAATATATATATATATATATATATATATATATATATATATATTTATATAAATTAATGAAGTTAAGTAATATATATATATTTATTATTTATTTTTCTT
>Ga0099824_1001647_pt1 | contig 31798 bp, 13 predicted proteins | sample SiratrowhiteBW_FD_76837 | JGI IMG/M metagenome (GOLD analysis project Ga0099824, IMG submission 76837) | Root nodule microbial communities of legume samples collected from California, USA - Siratro white BW | ecosystem: Host-associated > Plants > Roots > Nodule | place: USA: California... | reverse complement strand
TAGTTGCAACTACTATTCTCCTTAGTTTGTATAATTTTTTACACCGAAACATGATAAAGGACAAATCGTACTGGGAAGATAGTTAGGCCAAAGGTGACATATGTTTCTCTTAGGATAGTTGGCAAGTAATGCATCTTTAGCTTGTATAGTAAGAGATCTTTAATATAGACTTGTCTTGAGCCTAATCTGGCTTGGTGACATATGGTGAATATATAACCTACAACATATAATTAAGCTTCGAGAATATTATGTTATCGTCTAATCATCATTAACGTTTATTAGACGAATTAAAAAAGCTACAGTGTTATATCATTTGTTAGACGAAACACTTACTATTTTCATGGTCAACTCTTTTAATACAATGTTTGTTATATGATGTTTCTTCATGTTTCATACTTTATTGGATTATAAAATTAGTCAAAATCATAGGGAGTTGCAATTTTTCTCTAACAAGAATTAAATCAAAATATCATTCAATGTAATATATATCTAATTATCAACTCAAGATTCAACCGATTCTTAATTTAATTCTAAAATTAAAAAAATCAAATTATATTCAGAAAGTGTAAAAACAAATTTAGAGAAGAGAAGACCAAACTCAAAGCGTTCAACGATCAATGCAAAACTCAATTTGGCTTGTTGGAGAAACTAAGAGAAGAAGAGGATGAGTCAAAAAGGGATTAGAGAGAAAAGGAGATAAGAGACAATTCCTAAAACTGAAAATTAAACAAATGATTTATGTGTACATGTTTAGAGCACATTTTAAGCTATATAAATGCGTTAAAATTTGTACTAAACATAAGCCTAAATATGGGCTCAATTGAATCTGTCAACCTAGTTACAAAAGTTTAAGCTAATACAAAAAAAATTGAATCTGCATGGATTCTTTTACAAAAATGCAAGAACTCTACCTTAACTTATAAAAACTCATAGAAAATAGTAGAGAACTACAAGTCTATCAAATAATGTGTGAACTTTGTCGTGGAAATGTAGAATCCAATGGAACTAAAGTCAACCAAAAAATAATATCTACAAAAAAAGTTATGATCGAAATAAAGAGCAAAGACCAAATTAACTTAAAATTCAAAATTAAGGCAAACATGTAAAATGAACCCTGTTTATTAGTCTAAAAAGAGATGAGTTAAAAACTGAGAAATAAAAGCATATGAAAAATGTTTTCCATATAGAATAAATTTATAAATTTTTGAAAAAGATATGTCATTAAACCTTAGCCACTCAGATAAACATGAGTATCTTTTGAAAATAAATCACTCTTAGCTAGGGATTTAGTGAGTAAAGGGAGACAAAGTTTTACTTACTAGAAAGAGTAGTGTCTTACGATGAATAAAAAGTTTAAAATACTTTAATAATTTGTTATTTGAACATGAGCAATGTTTTTGTGAATTTCAAGAAACTAAAAGCTTTGAGCAACAAAATTGGCAGTGTTTTTGTGATTCTTGATCACTTATTTTTTTTCCAACATGGAAGATATATTTAACTAAAAAGTTGAGAAAAGACCTGTTACAAATCTTTTTCTACTCCTTGAGAGACTTCACTTTAAATTTTCATCTTTAAGGTTTTGTCTATTCATGCATGCACGTAAAGATGCATTAATTGTGTTCCATGTAAAATTAGATGCTTCTATATTCTTTAAGCAACATCTTGATAGTTGACATGACTTGCCAGGATCAGTTAGATATTTTTCAACCAAATTGGAGCAAAGCATAGGATTTTTCAAGGAAGATATCCTTTCTAGAGTTGACATGGGGCGTGTGAGAATGTGTGTTGGTGTGAAATAACTTTAGCACATCCTTTAAGAGATCTTTGACATTGAGTTGTGCATTATGAGATCTTCTTGGTAGATGTGATGATGAAAATATTCTCTACAATACAAAATAAACCCATAAAGATTTTTGTTAGGTACACTTAAAATAGTGTGTGCATGCACATCATCTTATAAGACATCCACATATCATCTTTTAAATGAAGCAAAGAGAATAATGTGTTTTATCATATATCAGATGAAACACATGCATCTTATATGATTTATTGTGTATAAAGACTTTTTGTCTTACAGATGAAACATATTTATAATACTTTTGTTTTTTAATACCTCTTAATCAAAATAAATAAGGCCTTATGCATTTTACTCTATAGAGACTTTAAGTTGAAACACCATAACTTGTGGCACGATTGTCAACATGTCAAAAACTACAAAAATCTTGTCAAGGATTCAAGGAGAATGTGGTAACTAACAATTAGATTTGGACATCAACATTAATTTGGAAGCCATGGCAACATCCAACTTGTGTTTGAAAATACTTGCAAAACAAAAAGCAATTAGAAAATAAAGGAAAATGATTCTATAAATTGGAAAAAGTTGAAATTATATGCAATGACAAATACATCCTCTAAAAGTCATAAAGGTAAATACAGAGTGAGCTTCTCCACTAAAAGTCACAGAATTTTCCAGCGTATCAACACTCCAAATCCTTCTTGGAAAGTAGCCAATAATGTTTGCAGTGAAAGGAAGGGTGCGTTTTGAGCAGCCGTTAACCTCGATCTATCATTTAATTAAATTTATATGCAATGAACAAAAACAAAAAGGGAAAAGTGAGATATAAATACATTTTAAAATTATTGCACCTTAAATAAATAAATAAATAAATAAATAATAGGAATTCCTTCCAGAATTGAAGAATAGCAAAATTTCCTTTTCTAATAAGTTTTCAGTAAAGAGTTTCGTAAAAATCTGATATAACAAAATGAACAGTAATTAGCAATTAATAATAAATAATTATATTAGTAGCTCATCAATAATCAATACTATGGGAATAACTCTTTTCCAAAACCCTTGAAGATTAATTTATATAAAAATCATACTATCCTTCATGTTGACACAGTTCATACCACCTTTCTTATTGTAAAAGTTATATTGTTCTTCGTGTTATTAAGGTTCATACTTTCTTTCATGTTGGTAAAATTCAAATTGCATAGATCACACAGAGTATAATTCTGATGATAACATCGTCAATATAACATGACAATTGGAGAATGACTAGTTAGGATAGATGAGCATACTACAGACTCCATAATAACAACAGTTAAACTCATCAACAACCCCATGGAATTTAATCCTCCATAAAACGGATTGTCCAAATTGATGCACATGATCATGGACCATTCCCATTTAAGGGGAACATAATAACATTAGTACTATCATAACAAAATCTGCAATGTGAATTTTACTAGCAGAAATTACCGCACATAACACCAAGCAATAAAATTTGTAAATGAATAATTTTGAAAATTAAGAAAAATATTAGAATAATAATTCTATAACTCTTTAGGATAAATATAAGGATAGACAAGCCATCGAAAGTCATAAAGGTTAGAAAAATTGTGTTATGCTATTCTCTTGACATGGGACGTCCTGGGGTTTCTTTTGAGCTTTGAAGAAGCCCAATTGAAACCCAAATTAGGTCAAAAACTCAAATTCTAACCTTAGTCTACTTAAGGGTCAAATACAAGCCAAAATCTTAATTTACTTAACCCAAATACAAGGTCTAAAAAGTTTAGCCCTGTTGAGGTTAGCTGAGTCTCACTTTTCTTGTATTCTTCTGACCATAGCTCTAGTGGTTGGTCCCTTACCCAAGCATCTTACATCCCTAACCTTCTATAACTTTTGGACATATCAACAAGTCTCACTTTCTCCTTCTAACACTACAAAAAAATTAAAAAAATTAAAAATTGGGGTTATACTTTTCATTTATAATGATTTTTCATCTTTCCCTTAAAAGATCTAGCGTCACTAACAAATTATCGGCAGTTTCTATTAACTCCTAGAATGACAATTACTTTCCCGCGATTCTTGAATTCTCGTTACAACCAACAATTTCTAAACTCTTGTAACTACAAGTGGTTTCTAAACTCCTATGACTGCCAATAGTTTCGAAAACCCTTGCTACTACCGATAATTTCCAAAACCCCTACTACTGCCGACGATTTCCAAAACCCCTGTTACTGCCAATTATTTTTAAACCCGTATTACTAGCAGTTTTTGAATCCCGTTAATTTCATTTGTTGTTTTTTTATGCGTTGATTTTTTTGTAATGCATATATAAATCCTAAATCAACTGAAAAATAATAAAAGACAGAATTTAAAATTTTGATATTCATAATTGAATATAATATTCATAAAAGGAATAATAAACAAAATCTAAAACTTTAAGGTAAAATAATATAAACAATATACTTTAAAGGTTAAAACTAATCAAACATTACATTACCAATCATAAAATTAGACACAATGAAAAACTAAATAACATTCTTTAATAACTGTCCTCGATGTTCATTTGTTTCTTCATTATGAACACTTCATTTATCAGATACCTATATATAAAAAATAATCATAATTAGTTGCATACAAATTACAATATAAAATAAATTTTGAGATTATTTTTAATTTTATTTCTTAAATTAATTTCAATCTCTTCCAATCTTTTGTATATACATAAATTATTTTAGATTTATTTTATTTTTATATTATGAATTAACTAATAAACAAACACACAATAAAAAAACTCGTCTCATAATGGTCCAAGTGACTTACCCATGTCAATTCCTCATATTCACTCACATTTCTGTTGGTAAAGAAGGCCTGTTGCACAAAAAGAACGCAAATAGAACTTTTGTTTAAATGAAAAGAAAAAAAAATAGTGGAGAATGAAACATTTTAAAAGATTAGTAACTCATTTTTATGAATGGTATATGATTCAATTTTCAATAAAATTTATTTTTTATAAGTGATGATAATTCAAGCTTTTCAACCAATTTTTATCAATCACTTAAATGAATAAATTGCCAAACTAATAACATAATTAAACATTTTAAAGAAATCAATGAAGGGACAGAGAAGTTATTGGTGATTGAATATCACTTAGCAGGATAAAAAAAATAAGAGCATTATAATTAAATTCTAGCATTACCAGAGAATGTTGAACTTAAGAAAGGTTTCATTTTGGTATATGGTTACCTATGATTGATGAACCTTCCAACATTCCCATTATACGTTGCTTCTAAACATAGTGCCTCCTCATCCTTTAACCCCTTTATAGGCCAAAGGTTATCTTTTAAAATAGAATTTTGGGACCAACTAAAGAAGTAGATTGCTCATTCTAATTAGAAAGTTGATATTGGGAGTGGGTTGTAGAGTGAAAAACCAAAAACATGATAATTAGAAAGTTAATATTGGTCATTCTCCTTATGACTACATTGATGCTATTCTTGAAGGTTTCCTAGGGAAATACAATCCTCTTGCAACAATTATTCAGCATTGCACTGAACCTTAGACATTTAGTAAATTTAAGTAAAATATATCAACTGTAGTATGCTTCTGAAACAAGGCAAAAGAATGCCCCTTATTAACCATTTCATGGAAGGTAAATTTATCACTTTACCGTTTTCTCTGTTGTCCAGCTTTTGTATCATCTAAAACACCACAAACGAAAATGTCATTGCAACCAATATAAGTTAAAACAAACAAAAAACAATAAAAATATAGGGATCAGAAAGCACATACATCTTGTTCATGGCGATGCTTTTCATGTGTTAACAATGAAAAGTGTTTCTTAAGTTTATATCCGTCATTAATTTGTTTTATTCCAATGAGTTAAACACAAATTGTGAGTGCTCAAATAAATTTCACTGAAAGTAGTATGCTTTTTAGTTGAGATTAGTTACTGATTGATAAAGTTAAAACTAATATATACTTTGCACCAATTTTGAGGAATGTGTAAGCTTAATATAACATAGTAGACATACCATTGTAGATTTCAGAAGTTTTATCTTAACAAGTCCAGGCCTTACAATATTTGCAAGAATATTATCCTTTGTCCATTCCAATGCTACATTCTTTGGTGAATTGATTCATAGCTCTTGAATTATATTTACATATAGATATCGATTATCTTCTGAAACTCCAATTTATGAAGTTAGGTTGAATTTAAAAGGATTGAAAGATAGGAAAAAATACCTTCAGAGGATGCATAAACAAAATAGAAAGGCACAACTTTAAAACCTGAAATTGAGGATATGAATACTATGCTTCCATAAATAGATGTTTCTAGAAGTGGATATAGTAGTTGACATAGGTGGTAACTAGACTCAAAATTAGTTTCCATTATTGTACAGAAATCTTCTACAGTATAATCTATGAGGTTCTTGGTTGTAGTAGTTCCTTGGGTGTAGTAGTTCCGACATTGTTTATCTAAAAAAATGCATTTACAAAGTAATTCTAATTAAGTGAGAAATTGAAACCATAAAAAGAAAGACAATTGAGGAACCATGTATCATGAAAGTTAAAAGACTGAGGATGGAGCCTTGAATAAATTGAAACAAATCTTAATAAAAATTATTTTCATCCCTTTAAACATGCATTAACAGTACTAGTTGCTTGTATACCAAAGTTTTGTAATTAGAAATGTTATTCTCTTGCTACCATCAATTATATTTTGTTCTCCTCTTGCTAGCTATAGTCAGAACTTTCTCAAATGAAAAATTGTCATGATATGTGTAGTGTATATTATGCAGACACACACGCACTGGTATAAAATTCTCAAAGTTTAATCTAATAGGGTCATACCAGAATGTTGAGTTTTCCATTAAAGATGGAAGCAACATTTTTCATTAAATTTTCACGTTAGTCACAGGATAATACATCACATGGCAACCTTGTTATTCCAAATCCTTTCCTATTCCATCCTTCTAAACTTCTTTAGAAATAAAAAGTTGAGAGGAAAAAAGATACAATGAGGGAGAAACAACTTGTAACATCCAAAATAAAACACAATTGAAAAAATAAAATGTAATTTACTACGGTTCATTCCAAAATGCAGATATTTACTGAAATTTTTGAAAACATTGGTGAGACTTGGCTAAAGTTTGAAACCCCGATGTATACATATCTTTCTAGAGGTTATTATAACATCCGCCAACAAACTCCAGTTAATATTAAAATTTTCGAGTGTAAAATCCTAACATATTAATATCTCAAATTCATGATTAGTTGTTACATTGCTACATCATCTAATTGTAAATGTCATTAATATTAATTTAACTACAGTGACTATTTTTAAACCAAATTAAGACCTTTATATATAATAGGACTAAATTAAAAAAAATGGAAAAATAGAAGAGAAAAAAAGCTATTAAACCTTCTTTGTTTTATATTGAGATAATGTTTTGTACAATATTAATTAAGGTGAGTTGTTTGTGATGTAGTATGTTTAAATAAATTTAATTTATAATTAAGGTTTCTGGACTAACTTCACTTGAAAGATTTTTAGAATATAGATAAATAAATTTTTCATAAGTTAACACTTATTTATGTATAAATTAAAAATAAAATTTAGAGGAAATATATAAACAATTTTAGAAATTAATCGATGTATGAGTTAAATAATTTGTTTTAAGAAGTGTTTATAAATGAGGTTTTCAAACGTACTTTAACTTAAAAATAAAAGAAAAGAAACCTACACGCATGGAACACTTTGCTTTGGTACCTTTGGAAGTTGTCAACCATCCATGAACAAACATTGATCATTTCAAGAGATAGCAAATCCCGTTGTCTCAACTCCCTCTTCACTTATACGTTCCTCAAGCAACCATCTAAAAATTTGTAAATTTAAAAATGCTACAATAATTAAAAAAAACTAAATAGGGTTATTTTTTTCGATGCAAAGAAAATTATACCCTTTCATTTATAATGTAATGCGTAAAGTCGGAACAAACTAAAAAAAAAAAGGTCAAAAGTATAATCTTGAAGCTCTAACTAGTGTGTGAGCCACACAAACTTGTTTGTTTTTAAATAAAACGTACCTCTATATTTGGTGAAGATAGAATTTATTTTGATAAGATTTAACAGTACAACCAAACTCAGAAATAATTTTCAATGGAATAACATGGGAGCTATCAAGTACATGCTTGTTGTCAAGCTAATTACAAAAATCATAATATGTTTTTTTACGTGTCGACTCACTATACCATTCTAAAATCTCTATATCATTTTCACTTCAATATATATAAAAGTTTTATAAAATTTTGTTTTTAGTAATGTGTCATTTGCTAGTTAATATTTTGAAGATAAAATAATAATTATTTTATTCTTATAAATGAGGTTATTCAAAATTTGAGATCTTAAATTTCATGCTGTACAACATTCAAGCATTCAGATATTAAACTTATGACCATTATACAATCAAAAGAGTCTAAATAGGAGTCTTGTCTCACTCTATAATTGTACACTCCTAAAAGAATACATTTATAGAAATCATACCTAAGAATGTTATTCTCCTCAGTATGTATTTACCATTTAGTATTTTAAAAATACACATAACATAACTATTTAAAAGTAAAAAAATAAAACGGAAAAGAAGTGTAGAAAAATGAAATAAAAGAATGGACAAATATGGTAAAAAATACTATTCATTTATTTGCAAACTCTCTTGAAATAGAATACGTCTAAAACTAATGTTTCACAACCTTTGAACAAATACAAAATATTTATCCTCACTTTCAAATCACCAACAATGGAACAATAAATTGACATGAAACAACCCCCAAAAAGAAATCCCAGTTGTATTCCACTAAACAAACTGCACAGGAAAATGGTAATTCTAAGAAAGATTACTTGAAAACAATGGAAAAAAAGAAAGTGCCATGATAGCTTTTCTAATAGCTAGGATTCAAAAAGAGTCAAGCTACATGAACTTACTTTTCTTTAACTGAATAATTAAATCATGAGTTGAAGAAGCTTTATATAATGGGCAAGAAGCTGAAGTGTTGGAAATGCAAAGACATAATATCGACATATTAGCCAAATTAAGACAAAGAATGAGCCGAATGCTAGGTAAATCACAAATAATAAGGGGTTTGGATGACAACATGTTGTCAACACAAGTTCATATAGTCCTTTTATTTTTTAGGTAAGACATCTTTTCCCACTATGGATGCACGTAATTCCATTGTATGAGGTCATTTTTGCTTTTCTGACTCCATCTCTATCTTCACTCCAAATGACCAAAATGCCCTTGGGTACCCTAAAATGCTTTTGCCACGCCATCCAAAACCTGCAAATTATTCAAATGAGTAATTTCCAAATTCTCAATCTAATTCAGATTGCAGTATCTTTTGCAGAATAAAAATTCTTGCAGGTTTCACGGAACAATTATACCATAAGGGCATCTCAATTTAACCCCTTGGGAACAAATTGCATCCATCCTATATGTTTTCTTTGTAAAATAAAAGAATTCTACAACTTGTATACCATTTTTGTACATCGTTTTGTATATCAATTAATTAGTATGTAAACGTCAATTCATCCAGATTTTATGTTATTTAACTGTTCTAACTTTATATATTTTAATTGATCATTAAGTTCAAATTGTGAAAAGACAGTATGCTCTTATAAAAGTATTTTGGTTTAAAGTAATGAGTTTAAGCAAGTAAGATTAACTCTTCTTTCTTATCAGTGATATGTCTTATATGTAGGAATCTTCCTCTTTTTAGTGTTCATATCCATAGATTTGTTTTCCTAAACTGATCAGAAAGATATGGGATATCAAAAGAATAAGATTTTGTTATTCCTGAATTTAGTTGTTGTTCAATCTTGTGAAGTTTTGGATTCAATTTGTTACTTCTGCAAATCTCACTAAACCTGCAAAGATAATGCTTCAAAAGCAACACCATCATCGTTTAATAGGTGATCCCTCACTGATAGATGCATTGTCCAAGAGGTTATGTTTGTTTACTTGATACTTTTCCAAACTCTAAAACACAAGGCCTTAATTGAAAATACTTCATTATATCAGTTTTCCTTTTTTTCATACAAACTCCAATTTTTTGTTTTTGCTGTTCTTCCTGAATATCAAGTAGTGCGATGCAAACAGCAGAAGCGAGTTATAGTTGTTCATTACCATTTATATATCATGTTTTAATTTAGAAATTAAAAAAAAAAAAAAAATCCATCAATAAAATAGGCGCACAAATTTCACTAATTCTAATCTAATTTAGAAGCTTCTTTTCTTAATACTAATTAAATCCTTTAGAGATATATATCGATGTTTCCTGTAACTCAATTTCACAGTTTTCTAAAATTTACTTTACTTTTACAACTTAAAAAATTAATGAACAATATATATATATATATATACTATACTTTGAATAGTTTTTCATGCACGAACACCTTTAGTGCGTGTAACGATATTTATCATACATTGTACAACATTTTCGGAATACTCGTAGCTTTAAACTAACTAAAGATTTGTCTGAATTCAAACTCACTGAGCGTTGAACGGGGCGTTGTCTATCTTTTTTAACAAGTTCCTTGCCTGAGTGAAAAAAAACACTTCCAAGGGTCAGTTTGTTAGAAAAGGAAAAAAAATTGTAAGTAAAGGATCAAATTAAGAAATAAAGTAAAAATAGAAGTTTTTTTTATTGAAGATAGAGAAAAGAAATAGATAAGAAGTAAATAGGTGAATGGAAATGGATAAGAAACAGAGGAAATATAATGAGTTAATCTCACCTTTTATATTTGTCTCCTTTTTTATTTCTTCACTATCAAATGAACTCATTTTATTTTCCATCTATTTCTTTCCTTTCCACCTTATTTCCCTTCTACTAAAAAAATTCAAGTTAATAAAAATCATTCAAAAAGGGAAATTCACAATATCAGTAAATAACACTGACATTCCCCAAGAGTTCTTTAGATTGTACATGATCTTCTTTATAACATTTACTCTTAATGGAAGTACACAATGTCATGTATTTTTAATGAAATTAGTATAATGAAAAGGAAAAAAAAGGAATGTCAATGTTTTTAAAATAATTAATACATAAATTCCAAAGATGAGGAATATGGTTTGCAATTTGAGCTATCTCAGTATAATTTACTCTTAATATTAAAACAAACATTTCTCCAAATCTTCTGACAAAGATTGACCACTGTCCATATCCACGTTTTAGCCACCACTCAAATATCTCGATAGAAAAAAAATGTCTACTAAGTTGTTGCATTATATCAGACAATACTTTTTAACCTTTATCAGTGAAAGAAAATTTTTAATTTATTAAATTGGGATAAAGGTAAATATAAATTCATCAGTCAAAAGGTAAACAAAAATGAGTAAATATAAGATAGAAGGACAGCATTGAGATACAGTTATAATGATAATACTAAAGCCAATCGAGATAAAAGCCTTGCATTGAGTTGAGACTATGTTGTAGCTTTTCCAGTTCCTTCCCTTTTATTCATACCCCAGAATGATCAAACTACTCATTAAATTACATACCTTATTGTCCTAAAATAAATGGTAAACTTGACTTTTCTTGCTTCCAGACCAAACCTAAGAGTGCTGAGGAACAACCAAGTATCACCAAAGAACACACCACTATTCAATGTCGCAGTATTCCTTGATAAAAGGAATTCAACAATCCCTCCAGTTAAGACAAATCAACCTACAACCATAGATAAAGAATAATCAATTTCTAAAACCCAAATTTCTGATTTTGTTGATTGGGCAACTTTAAAGACTTGTAATATTAAATTACTACTCCTGGCCAATAAAATCCAAATCAAATGCATGCTTACTGTTTGACCTTGTCAAAGCTAACCAAATCAATGTCATAAACCAAACTATACAAAGTTAACTGAATTTAATATTTTTCATAGACAGAATGATTGATAAAAGCTAATATAAGAAAATTTACAATTATCCCCTTCTTATTTTTCAAAAATAATACAATTTCTTTGGTAGCAATAATTTGTTTTTTGCGATCACTACCATGGATAAACCCTACAACAATGCATAAACCCTGTTCCTATGCTATGCTTTTAGAGAGCTGCCTTGTGAGATCTTATTCAATGTTTGGTCAAGTTACAATATCCTGACTATTGTACCAGTGGTTAGGCACACCTGGAGATAACTTATATTCATGGACTACGAAAGATTCCTATTAATTAGTTAAGGATCTAAAAACTAATAATATTGAGATAAATATGTTTATACATTTATATACAATATCTTTTTTTCTTGATTCTCTTCTTTACAATAAAAATGTCAAGTTAAAATGTATTAGTACCAACTAAGGGATAACCATGTCAAAATGCCATTGGTAGTCCTGTGAAATTCTGACTAATGTCAGAACCTTAAATTCATTAAACTCTCATTATTCTGCAACAAATAAACTGTAAGGTATGTGACTGAAGCATTTGGCCCTTAAACTCCCATTATAGCTTAATGACTGTAGATTTTTTATGCTTATGATTTCGAAACTTAACGTCTCGATTGCAGAAAAGAGCACAACACAATTGCACATAACTTCTGACTACCAATAAATTGTTCATTAGCCTCCCTATCTTGAATTATATGCAGATTGAGCATTTGCTCTGTAAAATTAGAAATCCTTTCTTTGTGAAGGTGCCGAATGAACCGGAGACATCTCAGGCGCCGAAACTTTCCCAAACGACTTGATTCTAGAACGACAATGCATCACCTGTGAACAATTTGTTTACAAAAACAAGTTAGAGATGACGAATCTGGGAGAGTAGTAATTTCCTGTGCGTGGAGCAGAACTTTCTTGAAGTTGAAAATGAAAATTCCTGCGTGGGTACCCGCGTTTTTTAACAAATTTTTAATTGTTTAAATAATATTATATAAAAAAGTTTAAAGAGTTGTCAGGTGCTTAAAAACCGCTATTAGATGTGTAATTTAGTTGAGGTTTATAAAACCTCCTATAAAAAATCTCTTTTAAAATTATGTTTTTTTGTAGTGATTTTGTCTCCATTTATTTCTTACATTTTAATTAATGAAATGTTCTTTTATGATACTTTAAACAAAATATGTTATGTCTGGGGTTCAATCATACCAACATACAATAAATAAAACTTACGTAAAATTGATGATAAGATAAAATTGTAAATTTCTTTTACTTAATTACTTAACATAGAAAATCCTTGTGTGGTCTAAGAAAGAAAAAAAAAAAAGTTGGCATTCACCAGATTTATATGGTTGACATATGGTGTCATGGGCTGTTAAAAGATGCTCACGTTTAGAGCCTCTCAGAGTGGCTTTTATTTTCTCTCCTTTTGTCTTTTATATACAATGTACAAACTTCACTTTTCCTTCTTTTAAATAACAATCATTAAAACATCTCAAAGACTCATACTTTGCACCAAGTAGTTCTTACACAACCCTCTCTCTTCCTTCACTTGTTCAATCCCAAATACCTTCAAATGATAAACTTTCAAGCCTCTTCAAACAGCATCTCAAACTTGTTCTTTGTAATATTTGTCCTTCCCTTGCCAACCCTGGCCTTAGGAGATTGCTCATGTGACACAGATGAGGCCAAAAGGAGTGACTCAAGTGAAATGCTTCACTACAAACTTGGCTCAATTGCTTCTGTGCTTGTTGCTGGGGCTCTTGGGGTGAGTCTCCCATTGCTGAGCAAGAGAATCCCTACTCTTAATCCCAAGAATGACATATTCTTCATGGTTAAGGCCTTTGCTGCAGGGGTGATTCTTGCAACTGGGTTTGTCCACATACTTCCTGATGCTTATGAAAGCTTGACTTCACCTTGCCTCAAGGAAAATCCATGGGGCAAGTTTCCCTTCACAGGATTTGTTGCCATGATTGCCTCAATAGGGACCTTAATGGTGGACTCATTTGCCACAGGGTTCTACCAAAGGCAACATTTTAACCCCTCAAAGCAGGTTCCTGCTGATGAGGAAACTGGAGATGAACATGCTGGTCACATACATGTGCACACTCATGCCACACATGGCCATGCTCATGGATCAGCCGTGGCATCTGGGGATTCAGAAACATCTGAAGTAATTAGGCAGCGGATCATATCACAAGTAAGATCAATTAGTACATGTTTGAAATTGAAAGTAAAGTTCACAAACTTTATAATAACTTGATTGAGTTTTGCAAAGATAACTCTCTTTTCTCATATTTCAAACTACAAGGTTGGAAACAAACTCAATTTACAGCCAAATAGGAACACCAAACATGTCTTAAGTTGTTGATTTGCACCCTATTGTTTTTTATTTATGTTGGATTTGGAGTGTTTTGTGCTAGAAGTATTGTTCAGTTAAAGTTATTGGATTGTGTACCAGGTGTTGGAGATAGGAATTGTGGTCCATTCTGTGATAATTGGAATATCATTGGGAACTGCAGGGACCATTGATACTATAAAGCCTCTCCTGGTGGCTCTATCTTTCCATCAATTTTTTGAGGGGATGGGTCTTGGCGGTTGCATATCTCAGGTATTGCAAGTTGCTTCATATAATTTCATGAATCTTAAATGCTCCTCACAAAATGATTAAGGTCCTATGAATAATATTTTCTTCTTCCTGCTTTATCTTGAGATTAATCACAGAATACTAAAAAATAAATATTTTTAGAAAAAAAAAAACTATTAGTAAAATGGATCATTTCTCAGTTTTTTTGTTTAGTTTGATAGTAGAGGTCTTTCTCATCATTATATTATCAAATCATTCGTGGGGTTTAGGAAAAGAAATACCTAAAGAGGAAGCTGAATTGCTTAACTAATATGAGAGAGTTTTCAAGCAGAAGAGAAAAGTGAGTTAGTTTTGTAAAATGTTGACATGATGACAACATCCTCATATTTTCATCTAACCTTTTTATATAGAAGAAAGAGAGAAAGACCAAACAGTTACAAGTGAATTAAAGACATGCTTTTAATTGATTCTAACATTAAATTATTCACAAAGCTTTAAAGTTGGTTCCTAGGTTCATAAAGTAAAGAAAAATACCACATCTATAGCCTTCTAAGTAATGCTAAATAGAGCTAAATTAACTGTGACAGGCAAAGTTTGAGTCCAAGTCTACAGCAATTATGGCAACCTTTTTCTCCCTAACTACCCCAATTGGTATAGCAATTGGAATGGGGGTATCCAGTGCTTATAAAGAGAATAGCCCTACTGCTTTAACTGTTGAAGGGGTGTTCAATTCTGCTTCTGCTGGGATTTTGATTTACATGGCATTGGTTGATCTTTTAGCAGCAGATTTTATGAACCCAAGATTGCAGAAAAATTTGAAGCTCCAACTAGGGGCAAATATATCCCTTCTTTTAGGATCAGGCTGCATGTCCCTATTGGCCAAATGGGCTTAAAGGTTTTGGTTTTGATTAATTACTTTCAATTCCTCAGCTAATTATAGAGCTATTTCCTTTCTCTCTAAATATATGTTCCTTTAATATTAGTACTTTTTCTTTTCATTTTTCTCTTTTAACAGTGTGGAACACCAAAATATGGACCACAAGTGAAGTTAGAAATAGAGAAGTGTTGTTTATAATCTTTACGGAGCTTTTATATTGGAAATACAAAGTATTGAATGCTTTCCGTATCCTTTAATGATTGATGACGAACAACCAAAAGCATGTAATATCTATTAAGTATTCAAAGGTATTTTTACATAGTGAAAATGACATTTGTGGCTCAGTAATATATACGGAAATTTTTTTCATAAAGACTTTTAGAAAAATAAAATGAGAAAAAAATAAAATATTTTTTATAACTTAACATTTATTTATTTATAATATAATTTATTAAAGTTTTTATTTTCTAATTTATACATAAACTAATTTTAATTCATGAAAAAATTATTTTATTTTCTTATTTTTTTCTCTTCTAACAATTCTTTGATTTGTTCATACAGAAAAAACCATGGTTGAACAGCTTATCTTATTATAACTATTATTATAAGTAAGTTATTCTTGTCTCTCTATTTTCTTTTGTAAAAGGCAAGATTAAAGAGTTTCTCTATTTCTTATATATTGAAATTATTTTATTATTAAAAATAGAATAACTTATAGAATTTCAAAAGTTTTTAAAATTCATTTAAGTCAAAAATTATTTTTTAAGTGGTATTAATATAATCAGCTAATAATATAAAATTGTGATTAGAAATATTTTATTAATTAATGTTTTTAAAATATTGATATCATACTACATTATATAATATTATATATATAACTTTTCAAAATTTAGCCACTTATTTATTTTTTATAGGAATTAAAATGTGTATAAAAATTAAATTTAAGGAGTAATTAACATACAATCCACATGTACAAATATAATAGTAGAAATATATATATATATATATATATATATATATATATATATATATATATATATATATATATATATATAACTTCAACTACATTAGAGGACGGATTAGTGAAATATTCAAGATTTAGAAACTAGATAAAAAAACAAAACCTTGACATTCATACTACCAATTTATAAAATAATTCAACTTACAACAGTAAGACACTATTTTTCCTAAACTATTGTTACAATTATATACTTCGGTAAGTTTGTTCACACTTAAAATAATAATTTTGAAACAGAGTAATTTTTAAAAAATTAAGATAATAAGATCTATAAACAATTAAAGAAATTTTTATGTTAAAAATAAATATATTACAGAAACAACTAACAAACGAAAATTAATGTATTTTATTAAAAAGCGTTTTAAAAAACACAAATAAACCGGTCTTTTATTCATAAAACTGGATCCAAATTTGTGAACAGGAAACAACAAAGATTAATCCATGTGAACATGTAAACTATCTTAATTCTTGTATCTCTCGATTGATCCTAATAGGTTAGATACAATAAATTTGTACTAATTAGAAAAATTATTATAAATAAACGATATTGACGTGGAATAAAAGCAATAAGAATGATTGCGTAGATTGTAGTGGTTGGTCAGAAGTCAACCACTGAGCAGAAGAAGCTCTCATAAGCACCCCTCATTCAAATCTTTTTTCTAAAAAGATCTCAATATGCCTCAACTCAAAAGATACCTAAGCCAATTGCAATAGATTAATGGGATAGTAACCGAAAATGTGCAAGACATGCATGTAAAAATGGTTTATGTCCCTGTTGAGCCACTTTCCTGCAAAATTGATCACAGGCTTAATCCATGATTTGACCATGGAATTTGGCATGTGGTTATTCTTGGCCATCTTGTTTGGTGTAGGAAACTGTTTAATGCAAAAGGGCCATAGGTTGTTCCATTTGAGGCTTTGGTTGAGGGTCAAAAACTTGGTCTGATTATGCTTATGTTATTAGAGGTCTTTATAAAAGTACTTGACTGCAGTTTTGGTCCCTGCAATTGGAATATCTTAGGGAGGCATCTATCTAGGAGAATAGCATGCTGTCTCTGAACTCTGATCTCGCAACCATGCAATCCCATCCATTCAAAACTGAATGTGCAGCACTTTTGATAGACGTGCATTTTTTTGATGTATGGCAACCCAAATAATAATAAATAATAATAGTAATAATAATAATAATAATAGAAATAATAGTAATATACCAAATTGGAGATAGATAAAATATTGAAGAATTTTATTAATGAATCACATCATGTTTAGTTTAAAAAATGAATTCTATCGTATCAATCTCATACATATTATTATGTAATACATATTAGTGTGTCGTTAGTCTGAAAAAGATAATTTGTTCATGAGACGTAGATACTATGCATTTACTCTTGTTGAAAGAGACCGTGTAATCACTGTCATACATATCAAGTGTTTGTTTAACTTAACTATAACAATCATTTTTGCAACAGGTTATATCAGTGTCTCTTGCGTGAGTCTATACTAGACATGACATCTCTTCATTGTTGTTGCATGATCTTGTTTGAGCTTTTCATTTTCTAAAACTAAAGCTTTAAATTTTTGTTTTAATTTCAAATACCACTATGAGAACTGGTTGTAGCTAGTAAAAATATCTTCATAAGACATACCATTTTAATCATCTTCATCAAACAAAGAGTATGATGAGTTCGATGAGGTTTCAAAAGAAGAGTTAGGGTTAAAGATTACCTCCATCCTCTATGTCTACCATCAGACACAGATTTGCATATTCTATGTCTAACTCTGAGTCAGAATCTTCCCATGTTACCATTAGACTCTTCTTCTTGAATCTAGGCTTTTATTTTAACTTGAGGCTAGTCAGTCTTTATGTGGCTTGGTCTTCTACATTCATAGCAAATGATCTTAGGATTGTCTTCATCCTTCTTTTTCTTAATAAAGCTCTCATTTCTTCTGTTCGCAAACCTCCTACTGGCTTAGCCTTTTCGTTTAAGCATCTTATGTAAACCTTAATCATTTAGAAGGATCTTAATCAACTCACTAGGTGTTGGAGAAGAGAAACTTCATGGAAATACAAGAATAATTGGCACAAGCAAGAAGAACCATGGATAACCCATTTGTGTTGTATGAGTTTTAAAGTAAAAATATATAAACAAGTAAAGAAAATTAATGCAAAAATGGATTGAGATAAGGGAAGCACTAAGAACATGTCACCTCTAATCCAAGAACTAGAGGATAAGTGTAAGGAGATTCACCACTTGAAAAAGCTTCTCAAGATAAAAACTTAAAAAAGAGTAGAGAAATCTCACATTCTAAAAAGCTCACAAAGGAGAATTTTGTTCATTCTTCAAGGTGTGTTTTACAAATGAAAGAAACTTCTATTAATAATGGAGAAGCTTATCCTAAAGGAGAAGAATGGACAAGAAAATGAAGTTAAATTTGTAAGGACAACTAGTTGTAAAAGGGGGGTTCAATGGAGTTTATGACAAATAAAGCAGACGTCTAACATACCATCTCACACACCAAGATATAACAAATTGCGAAGTAAAACAACTAGCACGAGCATGGACAAAAACAACACACAAGAAATTGTACCGGTTCACCCACAATCGAGCTATGTCTAGTCCTTTTATGCCAACTGCTTAATAAATTCCACTATTTGAAGACACTTGATTACACTAAGTTCACCAACCTTTCCAAGTTATCCAAGTATAACAACCTCTTCAGGTTATCCTTCTCAATCTCCCCCTTAAAAGAAACAAGAAAACACTCTCAAAGAGGGCACAAATAAATCTCACAAAGGTATAAACTTCACAAAGTGTACACAACCCAATGATACATGCTCAAAATAACATAGTGTAGACTATAAGACTTTAAGCACTTTCTCCTAAATAACACCTGCATATTCTTCGTGTATTGGTCTTGTTGTATTTGTATGTGTGTTGATCTTCATCCTTGATCTCTTTATACAGCTCCTTGAGAAAAGATCGTTGAAGAGTTTATCAATAAGGTCTTGATCTTTTGTAAAAACTCTTTTAAGGTAGACTCTCAATATGGAAGATTTTGATATTTCCTTTAAGAGCTTTTCTTCATATAAACCTATAGGGTTTATTATCATCAAAACTTAAACACTTGCATAGTCTAGTATTAGATTGTTTAGTGGGGTGTTGATTGTCTAAGTCTCGACAAACCTTGCTAATCAAGAGTTAACTTCACATGATTACAACATCTTGACCCCATAAAATTAAAGAGTATACATGTGTAGTTCCTTGAAATTAGGGAGATGTAATAATTACATGTGAAAAGTAATGATGATCTTGAGGAAGCCCATATGGCACGAAGGAGTTCCATTGGACACAAAAGACTTTTGAAAGCTTGAAAAGTCAAGTGGAAGAGTCTAACATAACCCATGTGATATAAAAGTAACATGTGATAGTTTAGAAGCTCCAAAACACATTCCTAACGCATAAATTTCGTCCAAAGTTTCCTCAAGTGTTAACCATCAAGTTTTAACCTCTCTCAAGTTTCCCTAAAAAGATAAGAACTACTCATGAGCAATCCTTAATTTCAAATGTTAGCATTTTTTATTATGTGCATTAATACTTGTTGTGTTTATTCATAACATGATAATTAATTCTTAGGGTATTAGAAAATATCATTTGTAATCGGGATCTGAATTGAAATACTTAATGAGAGCTTGTGTTTAGGAATAAAGCATGATTCATTTATTGTTTTAAGACCCTTGTGGTGATTGCAAGTTTTATTTATATGATTGATCAAGAAATTGAAGGTTAATAGATAAGCTTAAGCTCATTCATCTAAGAAATTAAGGTTTTGGTATTATTGCGGGTTGATATTGACATTTGTTTGAAAATAAGATAATTGATTTTATGTATAAAAGTGAGGTCTAATGAAAGTTTAATCCTAGCAATTGCATTCCATATCCTTTCCATTCCTTTTTCACATTCCAAGTGCTCATTAAAAATACAAAAATATATTGTAATTGTTTTAATTTTACTTTCTCATATAAAAATTTAAACTTTGGAATTGTTTGTAGTCTAATTCTGTTATAATTGTATTTAATGTTGTGTATGGCACAAATCCTTTAGGAGACAACGATATATTTATTACTTTTTACATTTACAACTGGTGCACTTCTCATCATAGCAAAAAAAATGTTAACAAGTTTTTGGTGTCGTTGTTAGGGACTTTGTTCCAATATATGGTGATTTTGCATTTATAACTCTTTTAGATTTCATCTTTGTTATTTTTATGTTTCATTCCTTTAACTTTTCATTAATTTCTTCTTTATATATGCAATTATTGAGTTTTGTGTTATAATATTTTATGATATAAGAATCTCTATAATGATCTTAACCCTGTTCTATATGTAATTATTTGGTTGAGTTTTATTATTAATGCTTGTATTGTAGACCTTTGTTGCTAATACATTATCTTAGGGGTTGAATGATATTGGAGATACATTCAGCTTTCGAAACTAAACTCAATCAACCTGATATGTGTTGGGAACAAAGTGCAGTCTTTGGCTTATTGTTCTAGTAAGATAATCTCAATGCAGGGAAAGAATCTCAACAAGTCCAGAAATGGATTGATTATTTTTTTAATCCCTAGGTACCTTAATTAAGGAATTAACTGGGTTGAGCAATAAGAACAAAAGAACAAATTGCGTATGTGAATAGGGAGTGCAGTTTTGTTAAAGTTTTGATTTTTTTAGAGTTTATTATTCTTACTTTCAAATTTTACAAAAAAAAAATATTTGAACTAACTTGTTGTTTTAGTCATTTTTTTATGTGGTACCATTCACCATGATTAGATCATTTGTCAGGCTCAAGACATCAAACAAGTGCTTCTTAGGAGGCAACCCAAAGACTAGCATAAAATAAAGACATACTTCACCGACCAAAGTGTGCCCGGTGGATAAAAAATGAAATTTTGGGCCTTGGGTCTAGACCCATTTGTAGGAGGGGATGAGCCTGCTAAAGATGCAGATACTGATGATGTAGAAGAAGAAGACTATATTTTATTATTATCAGGATATGCTAGAGAATAAACCTTTGTAGGATTTTATTTTATCCTTTAAATTTCATTTTTTTTTTAGTTTTTATTTTACTTTTTAATTTTTTTTTGTTTTTAAAATTGTAATTTTTATTTTTCAGTCTTTGTTATTTAAATTTCAACTTTTATTTTTTTATTTTTTATTTCAAAATTTTTTAAATTTTTAGTTTTTATTTATTTTATTTTTTATTTTAATAATAAATTGTGTAACTTAACTGATGGGACATATATGATGCATTTGGTTGTATGACATAGAGTGAGTTTTGCATATCATTGATGCTAATTTTTTATAAATGAGAATTTATTATGTTGCTCTTTGTTAACAACTGTGAATTAAATGTGTTTTTTCCATTGAGTTTTAAGTTTGTGGTTGCTCTTGTATTTTTGTGATTAAAAGTGTATTCATATTTTATTTTTAATTAATAATGGTAGTATATTATATGACAGCTTGTGGTACCAACAATACCAAGTGAGATTTTGGTTTTCAAAGTTTTGATTCATTGTGTGCTATCATTTTTTACTCATAATTGACTTCGAGTTTCTAAGCAAATTATTCATTTGATGTTTATATGTGATCAAGGGCATTTTTGTTTTTATTTCACTGTAGTTTGAGCCAAATAGTCAACTTTGTTTCCATGAATAAAATTCTTAAGCACCCATTTCAGCTTTAAAATAAATTTTTATTCATCCTTCAACCTTTAATCATTAAAAGTTCTAACATTGATGGTCTCAGTATGAGTTGAGAGAGCAAGGAGATCATTGTCCTTAGTGTGATTTAAGTTTGAGGGAAATTAAAAGTATTACATGGGAGTATAAAGAACATTTCAGATTTCATAAAGGTTATGGGTCAAGTTGTAAACATATAAAAAAATAAGAGAAAAAGAGAAAGAAAAAAATATATATTTCTGTTTGTAAAACAAATAATATGTGGAAAAAAATGATTTTGGTTCAAGTCTGGATTACATATACAAAAGAGTAAAATATGTTGAATTGATGAGTTAATCTAATTGTTCTTTTTGCTTGTAGTGTTTTGATTATCTAGAAAACCTAATTTTCTTCTTAGCCTAGTCACATTACAACCCAATAAAAGTCCTTATTTTGTTGCATGTTTTTGAAATATTTTAGCTCGTGAAATGGAAAGCAAAGTTAAATTATGTGAAATTTGAGGTAGAAGTGAGAAAATAACATGTTGAGACAACAGTGTGCTTGAGCGAAACATTTTTTTCTAGTGAGGAATGTTGTCTTTAGTTGTCCATGAAAACATTCTATCATGATTGTTAGTTTGTATTAAAAAAGTTACATGTATTTCTTCGTTACATTTGCACTGAGAGCACTATAGTTGAATCTTGACTAGGAAACAAATTATTTTTAAGCTTTATTGGAGAGAGCATACATAATTGACATTTGAAGTGGTTGTGTGAACTTGCATCTCGGTTGTTATACCATTATTAAATATTTGTCCATTGGTGCCAAGTTACCTTTTGAGAAGGCTCTAAGTTTGGGAGAATTTGATAACATTATTTTTTATGATATTTTTACACTTATTTTCGTAATGAGTAATGAAATCAACTATTTCTAAGCTTGAAACCTACAAAATCTCATGTTTTTATCTATTTTTATAAATAATTTGTTTCTTGTTATAAATAATTGATTACTTGAGTTTTTAATCAACTTTTACTCTAAATCTCATTAATTTTCTCTAGCAAGCATAAAGTAAAACAACAAAACTGATTTTATATTGCTTTACGCCAAAACCTGGACTACGTCCAATTATCTCTTAAGCAACTGCTTAAGAGTTCAACTAATCAAATCAATAAATTACAAAGAGTTAACAAATCTCTCCAAGTTATATCGAGTAAACAAACATCTCCAGGTTACACAACTTAACAAACCTTTACCAGCTACACGTGTTAACAAACCTCTCTAGGTTACACATTCTTAATCTCCTCTTGAGATTAAAAAATCATAAAATATTAGAACACTTTCAGAGAGAGCACAAATCAAGCTCACAAGGGTATATCTTCACCCAAACTAAAAAATTACAAGGTTTAGCACTCAACTAAAAAGACATTAGAGGCTCAAAAGCTTGATAATATTGTACCACTTATATTTGCAACAAGATTTCTTGTATAGCTTGTATTTCTTGTATTTTCATCTTTAGCATAACCTCTTTATATAACTTCTTGAATATGTCCTTTAAGGCTCGAAAAAAGCTAAGCTTGGATTCTACAATATTTACTAATATCGTATCTTTGTCTTTCTGATTACAAACGCTCATAATGGAACTTTGGATTTCATTTTTTCAAAGCATTCTTTCTTCAAATTTGTTTAAGGAAACAATTCAAAAACATTCTCAATATATGATAGTTGAAATAATTATAAAATAAAATTATGTTACATAATGTGCATTCCACTAATTTAAATAAAATCATGTTATATGAACAATTGATTTATTAGTCGTTTGTTTTGAACCAAAGTTGAAGACGCTTAAATGATCTAATTGCACAAAACACTATTAGAATATTCAGATCACATATGAAACAGATTTTGATCATTTAGTTTGTTTTTGTTATTATCAAAACTCAACATATGATTATTGGTCATCAACATGTCTAGTGGGTTATAGATCATTTAGGTTCTTGATCAAAGTCGTATCCGGTCAAATAATTACAATTAAATGTAGTACTAAGAAGTGACTCCTAGGTCGTCTCCCAAGGACTTAGTTTTCTGTCAAAGGATTAAATACACAAAGAAAGAGGAGTTTCGTGAAATAATCAAAATTAATAAAATAAAAAACCAACAAAACCGAATTAGTTTTCCTTAACCGAATTAAATTACCCTCTTGATTAGATTGCATTCCGCTTATCACAGGATACAGAAATTCATACTCAACTTATTGAACCCTAATTTCAACCCAAATTAATTAACTAAGCGAGAATTAACACAAGTTTTCCTTATGCAAATTAAGCATTCACATACATCATTCATTTCATCCCAACAACTCGTGACTCACTCCATCAAGCATGAACAGAGACACGAATTTCATATTAACTGAAACATTAAGCATGAACTAGTAAAAGCATTAAGCACATAAATAAAATGATGAAGAGTTAAGAGACAAAGAGAGCAAAAATAACACAATAACAACCTCAAAGCTTCATGGCAATTTGAATCAAAAGGATAACCTTATAAATTAGCCTTCCATTAAATTTGAATAAAGCAAACGAAGATTAAATGCAAAATTGAATTAAAATAGAAAACGAAATTGAATTGAAACAAAAACAAAACGTAATTACAGAGAAAAGAAAATAAATACATAACCAGTTTTTCTAGAGAGAGAACGGATTGAATCCCAAGAGAGAATAAAAAATATGTATGCTTCTTTGTTCGCCTCCCTGTAACAAGCGGCTAGACCTAAATAAGTACTCAACACTAAATCTAATGGGCCCAAATTTATTCAATTCTGGTCCAACGAATAAATACTGAAAATAAAAACTAAAAATAAAAACTGATAATGTGGCAGCTTCTCTTCAATTCCAGAATTAATTTTCAAGCCCAATAAAATTCCAAAGTTGTCCTGAAAATAATAAAATTAGCTCAGAAAATCCGAATTAAATAAAATTACGAAATTCTGGTGAATGAAGTCCAAATAGTGAAATTGAGAAAATAATAGACAGTTAAGCATAAATCACTAATCAAAATAAATATAGAAAGACAAGTAAATAAGGAAAAATAATGACTTAAGAGTTCTCAATAAACTATTTATAGGGTCTCAAACCAAGGTCTCAACAAAAGGTTTCCTCACTAAAGAGTGTTAACATCTTACGTGTATGCAATACAAGTACTCGTTTTTAGTTTGCTAGATGAACACAACAATGTTCTTTTTACAAAGTTTTTAAGGTTACAAAAAGAATTAGACAACGCTTTTGGAACTTTTCATTTGATCACGTATCTTTTCTTCTTCTTCGAAAGATAGCTTTATATAGAGCTTGAAAAAAGGAATCGCTATAATCCCTTTCTAATCATTGAGAGCTTTTAAACTCAGTTAGCTTCATCTTTTTTGTCTATTGAGCATGGATGTAGAGGTGCATTAAATATTTTGCATGCAAAATTAAATACCACTTTCCTCTTCAAGCAACATCCCATAGTTAACAGTATTTATCAATGCTAGGTCAAATAGCTTTTTACTCAAAATAAAATAAAAGAAGAGATCGGACAAGGCATATAGTTGGACTAGAGTTGACATAAGCTTGCGCTAGGATGGTTTTTACTTTAAGCAATATCTTAAGTTATCTTGATATAGACTTGTGCTTTGCAAGGATCATCTTGGTAGATAGAAGATGAGGAAATTTCCTCTAACACAATACTAAGTTTAAATAATATTTAGGTACAACTTAAAATTAAATTTTGTGTGCACTTATCGTTTGATGAAAGTTTCACTTATTAGACTAATTAAAAAAAATACAAGGTGTTGTATAGTCTATCAGACAAAGCACTTGCATCTTACATAACCTATTTGTTTTTCATACTTTAATATCTTTTAAATGATTGTGCATGTTTTTTACTTTTGTAATGACAAACATTTAATTAAAACTATAGAATTGTTAAACTTTGCTCTACTAATTGTCAAATCCACAAAACTCCATCATATATAATAATGCAAGTGCATTATATCTCTTTAATAATATCATATAAAATTAACATATGAAACACGTTGAAGTGGATATTCATTTTATAAACTAGAAAGTTACTCATGGACGTCCTTCATGTTCTATCTCACTATTAAATTGCAAACTTTTTTACTAAAAGGTTTCCACACATATTTTTTGATTTTTTTTTTTATCAACTCTCAATTTACGATAACCTTCCGTTTTGAGTCTTGCGGTGTGATAAAATATTTAAATATTTTTAGTAATCTTTTACATTCTTTGTTATATTTATATTAGACTACTTAATATCTTTAGTTAATTAGGAGATCGTTTTACCTATTTTATTGCTTTGAATTACGTTGATGTTCTTGTATTTAATTTACCTTTTGAAATGATAACAATCATATAAAGTTTTCCTTAAATATGCTAAAAAAAATAGGGACGCAATCATATCTTAAAAGAGAGAGAGAGAGAGATTTTAGAAGTTAATCTTTAGGACAAACAAATTTTCAACAAAATGAATTTGAATCTGAAATCTGTTGAAAAACTAGAATATTATAAATTTATTGGAGTTTGAGGGTCAGGAAATTTAGTGTCTTGTTCAAAGAGAATATCAGGAATAACGGAAAGAAAGAGAGATTTACCGTGATATTTAAATAAACCATGGCAACACAATTTATAATATATGTTTTTTTATTTTTACAGTTTGTATATTACTAATAATATATTCTATTTTAGTGATGTATGTTAGGCTATGTTTTAATTTTGGTTTAGAGTAAGATAATCCGATTATATGTTTATTAGGTATGTTGCTTTGTGATGACATAATAATTTTATTAATTTTAATACAAGTCTACGTATAATTTTATATTAGTGTTTTTTACATCCTTGTGGGTATTGCCATCTTATATGAGCAAATTTTTAATTTAATTTTTATATGATGTCCTCCTAAACTTATGTGTGCAGCCACACTCTTATAAATGAATCTCTATTATACTTATATAAGTGCATCTCCCACATTCATACAAGTAAAATTAAACCTTTGTGATATAGCTTTTTAATAACACTTCCCATACCAACATAATTTATATATTAATGCATTTCTAACAATTATAGGAATATAAGCACATCCTATAACGTGAGTGAAAATTATACTTACAATTTTCTATTTATTTTTCAAATGGTAAAAAAATCTAAAGTTTTTCATTAATTTAATATTAGCAATAACTCATTACATTAAAAAGTTGATTTTTGAATTTAAATTTACACAAATTGATTTAAAATTAAAATAAAAACCTCCAGAAATTTAAAATTAAATACTATTTCATGAATTCAATATTAGCGTATGAATAAGTTGAAGGTCACACAAAAGGTTAATATTTTGATAACCATGAGATAGATATATTTTTCCTCTTATATTATATTTGGACATGTTTAATAAAATAGAAGTGGCTCTCTCGCTAACAATATTTTCAATTGGTAATTTTTTTTTTCTAAACTATGTTGTATATTCATGGGTTTGATGTAAACCAATTTGATACGAAAATAGTTCTTAAAGAGTTTATTCTGGGAGTACTAACATATAAGTAGGCCAATATGTTAATCATGCCATTTTTATAGTAAATTAAAAAAGATATCATTAATAATAAATTCCACCTGTGTACTGTACATTGATGAAGAAATGGGGTACAAAATAAAATTTTGTTCTGATAACAAAATAAAACATTATGCATCTTTAAATTCTTTTTATCTAATACGCTCTCAGAAAATAACAGAAATTGACATGAGAGGAAGAACTTAGCTCTTCAGTCTAGAACAAAATGTTCTGATTCTTCCAATTTGATGATCAGAAGCATCAATAATTCATTGAAGAATTGAAAAAAAAAAGAGTAAACAAGATAAATGAACCAAAGTATCCAACCCTCCCCATTCACATCACATAGAAAGAAGAACACAGGTAATGTCAGGCATCTAAATGCTAAGTTATGTATCTAACAACTATGAACATGCTTGATGGCTGAAGCAAAGAAAGATGCCAATTAATATTTGTGAAAGTTACTTAGAGAAAACCTCTTTGTTTAAGAACCATTCAGTATTTTTATTTTCTATTGAAAATTATAAAAATATATATATTACTTCATCTTTACTAGAAAATCTTTACAAAAAAGTGAAAAGCAACTAATATTTTATTGTTATACTTATATTAAGAATTTACTTCTGACCAAGATGTTTGATTAGTTATTTCATTCGAACAAAAATTAAGCCGTTGTTTTAACTAGGTTCATTTCTTTCTTTAAAATATAAATTCACCTATTTTTTTAGTAATCACAATTTGAAATAAATTCAATTGGGCTCTTTCAAATTTAAAAGAAAAAAAAAATAGTTTCTCAAATTCAAAAACACAAGCTTCTAATTTCTAACCACTAAATTTGTGAAATTAAATTTATTCTTTCAAAATCGTTTTTAAACAATAATTTTAAATTATTAAGGTAGTATTTTTTTTTACTGTTGAAAGACTAAATTATTGTTATTTTTTATTTAGAGAGAATAAAATGCATATTTATCTCAAATTTCAGGTCTCGGAAACATAATTAAACCTAAAATGGAGGTTAAATTTGTAAAACTATTATATTTTTGTGACTGAAGAGGAAAGTTTCACAAACCAAAATCCAGTATGAAGAAGAATCACAGATGACATTCAGATTCCAAACACGACACTTTTAATTAAACAAAACTCTTTCCTCCCATTTACTCTTGCAAAAACATTGATTCATCTAATGTTACACTAAGTTTTCAAAATCCTGATTATAAAGGTGATCAAATCATATTAGTCCTACTCATACGTCACATCACCAATCTTTCTTTTTTTCTACTAGAGACAATTTTTCTCACCCTTTCCTTAAAAAGATGACCCTGAGATTTTAGGCTCTTAACTTGAGACATTGACAATGCAATCCCAGTACATGGTAGCCTAAAGCACACTTTCTCAAAAGCATCTTAACTAGTATATAGAGAGGGAATACCACACCAAAAGAACCATCACTTCCATTTCCGGTTTTGCAAATTTGGATGCACTTTACAAAGAAATGTTACAACCAAAGTTTTGAAAACAGTACATGATTACAATTTTTGTCACAACATTCACAGTGATTGGTTTTGTTTGAAGTTTTGAATTCACGTTTCAAATATGAAAATAAAATAATTTCATAATTCAAATTCAACTATAATTGTAATTACATGTCTATAAATTTTCGCAATATAAGAAATTGTGACCATGGATGTTATCTCAAACCTTGGTTAAATTATAAATACATATGCTGCCTCTAGGCATAAACTTCAAGGTTATTCATCTAAATAAACTTTTTTTTTTCCTTCATTATTATTACCCTTTTCTTTTCCTTCTCTGTTTGAACTATTTTATGCTTGAATGCCAAATGGGATGTAGCTAATGCCTTCTTGCTTATTGTTATTGACTGACGAACCTCTTCCTCACGCCACAGCAAGGGAAGTGGCAGTGTTTGCATTTGCATGAGAGCTTTGAGTAGAAAGCAAGCAAAAGAAAAAGGGTTTATAAAACCAAACTTGTATCTTTTCCAATGAGGAAGTAAGCATATATACCACCATGAAATGCACTTATAAAAACTCCCTGAAAAGGACATTGTTGAGCCGGTGAACCAATTCCCATAAAATACTCACATTTGTGACACCTTTTCTGCACTTTTGCCATGCCTTCATCCTCACATCTCAACCAAGGATCACTGTTCATCAAAGTTCTGTCACCCAAAGAATCAATCTTTATCCCAAACAGAACCCCCTTCTCTACTCTTCCTTTACTCTGCCCAATTCTTGGGGCTCTCCAAGGCCCTGTATTTATATAAAAACCCCACATTGTTCCACCTTTGAGTCTTTCAGTGCGCTGGAATTGCAGTGCAACAGTGGAGCCATTATCAGAAGCCTCCTTCTTTACATCTTGAGGCATTGCAGTTACCAAAATTGCAAGTGGGGTCATGGTCATGGAAACAAGAAGAGTAAGAAAGAGTGTTATGATGCTTCTCTTCTACCTCACTTTGTCTGCCATTTCTCTCACTCAATGTGGTAAGCCTCATTCACCTCAATAGCTTTCATCCCACTTGTTTTTCTATCTTTCTTTCCAATTTTTCTAAGTTAAACAATGTACCATCTTTATCATCCCAATTATTCCAAAATTTTAAATTAATTTCTAGATATAATTAACCATGAGATTGTGTAAAGCCATTTGCTTGTTAGAATCCATTTACATTGTAATGAGTCACAACTCATGATCAAGCATTATAATACCATTGTAATGAGTCACAAATATTGAATGGCAACAAGTTAATGGCTCAAAAGCCAATTTATTTCCCTTTACAGATGCAGATAGATCAATAATGAGGCTATTGAGAGGCCCTAAGGATAAAAGAAATTCAACCAACAAAAACCCAAAGAAGTTGAAAACAGTTAAGCATTTAGATGAGAATCCAACCATTTTCTCATCAAATGTAGAACCCTATAGTCTTAGCTCCCCATTCTCTTTGCCCCCTTATGAGTCACTGGCTCCAATCCCACTGCCAGAAAACAGCCCTCCATTTTGTGTGTTCCCACCACCAGGTACTCCTTCCACCACCATGCCCACCCCCACAGGCTTTCAACCCACAACACCATCACCACCTGACTTTTACACCTCTCCAGTTCTCCCATCCCAAAACCCACCTCCAAACCCCCTAATCATAACACCAGGCCCACCAGATTCTTTCCCCACACCCACCCCAGATTTTGTTCCAGGCCCACCCACTATCACCCCGGGCTCGCCTGAGCCCGTGCTCAATCCTCCCATCATTATCCCAAGCCCACCTGACTTCTCAATGGGCCCACCCTACTTTGAGCCTAGCCCACCCTACTTTGAGCCCACCCCACCTTTCACAATCCCTTCCCCTACAGGTGGCATTACCCCAGGCCCACCAACCACAATAATCCCTTCCCCCACAGAAGGCACTCTCCCAAGCCCACCAAGCACTGTGCCATCCCCCACTGCAGGCTCTATCCCTAGCCCAACTGTGTTTCAGCCACCTGTGGTGTTCCCTCCACCAAGTGTGCCACCACCTCCCAACTATGCCCCAAGAACCACCTTGTGGTGTGTGGCTAAGCCCTCAGTCCCAGACCCAATCATCCAAGAGGCCATGAACTATGCTTGCTGGTCAGGAGCAGATTGCACCTCAATCCAGCCCAATGGGCCCTGCTATCAGCCCAATACTGTATATGCACATGCTTCATATGCTTTCAATAGTTATTGGCAAAGGACAAAAGGTGCTGGAGGCAATTGCGAGTTTGGAGGGACAGCCATGCTAGTTGCAGTTGACCCTAGTGAGTCCCAACATCATAGAACACTTTTGTTTCCTAAATTTCATTAAATAAATGTTCACTATGTTTCTTAGTCTCTCCAAAAAACAAGATTTTGGCCCTTTTAAATTCTAATATTCTTATGCATTTATTTACAATTACACTAATTTTCTTAAAATTTAAAAATCATTTCTCTCAAACATCAAAAAAGTGGACCATAATTAACCTTATTACTATCAGTAATGCTACTTTTTTTTTTTTTTTTTTCTGGACAGGTTTCAATGGTTTTCGCTTCATCTCCAACTGAACAATGTTGTCTTTTTTTGCCACAACAGTGCAACTTTTGAATCCCCCAATGTTTGAAGAGTGAAGACTCTCTTTACCTTTTTTTTTTTTTTTTTTTTGTGTTAATAAGTTAAATTTTTTTTTTTTCCACATTTAATTACCAGCAAAAATTTTTTTTTTTTTTATTAATTTTTTTTAACATTTTTTATTTCTTTTTTTTTTTTTATTAAATTTAATCCTTC
>Ga0099824_1001638_pt1 | contig 31858 bp, 12 predicted proteins | sample SiratrowhiteBW_FD_76837 | JGI IMG/M metagenome (GOLD analysis project Ga0099824, IMG submission 76837) | Root nodule microbial communities of legume samples collected from California, USA - Siratro white BW | ecosystem: Host-associated > Plants > Roots > Nodule | place: USA: California... | reverse complement strand
ATATATATATATATATATATATATATATATATATATATATATATATATATATATATATATATATTTATTGAATTTTAGTTTTATCTCTCGAAGGTGAGAATTTTCTATCAACGCATTCTTCCTTTTTTTATCAATTCTTTATATTTAATTACTTTTCTCATTTATTATTACTTAAATTTAATCAATCCTCTATTTGTTTACACCCAAAACTTTTTTTACATAAGCCACAGTGAGAAGTGTAGAACATTTGAATTTTTAACGTTAGATCCCACTTTGTTATCATAATTTATTTATTTATAACCTAGACCTCGATTACAAATATTCTATCTCTTTCATTTTTGGATTTAATGGCTATGCATTATCAGGAATTTTTTAGACGTTAACTAAATGTCAAAAGGTAGAAAGTTATCATACAAATCATAATAAGAATTCAATTTCAATACAACCACGGAAAATTTTGTTTTGTTTTGTAGTACAACTTTTGCTTCAAGCTGCTACACCAACGAAAGCTGATTGTATTTGCATGAATTAATTCTTGATTTGATATCTTTGCGTGTTTCCATAAAAAAAGAATAATTAAGTTATTAAACTGTCATTAAATGAAAGGTAGAAACCTAACTACCAACTAGTGCATCTCTCACCTCATTAGTTATCATTAACATAAAGAGATGTGCAATGAAACATGACTAGTCTAAAAGTTAGATCCTCTATAGCAGCTTGTCAGTTTCCTAAGTAAATAGCTTCTTCTTTTCATTTATGAAGTTTCTCACCCTTTTGAATTTCTCCCCAACTATGCTCACATCACAACCCTACCATGGAACCAAACAACCAAAAATGGCATACTTTTGGTCAAAATCCCAAACACCCTTATCCAACCAAATTATGCAATTCACAAGGAAAACCACCTTTTTCTACAATATTAATTACTTCGAATCTGTGTGATCCAGGTACCTCGGACTCAATGAATTCAAGCAATTCCAAATTACTTCGAAGCTTAATTTGATTATTCATGATTTATTTGATGTGTTTTTATTTATGAATGGGATGATTGAAAATTTAATTCCTTGAATAAAAGAAGTGAATTGGACTTGCATATGCTTCAGTAATAAATATACAGAAAAAACAAAAATATGTAAAAATCGAATATTAAACTAAACTCTACTTAAATTACAAATCAAACTGACACTTGGTTCATTTCTATCCCTGCATGCAACTGCTATGAAAAACTCCCAACTACACATTTTTATTAGCTACAGCTACATTTTTACCCATTTTGTCTTTGACCTGACTTCTAAATGTCAGATTCAGACAGAGATGCAGTTAATTATCAAAATAACAGTAGAATTATGGAGATAGAGCAAAAAAATTTAACTTGTGTTTGACATGTAGCTCTACCTTTATCTCAGAGAAATTAAATATTTTCACTGGTGGAAGGGCCACCGCACTGTTCATCAAGAATAATTTCTCACATTAAACATTTTAAATAAAAGATGGATGACTATAGAGAGGGGTGAATGTGGACCTAGGACAATTCTCTTACGTTAAACAAATTTTGAAAGTTTAGATAAAGTGTTGAAGTTGCAGAAAGGCTACAGATATAGTGTATTATTTCAACATAAAAGAGTGGACCAGTGTGCTTGTACCCCAACATGTTCTATTTTGTTCTTATTAATATATCATTCATACTTCAATTATCTAGCACATGTATAGCTTTCAAATATTATATCTACCTTTTAAAAGAAAAAATGTTAATAAAAATAATATATGTTGACCTGGTAAAAGAAAAACATGTGCTCAGAAAATTCACTTTTAATTATTCTTTTTATTTCTTCACTTTTTTTCCTTTCACTTTCAATTAAGTCTCACTTAATTCAAGTAATTTGATTGGCTTAATCTTCACACTATCAGCTAAGTTACATATCAGTGTAGTGTGTTTGAATATTTTGGATGACATAACAATTTCATGTTATCCAGATGGCAACAATTGAATGTATTATTTTAAGATTTTTGTTTCCCCGCAAAAATTCCATAAGTTCATAATTTGACTTCATATTTCTTTTAGTCTTTAAATTAATTGTTTTTGTCTTGCTATAGATTTTTTTAAAATTTATTATATCTCTTTCATATACTCTAATATTCACCTCGTTAACATAATCACAGAGTTATTACCATTATAGATGTTAAAAACGAATGTAGATTTTACTTAGAATGGTTACGACAGTAATTCAATTAACTCTCAATCACAAGTAATCTAGTATAAAATATAATTAATATAACTTTTATAACTTTTTTTATTGTAAGTTTTTTATTAAATTTAAATTAAAATTTATATCATAGAAAATACAATCTTTTAAACTGTTTTGATATCATTTTGAACTAGAATTTTTTTTATTAAATTAAAATTAAAATTGAATTTTTCATAACTTGTTTATGTTATTTTTATTAAATTAAATACATACCCTTATCAAATTTAAATTTATACCTTTATTATTATATGATAAAATACATAGTTATAGAATCTCTATAACGAAAAAAATTGCATAACTCCTGAACTAAAAAATAATACATAACTTCTCAATACTATTCTTACAAAATTATTTATATTTTATTTTTACATATAGAAATGCAAACACACAAATACGAGAAAGGCGTGTTTCTATTGGTATTAAGCATTAAAGTTATTATTATTTAATTATATATTACATATCTAAAGACAATTACATAACTCGTTAGAATCCAACCTTATCATCTCATACATACTCTCTGTTAGAGTTACAAGACTTGGTCTCAATTCTTCTTATACAAATACCACGTTTTGCACATGTTATTCAACTAGAACTCCACCGATGGATGAAATTTTGTGAATCATTTGAGACTCGTACATATATAACAACTTCTGAAAATTTTCACACTTCTAATCCTGGACAAGTTAATAATAATTTAAACAATTCTCATCACTAAAACTTTCACATTTTCTTATGTTTTTTCTCCTATTTTAGGATTTTTCTACAAATTAAGAAACTTTTGATATTTGTAGAAGAAAAAAAAAACGACAAAATAAACAAGGAAAGGAGGATATGAAAATTATGACATTAAAGACAGTGTATGTGACGTGGCAGCATGTCTTGATTAATTGATCTAAATAGAAAAGTGAAGAAAGGTGGTGAAAATGGATTAAAATAAATTGACATGGGGTGGTAGAAAAAGAGCAAAATTGTTAGTGAAGAAGAGAATGAGAAAAGGTACAGTAGATTATGCCTATAGTAGATTGATTTTACAATAGTGGATGAAATCAATTGCCACATAGGGCTAAAGAAAGGTCCAAATTAATTGTTTGTTTGAGAGTGGATGAACTAGTGCAGTCCTTGTAGTTGCTAAACCCTGCAGCAGGGCATGATGAGATTGTCTCACTGATCTCACTGCCTGAACATGAAGCATTACTTCTCTGAGGTGAAGGATTTGGCAATGTAAGCGACAACGACAATTCATACCCTCCTCCATCTTCAACTTCTGCCTCACCTGTCTCAGTGTTCACATCTCCATTAATTCTCTTTCCACTGCTCTTTCCTTCATTTAATGTTGTCACCTATAAACAGCACAAAACACATAACCAACAGTGCCTCTAAAATCTCACTTGTGCCAACCCAAAAACTCATTCTAGCAACACTCTTTGCACATTTCACCACTATTCCTAAGACATGCATATATATATATACTAAAAAGGGTAATCAAGAAAGCAAACCAAGTACTTCTTCTTCAAAATAATGCTCCTAATCACACCCCCACATGCATTTTTTGAGCACTTACCATGTACTTAGATGTGAATGATCTAAGAAACATGTACATTTCTTTAGAAGATAAGAAAAGGTTATGATTTACCCTTTTGGAAGGAAGGAGAGAGAAATAACAAAAGCTTTAAATTTGAATTGACTGAAAACCTAGAGAAGAATTTTTATTTGTATAATCAAACAAAAATGGATACATTGATGTCTTTATCTTTCTTCTGATCCAGAGGGGGCAATTATAAGTTTTGGATTTTATGGAGAAGAAAGAAGTTGAGGTTAAGTCCTACTAGTGGGGTCTCTACCTTCAAAAGAAGTATCCGTATGGATGCAATAAAGGGCATAGATAAATTTCCATTTGCAAAGTCAGAATTTCAATAATTTGGGAGGACCACTGAATGTGAAAAAACTCAGAATATAAATTAGAAGCCATGATGACCCTTTCGGCAACATTGCAGCCCATGATAAATTTTGGACAATCACAAGCCCCCTCTCATGCATTCTCACCACAATCTCAAGTCGTACACAAAGGGGAAACAATCTAACCACTCCACAAGGCGATTAAATGTTACATAAAGTAATCCATGTACCTCTCTTCAACACTTCACGCTTTCTTATTTTAGCCACTTCATTTGCAACACTAAACGGGCGTTCTTTTCAAAAAACCAACTACTTGAGCACAATCAAAACAAAGACTACTCAAAAAAATGAAAACTAATATCCATCTGCAAAGTGCAAACACCAAGCAGATCTTTTAACATTGGTTCAACCAACCCCGCTTTCCAAAAGAAGCTAAGGGAAATAATTCCAAGGCCAAATATTTAATAATAACACCAGTTTGAAGCTGAGAACAAAGTTTGTAATTTAATAATATATTTTTCTATAAAAGATAGAGAAAGAAAAGGCACATGCAGCTGAGAAATTAACCAACGGTTTCCCATTTAACACACAACGTGATCCCAAAAGCTGTGCATATTTGACAGGCCAAACGTAAGATCATACTGCACAAAAGTAGAGTGCTTCTTCCAACCTATGGATTGGTCATCTCGGCATCCCACCAAGGAATAAAATTAAGGACAAAACTTTCTTGCATTCCTTTAAGTTTCACATTTACTTACTCATTAATCCAAAATAATAAAGAGTTTATATTGAATTTTAGCACTTAATGAAAGCTATAATAATGTGTATCATGCAAGTAAAACTCCAGTTATAATCAGAAACCATATCTATCAAAGTGCAACCCTAGAATAAATAAATCAAAACCTTAACCATCATAACATAAAGAGAAGAGAAAGAAAGAGGTTGAGTTTGCACCTTGAGGAAATCTGATTGTTGGTTAGGAGATTGGAATGAAGTGAGGTTGGGAAAATGTGGTAACAGAGAGGAATGGGGTGGTTGTGTCTGCCAAGTTGAAGCCTTACAGAACTCCTTTATTCCCTTGTGCTCAGCCATGGGCTTCTGCAGATAATCATAAAAACAGTACGGATTTGGAACTGCATCACATAATCTTAGGCTGCATTGCAGGCTCTCTGAGATGGAACTCCTCGTCTCGATTCTTGCTCTGAGTAGAGAATCCAAACGAAAAGGAATTTCAAAAGAAGCAAAAAAGTAAAAGTTGCCTCAGAAAAGCAAAAGATCAAGGCGAGCCAAACGCCAATCTCTTTTGCTTCTCTCCCACACACACACACACACTCTTTTTTTGACGTTTGAAAAGTCTGAAATTATTTCAAGTGAGAAAACAAATGAATAAAGCTATATGGGCTGACCTTTTCGGAGGGAGATTGCTGTGGCCGAAGAAGGAATCAGATTCTCTTCCCATGGCTTTCGAACACGAGTACTCAACTCCAACATCATTCACTTCATCAACACACCCATCATCGTGCTCCTCAAAAGATTGGTTCCTATGTTGGAAGGGTGTCCTACCTGACAAATACACACGTACCAAGTTACCAACACAATATAAAAAAATGAGATTTTCGTTTCTTTAATGTTAGAACTTAATGCGTTGTTTTTTTTCTGAAGTAACGACCTTTGTTGTGTATGAAGAATGCAGAAAAAAAAAAAAGGTCGTGGATTTCATCAAAATGCCATTAGAGGAAGATTTAAAAGGACATTGTCTAGTTATTCTCCCTACACTGTTATGGCAAAGAAGAGACTAATAAATGTGTAACTCAGTTGCAAATTTCCCAACTTGTGTATAAGTGCGAGTTCATAGGCTATGTTCTTTAACTTCAAATATGTACCAAGAGAAGAAACCACAATCAGCATTCAATGCACAACATGGTCTATAGTTCCCACGTATGGCATGGATACATGATCGTCATCAGGAACTACAAAGATTAAGACTCTATCCTTGTTCATTTGCTTTGCAGTAAAAAAGGTTCTGTACCTTGTCTACCCAACTCGCCTCTCATGCTTCTGTACATCTGGTTTGTGTAAAGAGAGAAACCCAATATTAATAAATAACACAGAAAATGGAACATAACCATGCATCACCAAAATTTTGACTGGTCAGAAAACCATGTTGTTCTAACGTTCCTGACCTGAAGATGACTCTTGACGTGTGAAATTGTGAGCCCTTTAACATCCATCAACTGAAGAACAAGCTTCGGAGTAGCCTCTGAAAAGTTAACCAAAAAATTAAGAAAAAGTTATCAGAAATGCTAGGGAAAACGGATCCAAAATCCTGAATCTAGAAAAAAGAAAAACTTCACTTACTTTGATGACCTCCAAGGCTATCAATGGCGTGAACGAAGCAACGGTGCAGCTCGGGAGTCCACCTTAAGCGAGGAACCTTTGACCTGATATATTGCCTCACAGCTCCTTCTCTTCCACAACTACCCATGTTCACTTTGTTCTTCTCTGAACCAAATATATATCCAACCCTCGGTAGAGTAAAAAAGACCTTCACTTTCTTGTGTTTCTCCCCCAACACCAAAAGGTTACGTCTTGCCCACAAGAAGTGCAGTTAGTTTCCACCTCTCTGTCTTATATATATCAGAAAGAGAGAGAGGGGGAAAAAAGAGGAAGAAAGAATGACCTTTTTGCTCCCCACGCAAACAGAAACCAGAGGGGGCAAAAGAGAGAGAGAAGAGGAATATCACGAGAGAAAATGAAAAGACGAAGAAGACATGTGTAAGGGCTCTGCAAATTCCTTAGGAGTCACACACACATACACTGATAATACCTGATATATACGGTGGTTGCTGTACCTTTAAGTTGGCAACGAGAAATGAGATAAACTATAAAAAAAGGAACAGAAACTACTACTACAAACTCAAAACTGAAATCCCCAAAAAGCAGAAAACTCAAAACACTTTTTCTCAGATAAAAATCACGAGGAGGCTTCTGATCTTGTTTGCACTGACCTTCCACGAAATGATTACACCTATGCAATTGCCAATATAATGGGTACTATCCACGGTGTTACAATTACTCAACTGCTTCGCTTTGACCTTTGTTTCTCTCTCTCTCTCTCACCACTTTTTCCTTCTCTCTCTACAAAGACTTACTTATTAGAATATGACCACTGCTACATACGCCAACGTCGTCATGATCACTGTGTAAGACCCCATGAAAATACTTTTTCTTCTTTTCAGCTATTATTATTACTCTTATACCTATTATATATACTCTCCTTCCTTTGTGTGAATGCAAGATCATTATTGTACCACACAACTTCACAGATCTGCCCTCACTGTAATTTTTCAAAGACCATTTTACCCTTCACGTAGGGCCCACACTGCTCCCAGCCCTAATCTAAACTTAGGTTACCTGTGTGCCAAGCAATAAACTGACTGTAATGCCATTTGGACGTGCATGGGAAATAGTACAGATAATACCAACAATAATAATTATTATATATTATTATTATTGTTTATTGTGCTTTTTATCCTCAAAATCTTTTCTTTTCTGCTGGGAAATTGTCAACTTCACTATTTATTTATCCGTCTTGTTTATTATTTCAAACAACTGCATATGATGTAGGTTGCTGCATGAGAACTTTTTACATACCTTTTGGAGCTGAATCTAAGCATGTTATGCATTTGTCATATATTTGTTTTGGAACATCCCTAACTTAATTTTGCCCTTGTTTTCTTGTCTCAAATAATTTTGTTGTGACATCCGAAAGATGTCTATTTTTCAACATCAAAGCATGTCTGTTTTTTAAGGCTCCACGTGCTTGGGAGGAAGAAGAGTCAGAGGAGATAAAACTCGAAAAATTGAATAAAATAAAACAAAAAAAAAATATTTTTAATTAGTAGAAAATAAGAAGATATAGAAAATTATGAAGAATATATCTAAAAGGGGTGAAAAATTGAAGATGGACTTATGAATTATTGACTAGACATTTCTGTTAAGGTCCTAGGGAATATCTTTCATGTCAAGGAAAATAAAAGAGAAAAGACGAAGTCAAAGAAAGACACATGCAAAGAGATTAGGGTTTAGGAAGTGATTAATGTGAGGGAAAGTTGAAGATAAAAGAAATAATTAGGAGAAAAGGCAAAGCAGCACACTGATGAGATGCGTACCAAATTTGCCATCCCAAGTAGACACAAAAATAAATCAGATCACTGGCACCTCGAAATTACCCCATCACAAATCAACGGCTGGGATCGTTGGAAGGATCTTTACGTCAACGTGATGAATTCCGTATGTGGAATTTCAACTCTGAACTATTGTCAATCTACACAGCTGGGATGTGCCATCAAAATCAATCAATCAACTCTCTTTACTATATATTCTCCTTATTTATATTCTATCATTTGCAATAATATTATAATAATTCATTTACAACTCTTCTTCATCACCTAAAAAAAAGTCTGTCACAAATTATACAACTTATTAAATACTACAATATTCACACCATTTATTTTATGTGTTTACCCAAGGTGAAAGAAAGAAAGTTGAGTAAAAAGAATATCATGTTTTACTCATTTAATTACATGTGAAAAAACAATACTACAATGTAATACTGAATTTATGTTTATTTAGAATAAAATTCAAAATGTAAGAGAAATAATTCGTTTTTAACTGTTAAATGGTTAATTTTTTTATGCTGAGACTCGCTTAATTATTATATATGTAAAACAAAAAAAATAGTCGATCATCCTTGTTATTAGTTGATCATTATTATTAATCAAGCTTTTGTTAATTTACTATTATTATTCTTATAAATGTTAACAAATTTTATCAATGTGTTAATTAAGTAATTGTATGCTTGTAACAAAAATAAGAGTATATTAAATCATACTCGTACTTCCTCTCATTTTAAAATAAATATTCACTCTTATTAAATTTTTAGTAAAATAAAAAATATATATCTTGTAACTTTTAAAGCATATACATTTTCTTCTTTATGTTATTCATAAAATTATATTTATCTCCTTTATAATAAAGTATCATTCATTTCTCTAACTTTACTTAAAAATATTATATCACCTAAAATGTAGCTAAAAGTTGCGAAAATAAATAATATATATATATATATATATATAATATAAAATTGTTTTTATAAATAAAATTTAAATGAAGTCGAATAAAAAATAGTATCAAAAACTTAAAATTTATGTTTAATTTTGTGAATATTTAAATTTAATATATACACACACATGAAAATTAACATGTTGTGTTCTATTTAGTAATAACTATAATTTTATTATTTAAAATAAATGAATTGATTAATTGTTTACTAATTTAATAAATTTTGTTTGCCATTTATAATTATTTTTGTTGAAATTATTTTCAAAATAATATATTTATTGTTATTATTTTTTAATATGTTTGTAACGAACCTTAACCTACCATCCTTATGAAACATACAAATTTAGGCTTAAAGATAATCAATTCTTATAGTTGAAATTCAGTTCATGATTATTGTGTTAAAGTTGTCCATACATCAAATAAATAAATTGAAACGTAGTTAATTAGATAAATAAATAAATGGGTTAAATTTTGAACTAGGTATCATTCGATTTAAAAGTTCATAAAATAGGTATATAGTTTATATCATTAGATGAAATTCAAGTATTTTTTCTTTAAAAAAAACTTATGATTACGAAAAAAAAAATGTATTACCCACTTTGACATATTTAGATTGAGAGTGTATTACAAATATTATAGATAATAATACTTTATTGGGTTGTGCAACACTTCTTAACTGTTTTTGGACATGTTTTTTTTTTACTCATATTTATTTTATTCTTTATAAACTGTTAATGACTATGCCACGACACTCTTTTCCAAATATTCCTTCAATTTAACATTTATACTTTATTATCAAACCTTAATTTAATATATATATATATATATATATATATATATATATAAATACTAACGGTTAGAATCAAGTTAGAGGTTAAAATAAATAAAAATATTCCTATCGAATTCAAATTCAACTCCTACATAAGCAATTTTTATGTAGTTAAATTAATATAACTTGATCTATGAGGCAGTTGTATATGGTAGGTCCCTATTAATTGGTCTTAAAACCAAATTTCTATTTTATACATGTTTGTTAGGTATATATATTTCATGGTAAATTTTTAAACTCTTCTAACATGTTGTATTAAAAAAAAAATAAACTATTCTAACATGAAATTTTTGCTAATTAATAATAAATAAGAGTAACTAAATAATAAATGTCTTATTATATATTTCAATAAAGTTATTTAAATAATCTTTTGATGATGAATATTTAAGAACAACATTAAAAGTTGTTTCTATCTTATATATATATATATATATATATATATATATATATATATATATATATATATATATATTTATATTTTTTTCTCTCTCACTTATATATATTTTATAATATATATATAAAAAAAAAATAAAAATTTTTTTCTATATTATATATATATATATATATATATATATATATATATATATATATATATATATATATTTATTGACTTTTCTCTCAACCTCAACTATATTACTTAGAAAATACATACACATGACAACACCCTTAAACATGTGAAACACTTAGTCTAATTTATTTCAAACATCTCAAATCAACATTCAATGCAAATTTGGTAAGTTCATACCATAATTCATTTCAAAACTATACATAACCCATCCAACTCAAAAACCATGACTTATTTGTTGTCTACACCACCCAATTCAAAACATATCACTAAATATATTATTAAAGTTTAATATAATTTAAATTGATTTACACACTCTTATTAATACATAATAACACAAATCCCTTTAAAGTATAATTTAGTGACAATATAATTAATACAATAATGTTAAGATGAAGTAATTAAACCATCCATTTTTTTTACAAAGTAAATTCATTTTCATTTTAATTTAAAATTAATATAAATTTTCATTTAAGATTTAGTCAACATGATATTATTAAATAAAATGAAAAATATAAGTGTCATTTTATTAAAATATAAGGGATAAGAATATTATTTATAAAAAATATAAGGGATCAAGTGAATTCATATAATATATATAGGAAGAAAGCAAACATAATTTTCTTTATATGTAAATATTTTTATCAAGACTTATTCATATATGGTAAATTACTAGATTTCTTGTTTTCATTACTTTTTTAAAACTTCTGTTTCCAGCAAAAAAAAATATATTTTTTTTCCTAAAAAGATTATCTAAATCACTCTATTTAATTGTTCAAGACCCATCTCATTTTTAAACTAAATCCAAAAAAAAAATTATCAGAAAAAAAATTCAAAACTATTAAAAGATTCAGTAATTTATTGAATATTTAACTTTTTTTTTATTTAATTACTCGACACGCATATGAATGTCTTTATCGTCCAAGTATGGACATACAAGCATGCATTATTTACCATATGGTATATTTGCCTCCAACATAATTTAATTGTTACTTAATGATATAAGAGTTTAATGTTTATATATCATTACATTTGTCCTCAATATGAAATAAGGTATTTACTGTGGAGTCTTCTCACGGCTTAGGTCTATTGTTATTGTCACTATCTGTAGTAAACCTACAAAGAAAACAAACATATATTTTTCATTTTAAATTTTTACATATTTTTAGAAAATATGCCAAGTCAAACAAAAATTTTAGTTTTATTTTACATTTCCTTTAAAATTTGAAAAAAAAATACTTCAAGTAAACTTCCAAGGTTAACATTTACTTTCGGTTTTTATTTATTTAATTTATAGTATTAAGGCAGAAATATGTTTGAATAAAATTCAACAAAACATTCCCAATTTTTTTAATTTTTTAAAGTGTAACAAATGTTTATAGTAATTTTTTTTTTTATTTTTTTTTTAGTTTTGGCACATGTAATTCATTGGAATTTATATTGTCACTCTCAACCATCCAAAACCATTTCTTTCTCAAATCTTTGTAACGATGAGCTATTAAATACTAACTGTGTTCAATATCATACATGTCACTGTACAAATAATGAACAACGACAAATTACAAGAGAGCATTTTGAAAATATAAATTAAAATTAAAATATGTTTTAAATTAAAATTAAAAATGTCATTATAAAATTTTTATTGAAAATATTATATTTTACAACAATAAACTAAAAAAATGGTTCCACTAAAGTACCGACATTTAAATTGATTAAATATATTGTATTTATTATTTTAATGATTCATTTTATTAAAATAGAATGTAAATAATAATATAAATAATTATGTTTTGAAAAATTATCATAACATGCAAATATATAATTAATAAATTATTTGAAGACACAATTGATTATATATAAATTTTGCATGTAAATCTTTTCACAATTCTCTTAAAGGTCAAGGCATGTTTTTTCTTTCTTTACTTCTTATTTTCAAATTCTTCTTTCATTTGGATTATCACTAACTTTTCCCACCTTGAAGAAGTCAAAACGTTGTCTATTCAAAGTTCCGCAATTATATGTTATTTTGAACACCAGCTACTAGGGGAAGGCCTAGTGACACTATTACAACCCCAAAGTCAACAAATTATATCTGTTTTTATTATTTTTAAAAATAATTAGTGAGGAAATTGTATAAATATCATTCACCTTTAATGAATTTTAAGCTTTTAAGATCTAAGTTTCATTAAAATAATTTTTAAATAGATAAAAAATAAAAATCTATAAATCAAACATTGTTTTTATCTCATTAAAATTCTATTTTTCTGAAGTTATAATTTTTATAAACTATTTAAATTTTGATATAAGTAAAAATTAAGTTTAGTTAATGAAAATCTTATTTTGGATAAGTAGTTTAATTTCTTTTTAAGTGTTTTATTTTATTTTGTAGGGTTTAAGAAAATATTGTTGATGTAAGGTTCGATATTTAAATATACAAGTATTGGGATATAAAACTTTTCTTATAATTACATCTAGGTAGAATGAGATAATATTAGCATATGGTCTATACAATAATGTTTGAATAAATGTCAGTTAAATTGTTATGAATAAGAAAGTTTCATAATTAATTTTTGGAGTATTATATAGTATATATGATATTAATGATTAATATGGAGATTGAATAACAATATAAATGACATATTGAAAGCATTTGTAAAATAATATATTTGTGACTCTTTAGTTGATTTTTTTTGTTACTAAATAAATAATATTATTAGATATGATATTGTTCAAATGGTAATTTGATGTTCTATAAAAAAATGTATAATATTAATATATATCACTTAATATTATTTAAGAGATAAAATGTGACATCTAACTTAGACAAAAGATGTCTAGATAACTCTTTTTGTATGAAAGAGATCCCACTCAAATGAAATGATCACAATAATCATGCAATAATGTATAAATTTTTAAACATATAAATATATAACTTAATCAATGATGTTAAGAGGTGATCACATTATATATATTATATTTTTTTAACTTATTGGAAGAAATGTAAAATATACACTAGTCCAATGTGAGTTGGCATTTAAACGAGTAAACTAAACAATTATTTTTATTCTTTATAACTATTGTTTAAGTGATGTAAGTAGTATGGGAATAATCATGTAATTTTTTTTTTCAATTATGAAAAGTAATACCACTGAAATAGAAGAATTTAGTTCGAACGAAAATTAAATTAATGAAAATGTTATACTTTTTCGAGATGTATACATCTTAGTACGTGTACTTAAGAAAATACTGAGATAAAATACTATACATGTATGTGGTGTTATATATATATATATATATTGTCTTATGCGTTGTTATTTATTGGGGCAACCTTCATAAATGTGTGATGGAGACACATATTGTACCACAAATGTTGTAGTAAGCACGAATTTAATTTAATTTAAAAAATGTGAAATATTGTGAATTAAATTTGCAAGAGAATTGAGAAGGAGTATTTATTTAGGGTAGTGAGGGAGCAGGTGAGGATTTATAAGAGGGGAAAGGAAAGAAACAAAATGGCATTCTCAGCTAATCAGAAGGAATTGTTCTAAAAGATGGCAGAAAGTGAAGATTGGGAGAGAGAGAATGAACAAACACAAACAGTGTCTCTCTCTCTTCTTCCCTCTCTGTGTCTGCATTTGTCAGTTATAATGATGGAAATGGCAGAAGGTAAAGGAAGGGAATGCTGGAAATTCCTGCTCAAATCGAATCATGGCTTATGGAACCATTCAATTTAATACCCCTCTCTTCTCTCTCCAACCCTCAATTTTAAATCATTTTTTAAATAATATTTTTTATTTAAAAATAATAATAATTATTTCAAAAGTGTGGAGTGTTGAGTGAAAAAGAACAGGGCCGAGAGGGGGTGGCCTCGAGGCCGCCGGTACCTTTGGCGTGAGCAGGCAAACGGTAATGTGCCTCGCCAACTGTGCCTTCTTTCTTCATATAATCCAAACTATGATAAATACATAATTACAAAAATATTTATTTTTTCATCCTTCTTTCACTCAATAAAAACAAATCTATTCTACTCACATTTTAAATGTATGTCATAAAAAAGCCAAAATTTTTCTCAATCTATACTGTTTTCGTAGTTATGACTTTTTTTTTATAAGAGAAAAGTGTATAAAAATTAAAGACAGCTTAAAAAATATTTAGTTATTAATAACTTGAAAATTTAAAAGTTCGTTAAACATGAGTGACTATTATATGCGTTTGATATTTCTTCAATTTAAAGAAAAAAGTAGATGAAAAAAATTTAGACAAAGTATAAGTAAGGGTTTGAATTATGACAAATATGCAAAGAGTCTAACAGCCTAGTCGAGACCCTACGAAGTTCCTTGTTTGATTTTAGGTAACTTAATCTTGACATTCTAATTTTGGTTAGATTTGGTGTTGGTGTTATTTGGAAATTAATAAAAGATGTTTTATGAATTAAACGTATGAAAATAACTTAAATAATTTGTAAGGCATTTAGAAAATTAAGCAAGTTACAATTCACTAAACAATGTTTTGTTATCTCTATCTAGTGAGAGTAAAACAATGTTAAGGGAAAATTTGTAAGTCAATGAAAGTTTTGAGCATGGAAAAGACGAAGGCATGCACGTGTTGTTCTTTCCACAATGCAAAACCTGCTACGCCCCAAATTGGGTTTGACATTCTTTAACATTGAAACCATTTTGTCAATAAAGGATCGGAAATCCATCAAAAGAAAACAAACCCCACTTTCTTTCTTATTCTTTCCACACTTACCTTCCTTCATTCAAGGACACCTAACAAACGTTAACATTGATTTTCCCTTAAACAAACACTTTAATCAAGGCAGCTCCTTCCTTCTACCCTCTTGCTTTAGGACAAATTGTTTTGACCCCATGCTTTTCTTTGCCCACTTGTTTTGACAAAGAAATAAAAGGGACCATTAGACACAATTACATGCGACAAAAGACTTCTATTTTGAACTGCATTATTGATGAGTAAAATACACGTTTCTCTGATTTCAATATACTCTCTACAGTTTTACAAAATAGTTCTCCTACCTTCTAAAACTTTTTTTTTTTTTTTTTATGCTTTTTCCATTTTCATATCATGTTGTGGTTTTCTCCACCATTTTAAGAAAATTGCAGAACATGTACATATATATAAATCAACAAATGTGACAACTTCATGTGGTCACTTTTTTTTTTTTCTTTTTACCGAATACGTAAATTAACACACATCGAGTTGTTTTTCAGCTAATAATACTTTCGAATTTGGTCTTAAATATATACTGTGCATTCAAAAATAAAGAAATAAATTTGATGTTTATAAGATTTTGTTCGAGGAAGTTGAGAATGTTTATAAAGTATATCTTGTCGCTTATAAATGTTCAATTTGATCAGTACAATACGAACCACTGTCATTAGTTTCACATAGTACTATTAGGTTTAGTAAGATTGCAAAATGAAATTATGCTTTAAAAGTTATTTCTAGTAGTGTATTTCGACGGTAAAAATTATGTGTTAGACATTGTTATTGTTATGTACTAATGCCAATGTCTTTAATTCAGTATTTAAGTTTTTTATTAATAAATTGTTCGTGTTCATTTTAAGGTGGTTTTTTCCTACAAGTTTCTTAAATTGAAATGAAAATTATATTATAATTAAAAAGTTTTAATTAGCAGGTTCAGAATTATCTGTGGCTTAAGAATGACTACTAATGTTTATAATAGCAAGATAAAATTTATTTACTAACATGATATAACGTGATTAGTTAGAAAACCCTAAATTTGTAAGAAAATATTTTAAGAGGGCAGTCTCCTTAATAAATTTTATTATATTGAGAAATTAGTCACAAGTTGTTCTTTCTAAATAAGAAGAATAATATGTATTTCTGAATGTTTTATTTTTTTTTGTTAATTTTTGTTGTCATGATTTACAAAATTCAACGTCAAAGTTTTTTTAAAACATAAGCTTGAAAGTTTAATTTGAAATCTTCTAAAAACCAAAAGGAGCTTGACTCCTTAAATATATATATAATAAATGACTGATATTTTTGTATGCTAAACCAAAGTAGTTATTAGTTATTAATTATTGTGTCATTAAAATCTTGCATTATGGAAGGGTCCCACAAATCAAATCATAATACTCGATGAGGATCCGAGGAGGAAAGTGACTAAACTATATTTCCCCTCTAGAATGCTGCTAAAGTAGGAGTTACATTTTTTTTTTTGTTAAGCTTCATTAATCAGAGGAGTTAGTCTGATAATTAAGGTCTGAATGTATATTAAGATAGATATTAATACTTAATGTTTGTCTGTGTCTTAAATAATATTCTCTTTTATTGGAAAACAAAACAAAAAACAAGGTTATTAAAAATTTGAGAATTAAAAGAAACAAACATTAATGAAAAGGTTAACAGGCAGCAATATCGAAGGTTTTTGTTGGTCATTTAGACACACAATAAGCGTCAGCATGACTTAAGAAAACAGCAAAAGGTAGAGTGTAGAATGATGCTGATATAAAGAGTTAAATAAATGAACAGTTTTCCATTTTTAATAAGAAAAGCAATTGAATAAAATAAAAAGATTACAAGAAACTTACCAAAACAAAAGGGCTTATCATTAGGTGATAATGAATTATACATTGGAAGTTTCTACAGTCAATTACGTGCATATGAGCTTTGAAAACAAAAGAAAACCTAATTCTGTATCTTAAAGGATTAAACAAAAGCAAAGCATGAAGATGGAGACAATGGAAATGGGACCTATCTCCATTAGTCATCACATATTCCCTGGATAGCACAAGAATGTGTGCTGCTATTACTTTACTTTACCCAATAAAGTGCTTTCATTGACTTACTCTGCATCACTACTTCGTGTTCATGTGTGTGTCATTCTATTAATAATTAGTCAAGAATATGGATTATATTGGTCCTAAACTGCATTCTATAGCTAATATTTTTGACTTGCTAATTGGAATTATTGCATGCAATTGTCACCTGTCACTTTGGTATGTGCCTTCACACTGTAAAGAATAAACTTAGGTTACATGATATACACTCTCTTCACGTCAAATCGCACTTACTATATATGTATGTATATACTCTACTGTTTCACCCTTTTTTTAAGGCACTGCATTATTAATTCTACCAAATACCAATAGTCCAAAAAATACCATCATCACTGAATCAATTCTTGCATATGTATGTCACACGCATGCATGCATCACATCTTATCCACTTCACCGTATTGCTTCCATTTGATTTCATTTCGGCTTTTTGTTTTGGGAAATACTCAATTTTTTATTACTGAGTACCTGGTGTTTTTAATGACAAAATAATCATATAAAAAAGGTAAAAACATTAAACATGTATAAAAAATGAGAGTGTTTTGACTATTTTGGATTAGTGAGATGTGTGTAGAGTTTGTTTGGAAGGCACAAGATGTCAAAGTTGGGTGTTTGATAAACGTCTCTGCATGGGAGAAGGTGTTTTTGCTTAAAAGGCTCACAGACACACGACAAGGAATTGATTAAATTCAAAGTTTTGTTTTTAACCTAATCCAAATTCAATGCCTTGAGAATGTAAAGTCAAGGTGGTAGGTATCTCTGGTTCAATCATTATTCATTCCCTTGACACGAGAGCATAAGTTTTAAAACTCTTAATTTTCTATTCACTTTTATTCACGTTTACGTTCCATATATTCAGCGGCGTATCCAACACACGAGGCAATGGCAAAATTTATTTAGTAAATAATAAATAATTGGGAATGGTGCGTTTTGTGTTGTGGGAAAATTTCAAATATATTAAATACGTCATTAAAAAAATTCAAATTATTTTTGTCTCTCTACAATTTAAACATGTATTTTATATTTTTTTAGTGACAGATTAAAAAATGATATAAATGACGAATTTAGCAGGTAAAATTATAATTAAAAATAATTTTGTTAGATATATAATTAACACTATATTAAAACCATCATTGATATAACTTTTTCATTTATAATATATATTAAAAAACTCTACAAAATATGTTTAAAGTTTAGAGAACCCTAAAAAAATATATTTAAAGTTAAGAGAGATGAAAATAATACAGTTTTTTAAATTTTATTTAATATTTTAGACATTTTATATGGAAGAGTATTTTACCCTAAATAATATTACAATACATTACAAGATTCTACACATTTTATATTGATATAGGAGTCCCTGGTTCAATAAAAGTTAGTGTATAGATTTAGGGATACACTAATAAATGTTTTTAACTTATTTTCATACAATTTGGAATATGGGAGGTGCAATTGTCCACAATTATTCCAAGTAGGTCCATCACGGTATACACTTATTCTGGCTAGCTTTAAGGGACAAGTGAACAAAAATATAACAACTTTTTTTTTTGGGACAAAAGCATTTTTTTCACTAAGATGTCTACATTTTTTTTTATACTAGTCCCTCTAATTTTAAAATGTATTTTTATATTTTTCTAAACACTATCTAAACATTTTTATTTCACTCTCTTTATGCTTTTCAACAGCTTATAGTATTAAAATTTCAAAATTAATGGACAATTTTTTCAAAAGAACCAAGACCGAGCTCTAAATATTTTAAAGAGACAAAGATATTTTACTCATGTATTTAATTCATGAAATAGTTAACACCTTTTATTTATTTATTATCTGTTCTATATATGTCGTAACCAAGGGTATGTTTGTATGATTTTTTGTAAAAAGTTTATAGAAAAGAAAGAAGCAAATTTGACTTCTTGATTAGTTAGAACTAATTACGTACAAATTAAAAATAAAACTTCGGAAAACTTTTGGAAAAGCTATATAATAAAATTTCTACTTGTTAACTTATACTAAGTTAATTCCAACTTGTAAAAAAAATCAAATTTTCATTTTTTTTTCACCAAGTGCTTTTTGAAAAGATTGTTAAAAGATGGTCCAAGCCCAAGATGATAGCCAACTGTGCAAAGGTCCATGCTTACTTTAAGTCGGCACCTGTTGTGCACAAAAGGTTGCATAAAAGTTACTAGAATTGTACACAATTTATGACCCAATAGAGATAATTGCCATATTGAATAACAGTGCAGCCATTCCTTTAACTCATGCTGCAGGGTACAACAGCACACTTGGCCTAAGAAAGGTCAAATGACCCCACTTGAACTCAAAAGTCCTGGAATAGAATTCGTTACTACTGTTTACTTGTAAATTTTAAAAGAAAATTATGTTTGATCGGCGAAATATAATTTATTTTGCTATAGAGGGCTTTTAAAAACTATAAATACATTTGTAAAATTTCTATCAAGGTAATATGGCCAAGATATGCTCCAGGGTAAACATATTTATTTATTTCCATCAACACTCACTTGAAAATAATGTTTCTGCTAAACTATAGTTACATAAGTTAAGATAAACACATTTTGGGCATCCAGAAAACATTATTGAATTTTGTGACAAAGATCATACTCTTTTTTCCCAATATGGACGAATTCAACCAATCAGGATAGAAAAGTCTCAATCACATTAGCTATCCAGAATATAAAAGGATAAGGTCAAGCGCTTAATAAGAGGATGAAAAATTCAAAAACCATAAAACTCCCGTCGTCCCAAAGCCCTCTAACTTCTGACATGGTCAGACATTTTTGTACACTGAAATGAACTGATGCGGATATTCATAAACGTCAGGAATATTCCCTGGTCAAACGCCGAGAAATTGGCAGTGCCAAACTTCAACCAAGGGTTTGAAAATGCAATCAAGAATGAATTTATTTCTCTTCCCAAACATTGTTATTGAAATTGGTTTCGTGAAATTGTACTATTACTTCAGGATTTGCGAATTTGCAACTTAAAACTCCTTCTATTCCTTTATAGTAAATCATCGTCTTTTCAGAATTCTATATTGAATCCTTGGCTCCGGTACCATCTCAAAACTGATGTTAGACATTGTTACCTCAAACCTCATTCAAATGCCCAATTACATCGTTAGATTAGATCACTAGCCAGGTGTTTTAGAATCACATCTCAATCTGGCAACTAAATATCTCAAAATAGTAAGTTATTGAGAATTATCAAGTCCATGGACAATGTGTGGGTGAAACCAGTTAGTTAGTATGTCTATGAAATGTTAACAACAAATTTTATTCCTTCCAAGCAGAAATATGGGTCCATGACAGAAGAAATAGCTAAAAAAGTATAAAAAGTCTGAAGTAGTCTTTGGACAAACACTCCAAGGTAACTTTGATCCATACAATAGCAAAACATGAAATAACATCAGTCCCAAGCAATGGTTCCTGCCAAAAGTTAAAAGTACATGAACCAAAAGATATTTAGAAACTGCACAAAAGTAAATAGAGATTTTTGTGTGTGCGTATGTGGCCGGCCAGGGGAGGGTTAAGAAGACCAACAGATTATGTAGAAACTATGAAGTTGGAAATGAAATCCACAAAGATAGACCTAGAAGCATATATATAGCTAGTGCTACTCTTTTAGGAAAAAATTCCCCTTTGTTATTACTTAAAATAATGCAGAACAGTTATACATCATTGATCATTTCCACTTGGCAAACCAGAGTCTAATCAGAAGCGCAAAATATAAATATCACCAGACACACATACAGCTTGGAGAAGTGACCAACAGCATTACAGATACTGAAAGCTAAACTCACCTGTTCATAAATCCTGCGGCAAATTATTTATTTATTTTAAAACAAAATTTTTTGTTTTCTCCATCACTTAGATTAGAAGTTGATTTAGAGTCTCGTGGGCCTAAGAAAACACAGCCTCTTACTGTGTCAAAAAGCAAAACTATGTTGCAAGGATTCGGACACGACATGGCAAACTAAAAGAAAAACATAAAATACGGGGAAGCAACATATACATAAACACATACATACATATATATAAACATGACAAACATTAAGTTTAATTTGTTCTAAAGATACTATTTTCACAGTACCTTTTTTTTTCTAATTTTGCGTACAATATCTTTTTACACTTCAGTCATTTTTATTTCACGTCTCTCTTTCTTTTCTTCGTAAATGTGAGAAAATAATGTTAATATAGAATTACTGTATCTGAAAGACATCCAAAAAACACTGTTTGAAAGAAAGGTTGAAAGAAAAGGTTTAAAACGAGTTTTTCTTTTTCCGTTTCAAAAGAAAAGTTGCATTCAATCCTTGTTAGCATGCCCCGCTTCAGTCTGTAACGTTATGACAGAGTCCCGCTCCTTCCATTTGGCCACGCGCCTGCACCCTGCATTTTCATCAGCATCTCCCACTTCCACAACTATACTTAGACGCTATACCACGTCGTTTGGCTTGGAAGAGAGCGACCAGCAGCCATATCAACTGAATAAAATCCGTAGTCACTCGTGGTTCACACAAAGAAACTGGGAAGGAAAAGGAGAGAGGGTTGGTAAAGCAGAGTGATGTGTAGAGGGCATGTCCTTGTGGCCGACACAGCTTCCACGTCGTGTGGGAAGGGACACGAGGAAGTCCGTACTTCACAGAAGCAAAACCCACAAGAAAAAGGCCGTGCAAAAAATCCAAATTAATCCATACCCACACCAAACAGAACCATTAAGAGTCCACATTAATGGATGGATTTTAAATCCAATTCAATTAATTGGATATTTGCTTGGATTTAAAAAAATCCAAAATCAATGACCATCTTAATACATCATCATCAGGTCAAGACACTGTTTAGTCAGCCTTGGCCAGAGTGGCGTTAGCTCGTCACATCGACATGGCCACAACCAAAATGTATCGACTACTCATTCTGAGCTCGACTAGGAGCTCAAATTATGATTTAAAACCAAAACTAAATTTAAAGTAGTTTAAAAAATCCAAACTAATTTTGTCAAATTAAGGGTTATGGATTTGAAATCCCATCCACGCTCACTGCTCACAAGAACATACAGAAAAGCAGCAAAAGAGTCACGAGGAAGCCATAAGAGTGAATGGCAGACGGAACTGAAAAACCAGAGTTTATAATCTAAGAGGTTCCCATTACAGTTAATATTTTAACCATACTCTTTCGCAGATTAATTTATATTGATTTCAACAAGTACCTCTTTCGAATCTTACAAACTCTCGAATATCGATGTTTACTGTCGAAACAAAGACAGAATAATATTTTGATTATGACACACAAAGCCAGCCAAATTAACCATATTAGTACCATCAAGTATCAATACAAAGCTTACGGTGACAATCCTTAGTCCTACAACTATTCCCCATCAACCGGCATTTGCAACATGGAATAGTATCAGGAGAGATTTTCAGCCACGACACAATCAAGTCATGTAAACCCAAGACACTACACAAGGTGATAATATAATAGTATAATGAATAGAATTCCATAATAGAGGGGCAAACAGAGCAGTAGCCATAATAGCCCTAATAATCCTAATTAGTAACATAATTGGTACAAGAACGTGAATCGGACACCGGCGAACAATTAAGAACGGCGAATCCGCGAACCCTAGAGGCCGATCAGTGATGTGGCGAGAGAATTTTGAAGAAGAAAAAAGCGCAGAGGAAGGAAATTGGAAAAACTTACAGCGAGAGGAAGAGGAAAAGGAATCAGGCATTGGCGGGTTTGGGGACGAGTATTAGCGGTTGTTTAGCGTCGGGCTTTTGTTGTTCCTGACGGATCTTCTGCATCTGAAGCATTCGCTCCATGACGAGCTCGTACTGGCACTTTTCGTAGGAGTGGCGCTCGTTCTCGCACTTCCACGGAAGGTAAAACTCGGCTTGCCTGCACTTGTTCAGAGGGATGAGCAAATGGGCGCACTGATCGCGATACGCCAAGGGAACCCTAGCGTCCACCATCTCCTCCTGCGTCGCTATCATCTTCTTCGATGATCCTTCAACTTCCATCTCTTTCTTCTTTCTTTCTTCCACACTCTCTTCTCTCTGTGCCAAGTTCCTCGCTACCAGGGTTATATTTACATGCTTCTATATATCTTTTTATTCCAATGTAAATTAGTTTTTTATTTTATAATGGAAAATTATTAACAAAATAATTTCATCATTATTAACAAAAATTTATTCTACTCTGTCTTTAAAATATTTTTATTATTATGTGTATATATATATTTCTGTTATTAATAGGATGATGTGAATATTATTTATGTTTTATGTTTTATCATCTTAACTTGCATATTTTTGTATGAGAAGACAAAAATAACAGTTGACAGTAAAAATTAAATAATAGTAAAAATTACATTTTAAATATAAAAAAATTATTTTTTTTAATAGAAACTCTGAAAAATATTAAATCTATTGTAACTTGCAAATTTAAATTTAGTAAACTTTAATGAAAATATAATTTAGTATGGAAAGTACCACACTTACCTATATATTTACAACTTTAGGTCTAGGAAATTCAAATAAAAATATAATTTAGGGGGAGAAATGAGTGAAGTTTTTCTAATTTTGCTAATACATCCTCACATAGATGATAACAAATAATTAAAACAAACTAATTACACGCTTTGTCACATCTTAACGTAAAAAAATACCTATTCAAGGTATTGAAGGTATAAAACATTTTTAATATAATTATAAAAATGAATAAAAAATAATAATTCAATTGATACTGTTGATATTAACTTTAAAAAAGTTTAGACTTTTAATATAAGCATGAAAATTAATAAAAATAATTAATTCAATTGATGTTGTTTTTATTATTTTTTTTTACTTTTAATTTATTTTATATCTTAATATTTGTGTAATCCACTTTTTGTAATTTTTTTTTTAATTTTGATTGGTCTATTCGACCTTCACAAGATTAGGGGCAAGAAGAGTTTTTCCTATAAAGATTTATAAAAAAAGTTAAGAAAAACAAATTAAATTTGTTGATAGGTTAAAATACTCTATGCACAACCTAAAAATAAAAAAATAAAAAAATATATGAAAGGACTTATATAAATTACCTTATAAATTAGTATTTATATATATATATATATATATATATATATATATATATTAAAACTAGTCAAACCTAAGCCATTGCTTTAAGCATTTGATTGGAGGCTATTACTTTTTACACTCCATCAATATTTATTTGCACCCTTGTATTTTTAGAAAGAGTGGTGATATTTTCATGTACCATCAAAGAAAAACATATCCATTGGACAACTCAAAATAATAATATTTTAATCATGTTTATTTTATCTTTTAACTTAAAATCCTAATATATATTATTATATTATTAAAGTTGATTATACTTTTTCTAGGGTTACCAAAGTATTGTTTTTGTTTTTGGACTTCCAGTTTTGTCCATCCAACTTTTTTTTCTAACTGGTTGAAGAGGTTTTACGCAGTGACCCCAAAATTTTTCAAGGCAGAGTAACTCAAACCGGTGTCTCCCAAAATAATGAAGTTTCTTCTATTCATATAATTTCAAAAATATTAGAGATTTTTGTGTGCATTTCCTAGGAATCTATTTAATTAAGCAAGTGACACATTGAGAAAGAAAATCCAAAGGGAAAATATATGGGAGCTTTGAAAGTCAGAAATTTAACATAGAGGGTTAATCATGACAATTCAACAGTAGGCCTGCAAGTAGCTTATATATACAGGGTCATAACATTACTTGTTTCACTTTCTCTCACCAGAATTTTCATATTGTTAGCTTCAATATTCAAACTGAATGCATGACTTCTCATCTTCCCAGAAGAGATGCTGCTCTGCCAATCAGCTTCTTCAAAGTTATTCTGAAAACTAATCTTGAAAGGATTGTAAGCATTCTCAGACTTTTCTCTATATGTGTGATGATATTTGAAATATTTGCTATTGATATAATCTGATTGGGAATTGATAGACATAGACATAAGAAACTGATAGAGATTTATGAGTATTATTAGACACTAACCAACAGGTTTTTCTTTTGCAGAAAATACCCAACAAATTCAGCAGCAAATATGGAAGTGGCTTGCCAAATCCCTTGTTCATCAAGCCTCCAAATGGAGCAGAATGGGAAGTGAACTGGGCAAAACACAATGGTGAGATTTGGCTGGAAAAGGGTTGGAAAGAATTTGTGGAAAATTATTCACTAGACCAAGGACATTTCATTTTCTTCGAATATGAAGGAACTTCCCTGATTCAAGTAACTATACTTGGCCAAAACGGACTAGAAATAGATTATCCTTGGGACACTAGAGATGAAAACGACAACAACCTTGTTCAAACTAAGGAGGAATCCAAAGTGATTTTGGATGAAGGACAACAAGATCTGAAGGCTGAACAAATAAGGGGTAAGGATTCATTGTTTATTCACTATCATTCTCTTTACATTTTCTGTTCATGTGCATCAGAATTTTATGTTCATTACATCTAATAGAAAGAGTAGAACATGCTCCACAAAACATGTCATTGAATGTTTGAGGCTTCTTCGAATTGCTTTCCACAGGTGAGAAGTCTGCTCAAAGAACTTCATCTTTGAACCGGCCTATACAAACTAGAGCACGGGAAGTAGCAAGCAATTTCGTCTCATGCAATCCCTTTTTCACTGTTTTCATAAAACCTTTTCATACGACATCATCTCGGCTGGTGAGTAGAGTTTAACATGAAACATATATGTTCATTTAGTCCTCGGTTGTTGTGTTCTACATTCCAACTCCTTGCATGAAATTATATTACATGAAATTATATTACGCAGTGCGCACCAGGTCTGGAAGGTATTATATTGAGCTCGAGGATGGCGGTGCTGGAGTTTGGAGAAAGATCGTGGAAAGTAAAGTTGAACAAGGACAACTCCTTTACACGATACAGGTTCGGTGCTGGCTGGAACCTGTTTTTTAGTGAGAGTGAATTGCAACCAGGAGACGTTTGTGTATTTGAACTGATTAACACAGAGGATTGTGTTTTTAAAGTTCATGCTTTCTCTGCATAAAGCTGTTGTCTTGCTTAGGATTTTGAAGAAAAATATGATGAAGGAGTAAGGTATCTGTAATGAGTGTTCCCATGTGTTAGAGTTCATTTGGTAACTATGCCAAACTGGCATTAGAGTCCATTTGCTCTTTTATTAAAATGTAGCATGACATTGGGTGATTTATGATTACTGTTATTTGAAATATTTTGAGAAAAAAATTGAGGTAAACTAGAATGTCTTTTCTGAATTTTGGATCAAACTATGTGTGATCTTGTGCTAGAGAAATTGATTCATGAACAGCTGGGTAGCTTGCTGGTCCTGGTTGATGTGAGGGTGGCTTGTCAAATCCAATTTTAGCAAGTTCCAATAGAGAAATTATTGCATCTGGTTCACCATTTTTAGCCCTAAGTTTTATTAGTAGCTTAACCTATAAGGACTGATGGAATAGAGTATGTCATAATTTTCATTAGGATAAATTTTAATTATTAAATTAGACAGCTCGTGACAGTATATCATAATTTTTACATAAACAAATTAGCAGAGGTATGTCAACCACAATATATGAATGTTAAGAAGAATTGTTTTTTAAAATATTTAGATGGTAAAAAAAATATAAATTGATATGTAAATAAATATTGTGTTTATTTTATTGTATAACATTTTAAATGTAACAAATGAAAAATACAAGTGGAAGAATAAATGTGTTTAACTCACGCCATTGAAATCAGTTATTAGTTATTTGAGAGACAATTTTATACCTACTTTTCACGCCATTGAAATCAGTTAAGTGAAAGCCTCTTTTGATGTTTAGGTTAACAAAGAAATTGTACCTATTTACGTTGAGTTAACACAATTTTTTATGTTAACACCACTTTTTATATGATTTGTTCATTTTAAACAAATTTGAAAAAAGGAAAACTCTTTTTTTAGAAAAAAAAAAAAAGGCGATGGATTATCTGAAGTTGGTTTATTTAATATCTTTTACTTTTTCAACTTATTTCAAATGTATAATGTAATACCCTCAAAGTAGATTTGAATGACACCTGTTTTAGAAAGTGTTTACTAAGTAAAAAAGGCAGTTTGTTAACTATAAAATATTTAAACATTGAACAGTAGTTTAATATTAAAATATTAAAATACCAATTCGTATAATAAAAAGTAGTAAATAATTACAATAAAAAATTATAAAATTATATTTAATCAATTATAAACCAAAGCTACCCATCGGATCTCAGTTGAATCCATAGTAAGTTAGATTCATTCACGGACTTGATTCCATTTCACATTATAGTAGAATTTTTTTAAAGTATTAGAATATTTTTTAAAGTATTTTTGAACTCGAATACTAAAATTAATATTATAAGCATTTTTAATTCTTAAAAAAATTAAAATATGAAACTGTACTTTTTAGTTTGAAGAAACTAAACTGCTTTTATTTTAAATTAAAATTATTTGTATTCTCATTCTCATTTGATAACATTTTTAGTTAAAAATTTTTTAATTAATAAAAATATTATTATAATGCAATTTTTGCACAAATGAATTTTTAAACTGAAAAGAATATTTATATATAAATTTTTATTTAATTTCAAGAATCTATATTTACAGAATTTGTATTGAAATAATATTTTTATTGAAACAATAAAGGTGAAATCAGATTCCGTGGAGCATGTTTTTGTTTGCATCCCCACCTGAATTTAGTCATCCATTACCACTACAATGATGGTTCAGATTTTGGCAGAAAGGTGCAGATAATCATAATTACTTGAGAATAAAAAATCTATATATTCTGACAGTTCATAATGATAATGCAGAAGGAACAGTAATTGCACTTATTACTATCTCTGACAACATGCACGCCTCAGTTGTTGAAAAAAATCTTGGAAAGGAGGGAGACATGCATGCTATACCAAATATACAAGTTTTTTTAATTAAAGACAATTAAATAAAATAAAACATATTTCAATAATAACATACATTTATTTTAATAATAATATTACAGACTTATCTAAGAATAAATTCTTCTACATCAAACACTTCTTAGCAGTTGTACAGACCGGAAAGAGCAGTGTGAGCTCCAAACATCCATGGCTACTCATCTGCCTATACGTTTCTTAAAGACCATTCTTAAATCAAATCTTCAAAGGCTTGTAAAAACATTAACACTTTCACCTTTACCTATGTTTCATGTTTGCATGTCTCATTCCCTCATTCATTACATTGAAACTACTGTAAATGCATTATATTTGATGTTTGCTTGTAAACATTAAAACTTTCATCTTTACCTATTTTCATGTTTGCATGTCTCATTCGTTACATTGAAACTACACACATATAGACAGTGCATTATATTTGATGTTTGATTACGTAATCACGTACTAATTATCCAAAGGGTTCTTCTCAGCAAATCCCCAACAAGTTTAGAAACAGATACGGAGGAAACTTGTCAAATCCAGTGTTTCTCCAGCCACCTGATGGCACTCAGTGGAAAGTGTACTGGACCAAGTGAGATTTGGTTCGAAAAGGGTTGGAAGGAATTTGTTGAAAAGTATTCTCTGGATCACGGGTACTTTGTTTTCTTTACATTTGAAGGAACTTTTACGATTGATGTAGTCATACTTGATCAGAGTGCACTAGATATGCAATATCCTTCTCACACTCCTCAACAATGTGAAAACCTTGAGCACAGTGATGATGAATCACTTAAAATATTGGATGAATGGCCTGGTTCTGACCCGCATGCTGAAGGTATAAATTTTTTCATTTGGAAGTACATGGATGCATGGTTAAGTCTCTGACACTATCTTTATTGTGCACTATTCCCATGCAGATGTTGAGGTTACTAAAGGAACTTTATCATTGAATAAACCAAGGGATCCTAGAGCTAAGGAGTTGGCAAGAAAGTTCATCTCCTGCAATCCATTTTTCACTGTTGTCATAAAGTCTTAAAATCTGACATCTCACGGGCGGATAAGGTTAAAGTGAATCTAATAGTACTTATCAAGTTGTAATTATTTATTATATTGTTTGTACTATTATACTGTAATATACTGTGTTGTGCAGGATATTCCAGATTTGAAGGGTTACATTGATAAGAGGAAGAAGTATGTTACTGTGGAAGTTGGGAGAATATCATGGACTATGAAGTTGGTACGCTCTGACGGTAAACGGTTGGGGGGTGTTGGCTGGCGAGAGTTTGCAAAGGAGAATGACTTGGAAGAAGGAGATGTTTGTATCTTTGAACTCGTTCTCAGAAATGATTCTGTTTTCAAAGTTCATATTTTCAAAAGCCAAAGTTAACCATTTTTCTTGGTCAAATTAGAAGAAATGTGACTCACTTTTGGATTATGCAGTAATTAAGCTAGAATCTTACTCCATGGCTAGTGGTTGCAATTGCTACTGCATTGTTCTGTTAAGGGTAGATATTGAAAATGTAAAGGTTTTGCATGTGAAAGAAGATACATATAGCTTGAAAATGCAAGCATTATTATTAATGAAAACTCAATTAAAATATTTAAATATATAATTGATTTATAATATATTAAACTATTTTTCATATAAAGACACATAAATAATGGCATACAAATTAACTTGCACTTATATTAACACAAAACTTAAAAATAAAAATTCAATTAAAAATATAAAATTTTTAGATACTCAATAAACAATTTTTTAATAAAAGCTCCTTTAAATATACTCAAAATTGTAATAGATCTAAAACTTAATTAAATCTAAAAAATAATAATGATTAAAAACTTATCATCAATACATTGCATTTGTTCATTCTTTTCCATGAATATATAATTAATAACAAATAGGTAAATAAAACAAATTTAAGAAAACAAAAACTTAGAAAGTGTAGTCAAACTTATAATCATTGTAAACCTTTGATACTTGTACTAACTTAGAAAGTATATTTTAAAAAATAACTAAAGGGAAAATTACGTATGCAAGTTGGGTAGAAGACACTAATACGAATTAGTTCTTATACCCTATGTCTCCTTCCTCTGATTCACCGTTTATGCATACGAATCTGGAGGAGCTTAAGTGTTCGTATCCATTTATGTACATAGATTTGAGCACAATTATAGGACATTGCAAATCTGTATTTATAGGACATTGGTTCCGAACTTGCCAATCACTATTTGCCTCAAACAATTTAGGCACCAACTCCGGTTCATTTGTTAAACAATGACTTCTGAGCATGGCAGTGACATTCACTTCTTCAAGAGGATCGAAGAATCCACCCTTAAAAATGGCGAGCTGGTAATTTCTCTTAGTGCTGCTCACCAACTCAATTCATATGTTCTATGTGCAAGAGTTCTATAATCATCTTTTGAATCATATTCAAACAATTCTCTTTTTCTTTGAATGAAATATTTGAAACAGTGATGTCAAATTTCCTTTTAATCTGTGACTATGTTAAAATCAAATTATTAGATGCAATACACTGTACTGACATTAAGTTTATGACAGAGGATACCTCGGGTCTTTGTGTATAACTTCTGGAAAGAAATATCAAATCCACTGTTCCTTGTGCTTCCTAATCGTGCTAGATGGAGAGTGAATTGGAAAAAAATTGATGCTGATGTTTGGTTAGTTGATAAATGGAAGAAATTTGCAGAATTCTTTTCTTTGGATCAGGATCATCTTTTGCTGTTCAGATACGTCGGAAAGTCACAGTTTAAGGTTGTAATACTTGATCAAACTGGCTTGGAGATAGTGTATCCTTTGATGGAAGGATCTGTAGATGGTGCAGATAATCGTAAATCTTTTCGTCAGCGTAAGAGAGTAAGATTTTCTGTACCATCTTCTCCTTCTGCTAAGAAGGCGAAAATCAATCCAAGGAAGAAACCTTATATCTATCCCACAGAATATGTTGGAAGTAAATATGCTCGATCTCAAAGGACTAAAGTTGAATTGCCGAAGAAATTTTCAGGTGAGGATGTTGAATTTTTTTTCCTTTTCTTATTCCATTTCAAAGTCTTTGAAGATATTCTCACCTTTTTATTCGTGAGTGACATTGATTTGTTGACAGATAGAAGAAAAAATAGGAGATGTTCAAAATCTGAGGTCAAGACTGAGTTTTCAGAAGATACTGAAAGTGGCAGTGCTTTAGAGAGAGCTTATTCTTTTCACTCTGAGAATCCCTTCTTCATTCGTCAAATGCATCGATCATTCATTATAGGCACTTTCTTGGTATATCATCTCACCACGCAAACAATTTATATGTAACAAGTTAGAAATCTTGACAAGTTTTGCTATGATATTGATGTTTTTCATTTTGCCATTGGAATATGGGTTTACAATCACATAGTAACTTTGCTATCTATGTTTAAATAGAAACT
>Ga0099824_1001634_pt1 | contig 31889 bp, 13 predicted proteins | sample SiratrowhiteBW_FD_76837 | JGI IMG/M metagenome (GOLD analysis project Ga0099824, IMG submission 76837) | Root nodule microbial communities of legume samples collected from California, USA - Siratro white BW | ecosystem: Host-associated > Plants > Roots > Nodule | place: USA: California... | reverse complement strand
AGGAGTAAAACCTTGGTTTTCACTCCACAAACCCAATCTAAAACGATTGATATAAAGGCCAAGAACAACCTTGGTCTTCGCTCTATAAACCCAATCTAAAACGGTTGGTATAGAGACCGAGTACAACCTTGGTCTTTGCTCCACAAACCCAATCTAAAATGATTGGTACACAAGCCAAGAACAACCTTGGTCTTCGCTCCACAAACCCAATTTAAAACGATTGGTACAGAGGCCGAGAACAACCTTGTTCTTCGCTACACAAACCCAATCTAAAACGATTGATACAGAGGCTGAATACAACCTTGGTCTTCGCTCCACAAACCCAATCTAAAACGATTGGTACAGAGGCGAGAAACACCTCAGCCCTTACTTCGCAAAACCAATCTAAAACGATTGGTACAGAGGCCGAGAAACACCTCGCTCCTCACTTAATAAATCCAAAACAATTGGTACAGAGGACTCGAGATTATGTCGGCCAGATATCATCCAAAAAGCTGTCGTAGTCTATCGATCACTCAACCTTAGGAGGCATGTGTACTGTACTATATAGAAGACCCTTCAGTTGCCAATCACCCAGGCCTACAAGAGGTAGGCCATTATCATTATTACAAAACTTGAAATCAGTGTCACCCCTCTTATAGCAGCACCTCTAACAGAGAGCAACTTTTTGTATTCTCTACACCTTCTCTCTGACAAAAGGTGAAAGGGTATGTTGAGTGTACTTTACACCTTCTCTCTGATAAAAAAAATATTTGTTATTACATAAATATCACTATAAATAACAAAGAACAGAACAGAGAAAGGTACGTTCATCTGAATCCAAGTCACATAAAACCTTTGATAACTGAGTACTAACTTGAGCGTCGGAGTACCTTCTACAGGTAGCTCCTCCTTTGTTCCAGACGAAGGAGCTGTTGAAGTTGATATCTTAAAAGTATTGTTCTCAATCTCAAGGTCACGTAAGAACAAAAAGATTTCTGAAACAGAATATTAAAAGGTCACTTTTACAAAGGATAAATTGGTCATTATAAATTATGAGATGCAATTAGAAATTATGGGTGTGTAAAAAGAAAAAGCTTGTTAATATCTCATGTATATGCCATACATAAAAGAAATTCATTTAGTAAAAAGATAGAATATTCATATAAAAGCATTTTGTTGATGTTTCAAAAATTGTTCAAAGAAACAACCAATACATTTAAGTGCTAATGTAATTATCATCAACCTTTTCATAAAAAGGTTAACATTTACCACTTTAAGATATTTTTTTATTTGTGATATGTGACATGTGTTAAGCAGAATTGGTGAGAAGTGCACAACCAAAAAATACAGTATTTGTTTAAAGTTTGTTAAAATTCTAAAATTGTTTAATGTATCAGAATAAAATTTAGATTGCGTAATATTGCATAACAAATTCCAACGGCCAAGATGAAAAAGCGCAACGCGGAGAAACTACATCCTATAAATACACTTACGACATGAAAGGAAGAGAGATAACTAAATATTGGGAAGGAACTGTAATTGTAGGAGGTTAGTTACATGAGAGAGAGATATAAATAGGAATTAAAAGCTATTGCGGAGGGGGAGAGGAAAGTGGGGCAAGAAATTGGTGGAAAGTATTAGCCTCTTGAATGTCAAATATCTTTCTAATTTTTTTTATACATTCATAAGTCCATACATATACTTCAATATATATTTTCTACATTTTTAAAGTTTTATCTTATTGATATATCTTTCCTCTTCATTTACATTCCTTCTTTGTTCTTATTCATCTAGTCTCTTCTTTAGGATGCTACTATTTTGATTTATTGTATCCTAACTTTCTGATGGAGTATTGCCCAAACTTTGAGTTGGTGGTTGTTACACTTTTTCACTATGATGTCAAGTACACCAGTTGCTCATGTAGTAAGTAATAAGCATATCGTTTTCTCTCAATGGACTAGTGCAATACATGACAATAATTATAATTGATAATAAATTTAGACTACAAATTATTCCCAATTTAAATTGACAAACAAGAAATTAAAATTCATTAAAAAAATAATTAAAATGTATTTTTTTTATTTTTACGAGCGCTTGGAATGTGGAAAAAAGAACAGATGGAATATAATTGTTAGAATCAAATTTCATCAAACCTCACTCTTATGTGTAAAATTATTTACCTTCTTTCTAAACAAATATCAATGTCAATCCACAATAATATCCAAATCCTAATTCCTGATGTGAATGGACTTAAGCTTATCTATTAACATCAATTCATTTATCAATTATATAAATAAAATTTGCAATCACCACAAGGATTTTAAGACAACAAATGAATCATGCTTTATTCCTAGACACAAACTTTTATTTGATATTTGATTCAGTTCCTTATTACAAATTATATTTCTCAATACTCTAAGAATCAATGATCAAGCCACGAAACCAGACGACAAGCAATGGGCGTAAAAACTAAATATTAATATTGAGATGAAAAACATATATATATGAACCCAATATTGATTACATTAGAATGGTAGCCATGACGGACTTGGACAAGTGAACCAAAGAATGGTAGTCATGACGGACTTAGACCCTTGGGTCAACGATGAGGTTAGGGTTGAGACAAAAGACAACGTTGAAGAGTGGCAACTTGGGAACAAACGACAGAACAGTCGTCTAGGAGGATGTCTGAAAATCGAGGAAATTAAAAAGAGAAAAAAAGATCCTCACTGACTACCGAAATCTATTCGCATGGATGGCTAAGGACATGTTGGGAATAGATCCCTAAATCATGTCTCACAAACTTTCCATTTGTAGGGAGGCAAAACCCGTTTCGGGAAGAAAAGGAGGCTAGGTGAAGAAAAGAGATTAGCAGTTGAGGCCGAAGTGCGAAAGTTAATGGATGTAGGCTTCGTAAAGAAGATCCAATACACCACTTGGTTGGCGGACATTGTGTTAGTCAAAAACTAATTGGCAATGGCGAATGTGCACCAATTACACAGACCTTAATAAGGCCTGTCCTAAGGACGCCTACCCATTACCCAACATTGACTGTTTGGTAGCAGAGCAGTCAGACACCAAATACTTAGTTTCTTGGACGCATTCTCGGGATATAATCAAATCCCCATGTATGACCGAGATGTAGAGAAGACAACCTTCATCACTGAATCATCCAACTATTGTTACCAGGTGTTCCGACCTCAAGTCCGTTGAGATGACATCGCTAGGGTTACTCACTACATCCGAGGTATTGTCTACTTTGGAGCTCGATTGCTTCGTCACGGTTGTCCTTAAAAGGCACCTCAGAGGGTTAAGGGAGGAAGGTGTATTTAAATTGACCTTGGTCTCGACTCCTAAGTGACGTGGGACTATATTGGGTGTACCGGAACAAGCCCCTCGAGTCAAGGGCTAAGGGAAGAGGTTCCCACAAATGTTCTTACTGGAATTGGGCTAGAACCTTCTGAGGTGGAACATGGTTGAATTTGAGAGAGTTGGGCCTTGATCAAGTTAAATCTTCTTCGATAATGGCTATTGAGCTCTGATGATGAGGCACCGAATGGAGATCTAGCTGCAAAAGACTCTTTGATGCTCAAGTCAGTAAGAGTATAGAAAACGAGTAATAAATGAGTAAAAAATGAGATTGAGTGATACTTCCGGAAGTATGAGGGTGCATTTATAATGTTTGAACGTGTGATAGGTGTTTATTGTATTATGGGTTGTTATTCCTGATAACAACAATCTGTTATGGATTAATCTGATATTTTGCTCTGTAAGTGGTTACCCATGTATTGTAAGTGGGTAATATTATATTAAAAATGTTATACCCATACTCTTCAACTGGATATTATTTTCTTCCTATTTCTTAGGTATTGGGCAGTACACAAGCCCCCAAGCTCAAAATCCGATATAGAGGATGAATGAGCTTAAAGTTGAACTTGGTAATTCGAAGACTTTTTAGGCGACTTGTTTAGGCCGAGATTTACATTTGAAGTCGTGGTCCTGTGACTTGTTATAGGTCGACTGTTGTGACCATTTTTGGAGCTTATGTGATCGAACTTAATATTAATGCTTTCAAGGTGAGATTTAAATTTCCAATAGTATTAACAATGGGTTTTTGAAGTAATGAGGAGTACTTTGACCCATTTGTAACCAAGTGATTTGAACTTGATTAGTATTGAGTTGTAATCGAATGATTTGACTTTAGTTATAATCAACTAGTTGTAATAGTAAATTAAACTTAACTAAAATTGTAATCAGATGAATGAAATTCAAAATAATTGTAACTGCAACCAAATATGTCAAACTTTGTCAAAATCAATAAATTGTATCCAAAGAGGGTATTCGATATTACCAAGTGATTAGAACTTGACTTTTAACGTAACCGAATTATGTCATTCGGCTGAGTTCATTATATGTGACTGAATTGAGGCATTCGATTGAGAACATTTATCGAAACCGAGCAGTGGAGTTCGGCCAAAGTACTTGGCTATGTCCAAACTGGGTTTTTCGGCTAAAATATATGTGATCAAATTATGACATTCGATCAATATCTTAAAATGTAACCAAATTATGTCGCTTGATTAAGATTGTTAAATGTGACTGAAGTGTATCACTCAGCCAAAATCAATATATGTGACTGAATTGTGTCGCTTGACCAATATCATTATATGTGACCAAACTATATCGCCTGACCAATATCATCATATGTGACTAAACTGTGTCGCTTGGCCAAGATCATTATATATGTAGGTCGTGTTGGGTTTCTCGGCTAAAGTATTTGTATGAGTCCAAACATTGTCGTTTGGAAGGGATATAAGTGTGACCAAACTTGGTTGCTCGGTCAAAGTCATCAAATGAGGTCAAATTGTGTCGTTTGACCGTGCTCATTTTATGAGAGAAGAGTGTCACCTTTATTGGAATGACTTACTACAAATGAAAATAAATAAAGCTTGTGGGTTGAGAAAGAGTTGAACCTACTCATCAAAGTGGGATGATTCTTTTTTAATTTGTCTTGAGATTAAAATACATCTCCTCAAAGGAAGTGAGAGGTGCCTCTTCAATATTGTGACACTATTGGATAATATTACATTCTTTGGGTGACTCCAAAATAAAATTGATCTGAGTGATATTATCACGGGAAGGAGCCTTAACCAAGTATAGGCTAGTTTGGATCTTTGAGCATGTTTGATTCACATTGGCCCCATGTGAAGACGGAACTAGAAAGATACTAGAGAAACTCTCAAAGAATAAATGTGTTATTTTGAATATAATGGTGACAAGCTTATAAACGTCGGTTACTGAAATATTTTCTTTGAAAGAATTGAATAGAATTCAATTAAAATAATATGCAACAATAAAATTTATTATTCTTATCCTTAAAAAGTTTGTTGAATTGATCCATGCAATAGATTAAGTTCCAAATCAGATATTGGACAAATTAAACCGTGGAACTTCACAGCTTTTAGCAGTTTGTGAAACATATGATATTAATGAAGCAAAGATTGCTATTGGTCTTCGTGTCATGTTACCTTTAAATCCTGACATTGGACACTATATTCCAAAAGTTAAAAGCTGCAATGGAATCAATATTTGCATCATGCCATAAAATGTATAGTTAAGCACTTTTGACATCATCATGTATTAATCAAAGGAATGCAAATCGTGGTCCAACTCTCAAAATTAAATAAATTAAAATCAAATCGTAGTCGATTGCTGCAAGTTTCAATCAATTAATTCAATTAATCGAATTAGATAACCAGAGGTGATTGTAGCAACAATTATTCAAACACCTTGAGTGCAACAGAACTATTGCTTACATCTTGCTCCCTCCGATTCCGCATGTGAGAAATTTAATCAGCTATAACGAGTACAACATGAGTTTGAATCCTGCCAAGTATGTATTCGAGGTATAAGGAGCGAATTTCTTAGGCTTCATGCTCACTCACAGGGGCATCGAGGCGAACCTAAACAAGTGTGCAATTGTGTTGTCAATGTGGAGCCCAACAAACTTAAAAGAAGTGCAACACCTCATCGGATGACTAACCTCTCTCGGTAATGAAGGTCGTCTTCTCTACGTCTCGGTTTGCATGGAGATCTGATTATATCTCAAGAATACATCCAAGAAACGAAATATTCAATATTCGGCTGCTTTGTCTACCAAACGGTCAATACTTGGTAATGCGTATGCGTCTTTAGGACATACCTTATTAAGGTCTGTGTAGTTGGTACACATTCGTCATTGCCCATTAGTCTTTTTGACCAACACAATGTTTGCCAACCTAGTGGTGTAGCGTATCTCCCTTATGAAACATCTAGTAACTTTCGCACTTCGGCCTTAGCCGCTAATCTCTTCTCTTCGCCTAGCCTCCTCTTTTATCGTAAAACGGGTCTTGCCTCCTTACAAACGGAAAGTTTGTGAGACATGATTTGAGGATCTATTCCCGGCAAGTCCTCAACCGTCCATGCGAATAGATCCCGGTTGTCTGTGATGGTCTTTTTTATATTTTCAATTTCCTCGATTTTCAGACATCTTCCTAAACGAGTGTTCTGTCCTTCATTCCCAAGTTGTCATTCTTCAACATTGTCTTTTTGGTTCAACCCTAACCTCATCGTTGACCCAAGGGTCTAAGTCGTTATGGCTACCATTCTTTGGTTCACTTGTCGTTGGTCGATGGTTGTAGTAGGTCTTAGCCTTAGGCTGGTGACATAACATTCTCAAGCGATTTTTTGGTCTACATGCATAGTTGTTACTCCTCCCCTTTCCGATGGGAACTTCATCGCGAGGTCGGAAGTAGACATAATGGCGCCTAACTTATTAGAAGATGGATACCCAAGGAGTATGTTATAGGAAGTGTTGTCGTCTATAATCAAATACCTGACCAAGATGATACCCCTCAGTCCCCTTCTCCAAATTTCGTGTACAAGTCAATGTACCCTCTTATGTCTACTCTTTTGCCTGAAAATCCGACAATCTTTTCTTCCATGGGGACCATTATGTCCTCGACTAGGCCTAATTTTTTGAAGGCTTTCCAACAGAGAATGTCTACCGAGCTGCCTTGATTGACTAATGTCTTCATCACTGCAAAATTGGCTACTTAAATTGTTATCATCATTGGCATACTTCGATGCTTACGATGGCCGATCATGTTGACATTTTGAGTCGTTCTTAGGTGCCTTTTACGGTCCGAGTATGTCATCCCACCTCCTCCAAATCCTCTAGAAATGGTGTTAATGACTGCTTTGGCCGGAGCCTCTTGGTGCCTCGGACTTTTTTCTCTCAGCCGTTCAGATCGCACTTGACCTTCCTTTTGGTTTCTCAGGCTTCTTTCTTCTCTTGGGCCCCTCTCTCTTGGGCTTCGCTCTCTCAGTTGGTTGTACATATATGGCTTGCACTACTAATGTTTTGTGACATAGCACTACAAGTGTCTGACTTGGATGAGTTCCTCAATCTTATCTTTCAATGTCAAACACTTTCGTATTGTGGTCGTAATTGCAATGATAGCGGCAGTTTTTGTTCTTATCAACATTGGGAGGGGAGGGGAACTTACAAGGTGTCGGAATCAACTTTGTGCTCGGTGCTTCTTCCAAGATAAGCGCTCAGCCTGTGTTAAACCAGGTATACTTAGTAAATTTAGGGTTTCTAAGCCCCTCTCTTGACCTGTGTACGTCGCGGTGTCTATCGTTCTTTCTGGCCGGGTTTTTTTCAACTCTCACCTAATTTTTGTATTCTTTGAGCTCTTCCAAGTGCATGAACTTGGCGGTCCTTTGCCGAAGTTCGTTCATGTTAACGACCGACTTCTTGCACATATTGTCTGAGAAAGGTCCTGGAGGGTTGTCACCATGTGGTGAGGTGCAACTTCGGGGTTTAGATTTCGAATATTGAGGGCGATTTTGCCAAATCTTTTCATAAGCGTCCTCAGGGATTCAACCTTCTCTTGTCGAATATTAACTAAAGTGATCAACGTCAAAGAATGTTGCGAACTGTGCTCCAAACTTCATAACCAAGGTCTCAAAACAGTCTATGGACTTCACTGGTAAGCGAGTGAACCAGCTATGGGTCGCTCCAACGAGGTAGGAAAAACCTTGCAAAAGATGTTGTCATCTGACCTGTACAATTCGATCTGAGTGATGTATATGTCGATATGGTCGTCTGGGTCAATCGACTCATCATATCTATCTAAGGTTGATCCCTTCCAGTAGGAAGGGGCTCAGTCTCCATGATGTTCTTAATGAACGGTTGCCTTCTGAAAGAGGAACCGAAAGTGTTGTCAGACTGTTGAAATTTTGACATCTCATCCTTAATTTCTTTTTTAGGGTCTTTACGTTCATTTGACCCTGTCCAGTTACTCTGGTCATTCTCCATCTTCTCAGTTGTCTCAATCTTGTGCCTCAATTTCTTGTTCTCCACTCGAAACACGTTTAACTCCTTCTCATTCTTCCTATTCATTGCCTCCATCTCCCTTCTCACCTTTGCCATCATAACAATCGGGTCATCATAGTGGTTATGGTGATCCTTCTCATTCTACATGTCTCCTATGTTCCTCGTGGTCACCATGTGATCAAATAAGACCAGTCTCGATCTCACAGTGGGCGCCAAAATATTACAGCATGACAGGTTAGCCTAGATGATTGTCGAGTCTTCGATCGGCTCCAACTGCTTCCGAGTTCCTGCAGTAACTTTCTCCTACTTCTGATTATATTTTCAGTCTTGGGAGGGGTCTCTACAAGTACTCTGACACTCAAGTCAGTTAACGATCCAAGTATTAGGAGGTGAATAGGATGTGAGTATTATGCCTTGAGATCACCTTCTTTTTTGTACGGTTCTAAGACTGGAGGCCTAAGTTGTTATGGGTCTTCTCTATATTTCGTTTCATGTCCATGATGATAATTGTCATGTGTCTGTTTGTCAGTACCACGTGGCTAAAAGAATCATAAGTGTTGGTCGATATATCAAGATCTCAGTCAATTCATGACATTGTCTTGTATCAAATGTAACCGGAATGTTCTTGGTTGGCTTATGGGATCACAACATCTTAGTTGTAACCGAAACGTCCTCAGTTGTAAATTGGGTACGCCACTCAGTTAGCCCTATAGTACAACATGTGTTTGCTTAGATCCATCGTTCTTTCTCAAAAACACGTAAACAACAAACAATGGTTGTATGACCCTTTGCCTCACCAAGCTCAATAGCACTCGACTTCATTTCTGTTGATAGAAGGAAAGATTTGAACTTCAATTCTTGAGAAGTGTTTGAAGGGATATAATTTAATTCCTTCGAAAAGAAAATAACACAGATTTGCAGGCATTTTTCAGGCATGCTCATATTCATCCGTGCAGAAGCAATGACAATCAGTTGCTGTCTCTATTATGACACCTAGAAAATGTACCTAATCAAAAGAAACAAATCCAATCATTTGAATTTTACCTTTGATTGACTATTTTCCACTAAACGGACCTCCGCCACACCTGCAAATGAAAAAACCTCCAGCATTTCAACGGATTAGATAAATTCACAATTAGCGCCTGCAAACCTCTACTAAATGTTCAGTCACAGTATTAGAATCTGAATTCTCAATTACCAGCAGTGCTAACTTGCTCAACCCTCTAGAAGTCTATGTAGTTCAGTGTCGTTGTCTACCCACACTAAAGTTTCTTTTGTAAACCAAGGACATTAATACAATAGAGTATGTTTTAGGTCAAAATAAGTTACACAAATAACTATATTAATCTTCCAAAAATTTTGGTCACCAAATTAGTATTAGTCCTTACATTCTGGACTACGTGCTTTATAATGTAAGTTTTTGAAATGCAAATTCAATTGAAGCAAAGAAATTCCATTCAACAGTGAAATCATGTATTTGAACTATCATGTATTTGAACTACTAAACCTTGCAGATATTTCCATTGTGATTCAGAACATTTGCCAGTGATTGTGGGTCACGGAAGCACAGTTAAATGGCAGAGATAGGTTTCAGTGGTTGCGTGGCTGTTTGTAGTGGGTAGACGATGGATTCTATTGGATGAAGATGAAGAATGAGAAATTTTAGAAATCCCACCTTATTTCGGTGAAATTTTAATATCCGAATTTTAGCCACGGATTAAAATGATAGATAATTCATTGAACCCTTCTATTAAATACCCAAAGAGAGCATTTTATAGAGTAGCAATTAGAATACCCTTGAAAATGACATTGTTGTCTATAAATGCTTTTCTTAACTCAATGTTAAAGATTCTTTTTGTCACCATTTTCATCCTATATAAGGACCAGTGTGGTAAAATAATATTTTAAATATCTTGGGGCCTAATTTGACCTATTGAATCCTTCAAGGAATAATTTAGTGACAATATTTGGAGGACTAATATAATGATTTAAATTCTGACTGTCTAATTTGGTTTGGTGACCAAAGTTTATTAAGAACTGACGTGGTGACATAAAGTCACTTTTGATATCAAATTGAGGGTTTTCTCAACTATAATAAATTAACACCATAAAAATCAATGGTATTTACAACAAAAGATAGAAATAAGTTCAAGAAATCAAACAAGTTAACCAATAAGTTAGTCTTCTGAATTACCTATCCTCATACGCTTTTCATAACATTGACTAAATTTTTTTTACCATTTTCATGCAACCTGATTTTGTACAGTAAGGTTCGAGGATTTCGGAGGAGCTCGAATCAAACAAGAATGGATGAACTCAATTAATTAAATCACTAGAACCATAAGTATCGAAGAGATTCTTTGTTTCACTCACTTTAACAATTGTAGGGTGACCATCCTTAAAAGAGCTAACATCCCTTGAATAGAAAAAGATAAAAATAATTATTATTGTTTTTAGCTATTGGTAAATCAAAGGCTAAACAAGAAAAATTTGAAAGCGATTCCACAACATCACGGTAAACAAAACATGTGACAAACTCTTTCCATATCTTGTTCATCGTGATAGCAACTCACTAATTTGAATAAGGTACATAATATCCTTAAAGCTCAGGCATTCCCCTTCCTGTTTTAGCATCGTAGGTCTTCTCCAGCACAAGATCCATTGGAGTATCTTTAGGACCAACTGCGAAAAATAAATAACAAAGAGGTTAATGTGTTATAATGTATCTTTGAAATGAAAAGTCATAGGTTTCAAACTGAATTCCAATTCTATACATCCATACAAATTTTGCACATTTACAATAACTGGAGTAAGTAGCTTCTAACAACACTAGGTTAATAACATAGTTATGGAGGATGACCAGGAGAATGAGTTCATGCCACTTACTATACTACCTTGAACCTAGCTTCTGACTCAAATATTACAGAAGACTTACATCCATTCAAATTGCTCTGTCAATAAATTACAGTGTTATACCATACATATGTGGCATTTACTTACTCTTCTGCTCATAAAGGCAAGTCAGTGGGTCAATATGAAGGAGCAGGGATCAACGAACAAAAGCACACACCAAAGAAGCAAGATTTTAATCAAATGGAAGGCAGTTTATGAATCCCGAATCTTTATGACTACCATCCGCCCCACCAACACCCTTTCCCAAAGGCTTTCTTTTATGTTCTAGTGCTTACTGCTGTAAGAAAAAAAAAAAAAAAAAGGCTTTCTATTGTCTTCTAGGTTATTTTGTAAAAGCTGTTTTGGCTGTGGTTGTCAATCATATAGGGTCCTAGGTGTAGGTTTTCATTCAATCTTTTTATATTTATGTTCAGACTTAACATATATAAAAATAGATCTGCTGAGGACTCACTCTCTAAAGCACTTTTTCTCTAAGACACTTCTACTCTTAACTACTGTTAACATAATTACGGATTTCAACAAAAGAGGGCAAGTTTAAAGAAAGTCTCTAAATTGCAAGGAAGCTCTCCTTCAAGGCCTAGTATAATAACACGCTTATGGATAATCGCATGTGCCAGCATCCTAACAGAATCGTAGCAAAGAAGAGTAGAGGTACATCAAGAGAATTGAAAGAGAAACATCAAGTATTATCACCAAAGGTTTCTTAGTTTAATAAGTAACATATGTGTTTTGATAGGACTAGTTTTAGAGATTATGGTATGTTTCCATATAAGAACTGTTACAATCTAGTTCTGTCGTTTGGTAATTATTATCTCTCTCTTTCTCTGGTCCGCATAAGCCATTTTATTAGCTTGTTGTACACACATTCTGCACAGCCAGTTTCTTACTTCCAGTCAATTCTCTCTTCTTGCCATGTTTATTAACAACTGAGACAAGAAAAATGTATTAGCCTTTGGGATACTTACGGACAGTAGGTCTTGGGGTAGCTCTTATCTTTAAGATCTCGGGACGAGGGATTATAGACCCAGATGCTCCTATTCCTCTAGATACTCTAACTTTGGTACCATCTTCAAGATATTTAACTCCAACCTTGCAAGGCTTCCTGCAAAAGTAAAATTTTGTTAGTTCAATATATATTATCCTAAAACTCAGAAGATGGAATGCATACCCTGTCACTGGGTCAACAACTTGCACGTTGGAGGCATGGATTGGGGCTTCAACTGCAAAGATGCCCCCTTCATGACCTTGCCCTTGCTTAATATGCTTCTTCACCTGCAAAGAGAAAGTCAATCGGCATTGGAAAGAGAAACCAGTCAGGCAAATTTACACAATCACATGTCCAAATCTCAATTAGATAATTAATAAAGATTCTAATGCAAGAAACATAGGTAATGGAATTGAAAATGCAGACACTTCATCAAAAATTGGACTAAGAATACCCAAATTGTTATGGTGAGTGCTGTGTTCATCCCTCACCAGATTTTTACCCTCAACAATGACACGATTCTGAGAGCGAATAACGCGCTTAATAGTCCCAGTCTCACCCTTATCTTTGCCCCTTATTATCATAACCTGTTACAAATGAAGAAATGAATCACTCTATAATAATAATAATAATAATAATTATTATTATTATTATTATTATTATTATTTCAAAATAAAAAAGCTATGGTGGGGGATTTTTCTTGGCTTGGCTTTGCTTACATTATCCCCTCTGAGAACTTTCCAGTGCCTGATGAGTTTTTCAGCTGCTTTCCAACCCATTGCACGATTCACTCTAAAACAACAAAAGCTGAGTCAAAATTACAACACAAAGCACTTCGAAAACAAATCTTTCACATTAGCAATGATATCTTCGAGCTTCAATTTGCGATAAACTGTTAACAAACAGTGTTTCATGCTTTCCTTCTCAGTTTCCGCACAAATTATCAAAACCTAAATATACTTAATACACCAAAATGCTTACATGAAATGGTTTTGATAAATGAAACTGATGAAGTTAAAGGAGAATGAGTTTGCGATGAAAAGTACCAGAACAGAAAATTGGTGACACCACCTAGGGCTTGATGCTTGAAGTCACTGATACAAGAATCGTGGTTTCGCCGTTCAGAGATTTGGGTTTGATATCAGACGGCTCAAACGACACCGTCTCTTCTATTTCTTTTTAATTTCAACTTTGTCCAAGCAAAAAAAAATATTGTACTAAAGCCCCTCCGAATTATATGAAGTAAATCTGAAAAATATAATTGATGGTTAGAATATAGTAAAAACAAATAATCAAACCTTTAATTATTTTATATACACTTAACATGAATATACAATATTTAAAATTTATTTTTAAATTTGATATTTTCAATAAAAGTATCAAACAACAATAAGCAACTTAACAAATATAATATTCTCTCAAAGGCAAGACTTTTATAAATTATCAAATAAATATCAGATTTATTATGATAATATTAAATTCTCAAAAATGTTTGTCACTAGAAGAAAATTTGTGATTATCATTGATCATATATTAAATAAAGTTAATTAGAAATTCTAATTTCTTTTGTTTCTTAACTTTTTACTATTTAAAATCTTCGTAACAAAAGAAATGTACGTTACACCTTAGGATTAAAGAAACATTTATAAATTAGTTTCCTATCCTAATACCAATATCTAAATTAAATTTGTTCTATACACTCCTTGAAATCAACTTATTATAAATTTTCACCAGTTAGCATCCTTTTTTAATCTTTTTTCCAATAACACATTGTGCCTTTTATTTACGTAACTCGTTCACAAATCAATTTTTGGAGAACCGAATTTCAAATTAATTTTTTATTTTTTCTATTTAAAAAACTTGGAGGAAAGGAAAGAATATAAAAAATATAGAAATAATAATTTGGAAAATAAATTATTTAAAAATTAATATTATTAATAGAAGTGTAGAAATATAAATATTTTAAAAAAAAATTGAGAAAGGTAACTGTATTGAGTAATAATAATTTAAGAAAAAATATATTAAGGAATAGTTGTTTAGAGAAGTAGATTTAGTAAGAAAAACTATTTAGAAACTATTATAATGTGATTTTTTTAAGAAGTAATTAATTGGAAGAGAGATAAATGTTGAAGAAATAAGTTTTAAGAAAATTTAACATATTGAGAAGTAATTATGTACTTTTGTGTTGAATTAAAAAAAATGATATTACTATGTCTTTATTTAAAAACAAAATACACAATAAGAAAATGTAAAAAAGCAAAAAATGTAAATGATTTGTTAAAATTTATTAAATTTTTTAAAAAAATGTGAACATCATAAATCACAAATTAATGAAATAATTGATTATATAATTAAAAAAATATTGTTTGTATTGTGTAATTGTTTTAGTAAGAAATAAAAATGTAACTAATTAAAATTTGCATGTAATAAAAGTGGTGGAATACCATACGAGATTTATAGTATCTAGTTTTAAAAAAAGTTGTAAATGTAAACCATTTAGGAATGAAGATACGATGGCTTGGTGTGGAATTAAAAATAACGATAATATGCATAACGATTTAAATAGAATTAAATAAAATAACAAATAAAAGTTCATATGATTAAATAGATAAATTTAAAAGTTAATTAAAAAGATGTGGATAAACAAATAACTTATTGATGATATATTAGAGAAAAACAATTAATTATGTAAAGTTGAGGCCAGAAGGTTAAGATTGTTGAAATAATGATTTTTTTTTTTTTTTATTTTGATAATAGAAACATGATTTTAGATTACGTTATTTTTGATATCTTTTGGTGACTTGTGACAACCTTTGAAACTTCTTTTCATTGTTGGATTGGGATAAAATTGAAGATCTTGGTGTGTTGGTTAATAATCTTTATGCATAAGTTTCCTAAGTAAATTATCATAAGTTTTTTAAGTAAATTGTTATAAATTTTATTGACTTCGTCCAACCTTAACACATAATTGATATACATGTGAGAATCATAGCGAACATGTTTGCATGTTATAAGAGTTTAGGATTTAAGGTTTAGGGAACTTATCACAATCATACCACTTTTTTTTCAGTTTAACAATAAAAATTTTCTAGTTAAACTTCTTCTGGGTTGAGTATCTCTCCACTAAGAGGCTTGTGTTGCTTGTGTCAAATTCAAATACTCTAACTATTTGATTTTGAATGAGCATCTTCTAATATCTTTGATGCATTTTCATAATAAAATATGACCAACATAAATCATTATAATCATTTTCCTCTCTCTTTCTGTGAAAAAAAAATTGTTGCACCTGGTATACGTGACTATGACCATGAAGGAAATTGGAAGATTCTTTGTTCTTTTTAGAACTAAATTTATGGATTTAGCTAAGTTAGTCATAGTGACCCCATCTGGTAGAAAAAAGAACGAGGCTTAGCTAAACCAAAAAGGAGTTGAATTGGTTTTAAAAAAATTTTGAGAAATATTTACCCTTTCTTCAAGTTCTTTGAAAAAATGTTTCAATTTGAAGTGCAATGATTTGGGAATCAAGTGGTAAAATATTGGTAAACAACAAGATAAAAAAGATAAAAGAGAAATATTGCAAGCAAAAATTTATACTGGTTCAAATGATGCTACATCTAATCTTGGTTATTTAACTTTATAATAACTATGATTCACTATCTTTGAATGTTTATACAAGCACTCACCACAACCAAATAAAGACAAGACAACAACCAATTATAATATCAACTCTTGAGCACAATCAAGAGAATATGTTTTACCCTTTGAACATTCCAAGAAGATGCCAACTTAATCAACTTTTGTCACATAAGAGAATATATATTAGAAATACTCCATCAATTTAGAAAAATAAATAATGTACTACAATTCACAACAAGAAAATAATCACAAGATATATTTAGCAGCACAACATTACCTTTTTGAATTGTAAACTTGAAAACACTCTCCTACAATTGAAAATAGCTTAAATAATATCAATAAATTCATTTTTCAAAGTATCATATTAGATGTATGGAAGAGTGAGACTAAGGTTCCATTTATAGAAAATTAAAAAAAAAATTGATTGAAAAATGATTGATACATATTTAATCGCATTTAAGCCGATAATCTATTATTCTCACTAAAATTTGAAAAGCAATTACAACACTTTCTATTTTAATCGATTATGGCACTTGTGAGTAAATTGTTTTAGATTTGCATTTAATTCATAAAACAAAGTTAATCAATTAAGCAAGAATTTAATTGGTTAGTTTATGAGAACATTTGAAAACACATAATTAGACTCTGTTTTAATCGGTTAACAAAACTAATAATTGATTATCATGTTCTGAAATATTTCGACAACTTAACTGATTAATTAAAGCCTTAATCAATTAACATAGTCATAAAACCTTTTTCACATGTTTTTAACTTTTCAAAACACTTTTTTCTTTTTATTGATTTTGATATAGGTTGTGTGTCGAATTGAAAACCATGTCTGAAAGATTCTCAAACCATATGTAGAACCACCTCCTTCAAACATCATTATCAAAGGAGAGGCTTGACAAAACTATTCAAGGCAAGCACCATCTTTTGTTTCATCCCATGCAAGTGCCAATTTATGTTTAGGAATTTCATCAATCCAATTTGCTACTTTTGGATTAGCTTCCCTTATTATGTTGTAATGGTAATTGGCTCAAGGCTTAATCATTGTATACTTTGTATATTCAATGAAACAAGTTATGATAGAAAGGACTACATGGAAGAAAAAAATGTTCTTTTGAATATAAAAGTTTACCCATATTTGTAAGGTTTTTTTTCAGTGTTGCATTCTTGAATTGTCTCGTGAAATTTTGTGTAGTATGACGAATACAATAAACATGCATTGAGTTACCTTTAGTCCATCCACCTCTCTCTTGTACATACATGACATGAATGGAGTTATGACAATTCAAAATTAAACACAATTCATCCTAAGAAGTGATGTACCTCCTTAGTTTAAGAAAAAAAATCAAGCACTAGTCATCTCACCTTCAAGAACTGCAAAGGCAATGGAAAGTATGTTGTTCCTCCCATCTTGTGTAACTATGACTAGGATTTCTAACATAACTTGCAATAGGTTGGTCAATTTGTGGAATCCTAATTGATGTACTCGTTTTCAATATCTTGTTACTTTGCCAATTGAGCCTTTATATATGTGACTAGTGTAACCTATAAAAGACTTTATGTGCCGAATTATGGTGGCAATTAGGGTAGATGGGTCAACATTGACAATTTCACAAATATGTTGTGAGATTATGCATGAGCTTAATCTATTGTGATCTTGTGAAATTAAAGGAGATGCAATGGCATGGACTTTGTCGCAACTGAGATCATAACGGGGACAACGATCCGAAAAGAGAAAATAAGAATAATTTTGAAAAATAGAGAACTGGAGTCACCACCATAGTTTTTATGAAAAATTGTGGAAAAATTGAAAAATAGGATAATGCTAGTTTGCGAAAACCGGATCTAGGTTCGGGAGTCGGTTACGTGTGGGAAAGGTGTTAACACCCTACAACCCTTAATTAAATAAGTAAAATAAATATGATTTTCAAAATTCTTTTTTTCCAAAAGGAGATAAAAATACAGATAAAAATAAATAAAAATACTTTTTTATATTTGGGGCCCTACAAGGGTTTGATCTTGCTTCTACGTATTTCTATCTAGGATGAAAAATCAGGGTTACGTAATTCTTTCTGAAATGTTTGTTGGTGTTGGTATTTTTTTATATTATATATATATATATATATATATTTTAAAATTTTTTATATTTTTTTTATTTTGGAAAAATTTAGTGTTTTTGAAAATTAAACTTTATTTTGGATATCGCTTGACGCGTACGGTTCTCTGATATTCCAAACGAAATTAATTTTTTTTTGAATTAAATCCTATATAATGCGAACGGTTACTTAAGAATTTAATCAAAAATTTATTTAAAATAAAACATCTTTTTTTAAATAAAGCAAGAATAAATATGAAAAATAGGTTCAAACAAGATAAAGAGAATAAGTATGGTAGAAAGAAATAGCCCAATATCAAACTGTCAAAGTTTTTTTTTTTAATTTTTTAAATTAAAAAGTCTAGGGTAATTTTGGATTTTAGGAGATTGGTAGGTGTAGATCCTAATTTGTGAGGTGTAAGAAGTAACCCCGCTAAATAAAACCCAATTAAGGTTAGACGTGTACAAGGTGTTGTTTGAGGGACCAATGAAGGTGCGGCGTTGTTCGAGCTAACTCAACGGCGAGGTGGAGGAGCAAGCGTGCAACGGCGACTTGCTGGGAAGAGGGCGTCGCCGTTGTGGTTAGAGGTGTGTGGGAGAAGGTTCATGGCATTTTGGTGTATGGAGGTGCATGGTGGAGGTTTCATGATGGTTTCTTTGGGGCGTTGTGGAAGTGTTTAAGCTTGGAGATGGGGTTGTTGTGGAGGTGCGTGGGAGGCATGGTGGAGGTGTAAGGTGGCTTGAGTGAGAGGCATGGTGAAGCTGTTTGGAGGTGCAGTTAAATGGTGATTAGGTGGTATTTGGGACTGTGTGAGAGGCATGGTGGAACTATTTGGAGGTGCAGTTTCATTGTGATTTTGGATGGTATTTGAGGCTATGTGGGAGGCATGGTGGAGCTATTTGGAGGTGCAGTTTCATGGTGATTTTGAGTGGTATTTAGGGCTGTGTGGGAGGCATGGTGGAGTTGTTTGGAGGGGCAGTTTCATGGTGATTTTGAGTGGTATTTGGGGCTGTGTGGGAGGCACATGGTGGAGGTGTTTTGTTGACTTGCGTAGGGGTGGTATGCTTGTATTCTTCGAGAGTGAGTGGATGAGTGGTTTTGTATGAATCGGTGGAAGAAAAACGTGAGTGCTAAGTGGATATGAGGTGAGAGATGTCGCGTGAGGAGGGACATGGAGGGTGAAGGAGCGGTGTTTTGGAATGGTGAGTCAAAAGCCTATTGTGGTAAGGCAGAGGTGTCGCTCTGCCACTTAAGGTGGTAGAACCGGCAGATTGCAGGGAATGAATGTCCAGCTTTCTATCCCTTCTCTTTTTTCTTTTTGAGTTCAAATTGTTATAGTTTGGTTTTGTCTCTTTATGGATTTGTTTGTTCTATTATGGAATGGAAGGATGATGAGATTTACAAATATGTGAATGTATGGTTAGAGTGATGGGCGAAGATAAACATGATGCATAATAGAGCAAAGATAACACTAACTCACCACAAGAGCATCACCATGCCATGGCAAACATTAAATTTCAAAACTTACCCCTTAATATTTTCTTCTTCCTTCGTCTATTGCCTCTTATGTTCCCGTCCCTTGTCTTTTGACTACAATTAGTGAAGAAAGCTAGTGGCGTGAGAAGGGAGAATAATGGTATGGAGGGTGTGAATGGTAAGGATCTGTGCGAGCGTATGTGGGTGAGGTGAGAGTGTATTGGGTTTTCTGTGTAGTTGTATCCCCCAATCTCTCATGAGAGTCTATTACTTATGCCGGGGTGAAACCAAAACACCAAAATGGGTGTTCTTTGTATGCCTTTTTTGTTATCCAAAGCGCGGGAACAAGAGCTCAATAGAATAGAAGGAAGCTTATGAATTAGAGGGGCTTCCCTCATGCTGTGTATCCTTAACAAGAGAAAAACAAACAGATCTGAACCTATTCATTGGAACGTTGACTCCTTCTGTTTAAATGCAAGGTGACATTATTCTGGCTACAGAAGAGAGGCTGGCTACAGAGGGAAGGCGCCAGCTTGTTCAGTTGTGAGAAAATTGGAAAGTTTGGAGGATTGTGGTATGAGAGTGGTAAGGCAATGTGTACGGAAGATCTTCAATGATTCTGGGAAAAACATGGAAAAGAGAAAAGCTACTTTTTTTTAAATTTTCTTTTTCTTTTTTTATTATTACCTTTTTATAAGCAAAGAAATATATAATAAAAATATAAAATAAAACTATATATGATAAAGAATTATATATTTTTTATAGCGAAGGTAAAAAACTAATAGAAAGATAAAAATAATTACAAGGATGAGAAATATTTTTGCATTTTTGTTTCCCTAAAATGAGAAATTAAACCAAATTTGTTTATATTTTGTTCAAGAACGAAAATAAAAGAAGAATAAAATAAATATTTATCCAATTTTAAAAATAAGACAAAATCTTAGATTCAAACTAAAAAGAAATTTATTTTTTATTATCACGATAAAGAGAAGAGAAAAACAACCACGAAATTAAAAGAGAAATAAAACTTAACTTTTTTCAACATGGTTAGAAACTTTCCTTCTTTTTTGAAATAAAATTTATCCACCCGAATGAAATTAGGTGTTGACAGACTCCTTCCCACTTTTGGATCTCCTAATATTGTTCTTTGGTGCACAAAATTGCTCGACATCTCTAATTACAATAGTGGTGAGCACACTGCATTCTTAATCTTGTTTGGTTGGAATGTGTGGTTATGTGAGTGTAATGGTTCATTATACGGAACCTGTTTAGTGCGTCCAACAACTATTCTTTATTGATGAATTGCGTTCCACAAAATAATGTCCAGGTGGATGTTCCACAGACTCATGGTTAAATGCATGACCAAACTTAGTATTTTTTTTTCTTTAGAAAAAGGTGTTATATATGTTTGGAAGTGTTAGGAAGGTTGTAAGGTTGGGGTAAATGATCATGAGGTTGTTGTTGTTGTGTATGATGATGCTTATGTTGTCATTATCGTCATCTACATGTTAGGTGAAGATGTCATCCTCATCATCACTAAAAGGTTCTAATGATGAAGATGGAATTCCAGGAATTTCATTTTTGGGTGGTAGGGGTGGTGGGGGAAGTTGGGTGTAGGATTGTAATGATCACGTGGATAAACCAGTAAGAAGTTGGGGGTAGGATTGTATATTAGTTTTCCAATCTCCTAAACATGTGTTGTTCAAATCAAATGATGGTGGGGTAGGTTGTGCTTGTGAGTGTTGGTGTTGGTGAACTTGTTCTTTGTGGGATTGTGAGAGTTGAATGTAAGGAATTGAAGAATTACCTTTTTGGACATAACTCTATGCTAGACAAAGTTGCGTTTGCGTTTTGGATGTCAATGACACTGTCTAAATCTTCCTCATTATATAGCTAACTTGTGGTGTAATAGGCACTTTCACTAGCAATCAAATGAAAAATTTGTACATGGTTGGAAAAACTCTCCATGTGGTCCTTAACCGCATCTTTGTAAGACCTATTATTTGAATGCTTCGAACAACATTCCTTTGTGAATGTCCACCATGATGACTTTTGCACTTTGGAAAATAACACCTGTGTGAGGACATTTAATAGTCTTGCCAACATTGTATAAGATTGCTTGAATTGATGAAGTCATCTCAATAGAAAAGTAATGGAACTTAGTTAACTCTTAATGGATGAAGAGAATTCAAAGAAAGTTTAAAGCTAGAAGAAATTTGTGTACAAAGTCATGTTAAGGCTTATGTGAAGCAAAAGTGTCACGTGAGTTAAGATAACCATATACATGTATATTAGCACGTGAATTAAGACAATCATGTATGTAAATGGTGGCAAAGGAGAGGGACACGCATGTCAAGAGGGACACACAAGAAAGGGTGACATACAAGCCAAGCATGACACACAAATAAAGATTGACATGTAAGTTAAGGTGAGCACACATGTTAAGGTTGAAACACGTCAAAATGGTGGCAGTGCAATTAAGACTGACATACATTGCAAGTGTCAATCACGAGTTAAAGCTATTATGGCAGACTTTGTCTATCACACAAGGCAATTGCATGCACAAAAAACGATGTCTGTCATTAAAGAAAGTAAGTCGTAAACGAAAGATGATATTCAATATTAAAGGAAAAAATAGTTCATAATATCTAGTTACTTAGGTATAAATTTGAAATGCTTAGTTATATCATGCAACCCTTTTTCTAGGATTATTTCTTTCACCTCAAACAGTTGGAGGAAACAATCAAAGTATTGAATTCTTCATTTTAATCATTAGATTGCACTTTTCTTGTGCATGTCTTGTAGGTAGACGATTCTTTAACCTATGAAAGAGTTCCTTCTTTGATTGTTGAAGTTTTGAGATCTAAAGAGGTAACGATTGGAATAGAGAAAGAAAAAGTAACCATTGATTCTGGAATACAAAATTTGTATTTCAGATTGTGCAATCTGAAATAATCTGAAATACACAATTTACATTTTGAATGGTACAATTCGAAATTTAAATTTTATAGTTTTATATTATAAAATATACAACCCAACATAAAGCTTGTATTTTGAAATGTACAATTGAGAATATAATTTTTTTATATGAAACAAGATATAACCTTAGATAAAGGAATATGAGTGTGAAAATAATCTCAAATAACAAAAAGGGAAGTATGAGAAAATGAATGAAGATGAGATTAAAAAGATGAAAAAAATTAACCGAGTGCAACGAAGAAGATTAAGAAGGATGTATTTGTTTATTTTTTCATTAAGGGTAAAATAGTATTCTCAGTTCCGTAGGGGTGCAGGACGAAAACATGGGGTGCAGGAAGACTTTACACCCCAATAAATGGCGCAGAAAAAAAAACAAAATCCTCTCCGCGCTCTCTGCTTCTGCTGCAATGCGACGCACTCCTCCCTCCCTCCATTTCCTTGCCGCCACTGACACCGCCGCAGCCACCGCCACCGCCACCTCGATGTCTTCACGTCCACCCGTACACACTCTCTCTCTCTCTCTCTCTATTCACTCACATGCTTATCACTGTAACAACACATTCATGCACTAACCATCTTAAATTCTCTCTCGTATATTTTTCGCAGCATCGAGGACGCGGTAGAGGCTTCTCCGGCCGCCGGTACTCTGGCGGCAGAGGCCACTTCGTCTCCGGCGACACGCACTTGAGCTCGGTCCGCGAAGCCAATTTAGGACTCCGGCGAGGCGAGAGTGGAAGCTTCGAGAACCAAACGCCGCATAATCAGAATCCACCGTACAATCCGAGGCCTCACCCACCGTCGTTTCACCATCAGCGGCCTCAGTTCCGTAATCGACCTCATTCCCCGCACTTTCGGTCGCATTTCCCTCAGTATCGGCAGCATCCTCCGCCTGAGCACCGGCCGACGTTTCGTCCGCAGCCGCATCCCCCGCTGCGGCCGCCATATTATCGAGACTGGGAACCTGCCCTGACGCCGCCGCCTCCTCATTCTGGTAACCTTACTCTTGTGCAGCGCTATTGTGACTTAGATTTCTACCTTACGGTTTAAGAGGAACCGAAGAAGTCAATTTTTTGGTATGATACTGAATGTTAGTATTTGGATCCCTGGCGTTTCTGCATTGCATTGTTCAACGTGTCATATTATGAAAACGTAATGTTCAGTAGTTAGCTAGGAGTTATCGTTGATCATAGCAATCACTAGCTTTTGGTTTTGACTTTTGAGTACTTATTTTCTTTTATTCGAGAAATCGAAAGCCAGTAAGGAACAATTTTAAGATGAGTAGTTTGATAAATGGCTCTTGCTTCGCATGCAAATTTGACAAGTTTGATTCAAAGAGGAGGGCTTGTTGTTGGTAAGAAGAATTGTAACGTTGAGAATATCAATTTTTTTGCTTAAAGTGAGCCTGATGTACGAACTGAATGTACATGCATGAAAATGTTAACATTTGATAATTTGGATTGGCAAGTGACAGGAGGATAGGCTTGAGATTGATTGTTTATCAGTGTCCCTTCTTGTGGTTTGATTATTTATCAATACTCCTTTCGTTCCTTGTTGCTCATAGTTGATTGTTTTTGAATTATATGTCATCAGACTGATTTAGCTTATGCATTTTTTTCACCTTTGCTCAGTGCGGTTTAAAGTTCTTTCCTATAATATATTGGCTGACTACCTTGCTTTGGACCACCGGAACAAACTTTATTTTCACATACCTCCATACATTTTGGACTGGCAGTGGAGAAAGAGAAGCATACTTTTTGAGCTGGGGCTGTGGTCGGCTGATATATTATGTTTACAGGTTTGTGATTATGTTACATACCCCAATGTTTACTCCTCCCTCAATATGCTTTTTTAACATGTTTGTGATCATATTATGTTGTATATTTTGGTTTGGCTTATGGGATAATCATGATATAAAACACGGATGTTGTACTTGGCAATCACATTTAAGTTAAGACATATGGCAAGAGCAATTCTTCACTTCCAACGGTTAAAAACGGACTTTGACTTTTGTTTTACCCCATTTTCAGAATGGCATTTTGCATTTGTTTCCAAACAAGATTTTTGAGTTTCATTAACATCTGAGCTTAGTAAGATTTGTATCTTTGGAATTTTAAATTTTTTCTTTGACCTATTTCTTTAGCGGTCAAATAATATTATTTTTTTTTTACTGTGTTGCGTGTGTGGGTTTCACCTGTAAAAACTGACTGTGTATAGAACTATTCCCTTTTTGATTTTTTGTTATAACTTCCAGGAGGTCGATAGATTTCATGAGTTGGCAGAGGAGTTGAAGCCTAGGGGATACTGTGGCATCTGGAAGGTGGGTTGGAACTTAGAAGTGCCATTTGCCTTAAGGTTACATGACATGGAACCCATATTCTGAACTTTTCTGTTCAATGCTGCTTGTGCATTTTTTTATATGCTTTGGTTTGTTTCAGGCTGTTTCTAGTTTGAATTTATATAGAAGGTGCTTTTAGTGACAGTGTTTGTTTTTATTCAATGATCAGAATATCAGATATTAGATGATTTGTTTACCGTCAAAAATTCAAAATATATATACGTACTTCCCATCTTGCATTATGGATCTTTGTCGTCGTGTATAGTACAAATGCTGTCATTAACATTAAATGTGTTCTTAATCCTTCAAATTTGGGTATTTTTTTTTTTAGTCCTTCAAATTAAAAAGCAATTTTTTAGTTCTTGAATTTCCGAAAATGCTCTTTTTGGCCTCTGGTGACTATGGTATATTCCTTGCTGATGTGACTAACAACATCCATGTCAGCATTGATACATGTCACTAAAATAATGATATAGAAATACAATTTTCAATTTGTTTTTGGCTAGAATATTTGTTTAGTTTCTAAAATTTGGATAAAATTTTATCTTCCCGAAATTTTAAACTGATATTTTTAGTCCCTCAAATGTTATTGAAACTTCCCTTAAATATTTGATGGACTAAAAACACATTTAAGTCAAAGAGTTACTGTGCTTTTACTTGATGAGGATATTTCTACATTTGTGCTTCATCATCTAGTTGATTGATACGCTACTTTTTCACTTCCCTCCAATATAATCAACAAGTTGTAACTTGGTTATGTGCAGTATTTTTCTTTTTACATTGATGTACCCTTTCAATTAAATTTTGAAAGAAAAACAAATATTTCTGTTGCATTATAAGGTCTAATAGCATTCTGTCTACTTATAGATGCGTACAGGTAATCCAGTTGATGGCTGTGCAATCTTTTGGAAAAGTTCAAGGTTCTCTGCAACTTTACTTTCCTTTCACTGCTACTTGCTGATTATCTTAATGGAATTTGTTTTCTTCAATAATGATTAAAAATTCACTGTATTGGTGCATTTGTAGTTTTGTTAAGCTTCTTTTTAGCCAGGCAAAAGTATGTGTTTCTTTTGCAATTTGATTTATGTGCATGCTTCTTTTACCCTTGTTTATTTGGCTTATACAATTTTATAGCTTAGAATGATAATATGAAAGTGTAGTATTCTACAATAAAATGATGTGTAGAAATATGATGTATATGCCAGAGTCCTGTCATAGTAAAGATGTAATGTAGTTAAGTAATATATTGACAAATTGGAACTATTATACCTGCAAATGTGGTATTTTTGGAGGCCTTTTCTTTTTGTGTATTTTCTTCATGTGATCTTGTTGATAGTTGATTTATCTGCATCATTGTGATTATTCATTTATGTTATATATTACGTTATTACTTTTCCCATACATTGTTTTTGGGGTGGAGGGCCTGACTTGTCCTGACTTGATGCTTCCATAATAATTTTTTTTTTTTTTGTATTTTTCATTATTTTACACATAATAATCTCATTTTCATGATATATCACAGGTTCAATTTGTTATATGAAGAATGCATTGAGTTTAATAAGCTGGGACTTAGGGACAATGTCGCTCAGCTATGTGTACTAGAGGTACATAATGTTCTCATATCGTCATCTGCTTTGTTCAATTTTGTTGAGATAAACTTAGAATGTTCAATTATCTTACTCACTCTTTAATTGATGTCCCTCGATTTCTTTCCAATATTTTCATCCTCCAGATCATTAATGGAAATGGATCTCTCCCATCCAGGTAATTACTCTCAAATTTTTGGCTATTTGGGTTTGTATATATTTTGGTTTGGAAGATGTAAGAGTATCTATGCTTCATATGCATGGTTATCAAATCTGGATAGTGGAGAGGTCAACCCCAAAATGATATAGTGGGATAGTTTCTGTACTAAAAGGCAAAGACTATAGATACAGGACAGATAATTATGTGCTTATAAATACTAAAAAACAAATAATTATCCTGAATTAAATATAAATGTGTGTGTGGATATATTATATCCAAAATTAATAATCAAAAGTCACATTTTAATAAGTAACAAATAAATACCACAGAAAGGAAAAGAGGGGGATTTAAAAATTACAGGGAGCCTGTGAAATGAGGAACCGGACACAGTGAAAGAACACAAACAAAAATTGAGTTGATACATGCATGGAAAGAGAATCGTGCGTGTGTAGGAACAGGAACATAGACCTGTGATTGTCAGAGAAATGCCCAGGCTCAGCCACAATATTGGCAAGCTGTGGGTTTTAGATAAACACTAGATGTTTTTAATATTGCTGAAGGTGGAGGGAAAATCAAAGAAATATTTGAAAAATCTTGGTAAACATAGAAAATGGGGGCAAAGATGAAACTTGATTCAGTATGACAGGTTGTTGTAATTTTGGCTGTGGTCATATCTGTTACCCTTAAACATAGAGCACTGGGCCCCCATAGAAGCCTCAAGCCACTCTGCTCTTTATCTGGTGCTATAGTGCCCTGATCTTATGTTGTTTCCTGTAAGTTTTTCTAACGGCTGGTTACTGCAACCATTTAGAGTACCTGTTACGTCGCATGAAGAAATACTGCCTTCTGATTGTTTAAACAGTAGGAAAACCATAATATACACTCTAACCCCTTAAGAAAGATGTCACATCTAGCATCTCACCTGAACAACAAATAGAGTAGAAACAGTTTTACAAAAGATTGAGAAGGTTACTGTTACATTCAGCAAATTATTTTACTTTTTAACGTTAAAGGCCAAAGGTTAAAATGAATCAGTGGACTGTAGTTTTAATTAAGTTCAACATGACCGTAATCTTGCTTAAATAAGACATTTTGTTAGCAAACAGGTTCACGGGAATATTTTATTCTGTTATCCATATTAGATGGTTTACAAGTTATGGGATTATTTGAGTTGACCGTTGCCTTAAATGATTTATTTTCATTTTTCGTCCCATGGGATATTTTTTGCATTCTCAGCATAACATAACATAAACGTCATTCTCTGCAGCTTGACAGACTCGGGTAAAGTTGTAGTTTGTAACATTCATGTGCTTTACAATCCTAACAGGGGAGAGATTAAGCTTGGCCAGGTGTGCACTGCCTGCTTGACATGACTTTTTTCCATTTTGATGAAGCCGTCTATGCATCTGATACTGTAAATTCTTCTTGTAATTGCCTTTTCCTTTATATTGAATTCAAGCAGGTTCGAGTGCTACTTGATAAGGCTAAAGCTGTTTCTAAACTCTGGAATGATGCCCCTATAGTTATCTGTGGGGATTTTAATTGTACACCGAAGGTTATTTTTTCTGTTATGGTTTATCATTTTCTTTTTTAGTAAAATGTTATCTCAGCATTTTGACATTAACGATTTTAATCTTGTCCCAGAGTCCGTTATACAACTTCATATCAGAACAGAAGGTATATATACTCTTTAGCACTTCTCTTCCTACGACTTTGACATTTGACATAAAAATGACATCTTTATATTATTACAGTTAGATCTGTCCGGAATAGATAGGAATAAGGTATCAGGACAAGCTTCTGCAGTTCGCACATCAAAGCCCTATTATGGTCCTAATGCTGGGTAGACTTTTTCGTATGAGACATTTATATGGTGATATTTATTGGGTTTCTTGCTTTGTACAAAAAATACCTATTAACATGTTTTAAAATTTTGCAGTGAAATATCTGCTAGTGGTTCAGTTCAGGCCATATCCACTGAAGGTGTCAAGGAAGTTATTAACCAAAATAACTATCGGTCGGACATGACAGACCTGGACACTAAATGTCAAAGTTTGGATAATGCACGCACTCACTCAGTTTTGGATATGTCTGTTAAGTCTAGTACAGATGTTGAGTGTGGAAAGGAAAATGATGCATTTGCAGGAAAAGATACTCAGGAAACTGCTGTTGACCATTCGAAGATCTTTTGTGAAGTTGGTAGTATAAAAGAACAAGATCCTTCTTATAGTGAAGGTAGGCTCCGTATTGTTCCTGTAAATGATGATATTCATGACATTACACCCGTGACCTCTTCAGCTCCTGAAGCAGTTATCAGTGAAAAAACTGGGATGGGAAGCAATGAACATATGACAGATGCTGTCCCAACTTCAAATAAAGAATTAAGCAAAAAATCCAACTTACATGTCCTTCAAGAGAATGAACAAGTTGAGTTTGACTGTTCCCCGACTTCTCTTCAGGAAGATAATCAATCTTTCACAAGGATGAGGCTTGCTCTTGAGTCAACAGATCTAGACAATGCAGTAATTTCTCCAACTAAACCATCCAGCCAAACTTCAGTTTCCAATGCATTTGAAGTCCCTTGTACAGAGTATGGAGATACCCCATATCATGAGGAAATCGCTGATGAACAAAATAATGGCTCATCAACTGCATATCTAGTTGATAAATCGCATCAATTGTCTAACATTAACTTTCCACTTGATGAAAAAGAGAAATCATTCTTTGATGAGATAGATAAAACCATCGCAGACCATGAAAATATTGGTGAGGACAGCAGTTTTGTATCTTCCTTACATAATGCTGAAGGAGTTGCTCTTGACATCAGTCCATCAATGAAATCAGATCTTGATAAGTCCTATCAATACAAGGAATTAAATTCTGCTTCTAACTTGTTGGTCCCTGTAGAAAGCAATGAAGTTGAGGATGACTTCTCTCCTAGTCAGATTTCTAAATCTATTTGTGCGGAGGAAGCTACTTATAATCCAGCATTGTGGACCCCTATGGAGATAGAAACTGCAACAGGAAATGGAGATTGCACCTTCATGGAGCACCCTTTACTTCTTAGGAGCACATACACTGAGGCAATGGTATATCTAAACCGTCGCCTGCACATTTCTTTGAACCTTACTTTTATTTGACATACTAGCACATGTTACACCTCATACTTAAAAGCTACAGTTACATTCTGTGTTTCCACAATACCTGTAAACTTGTATAATTGCAGGATCGTTCTGGGACCAGAGACCCCTGTGGAGAGCCCCTTGTTACCAGTTATAATAGGCGCTTCTCGGGAACTGTTGACTACATTTGGTAGGTGCTATAAGCTGTTCAAGTTTATCTGCCACTGATTTGCTGTGCCGCGTTATTGTGAATCATAAAGTGATAATAATTGCTCTGAAGTCGTGACTAAAGTTCTTGTAAATGCATGACTTTCTTTTCATTAACATTGCTGATTGATTCGTTTGAATTTTAGTATGCATTCAAATTTTTCTGTACACTCATGTTTACATAAATGAAAGGAGTTAATAATGTATTTTTTCCTTTGATCTGTCACTTAGGCGGTCTGAAGGTCTTCAAACAACCAGAGTTCTTGCTCCGATGGCTAAATATGCCTTCGAACAGACTCCGGGATTCCCAACAAAGGTAAGAAAACTTAAATTTGTCTGAAATATTGCAGATGAATGGGAATCTATAGGTGGGTTTTTGGGACTTTTCTTTCTATCATTATCATTATGTTACCCACATCTCAGGTCCCTAAAAGTCTTAGGTATTATCATATTAGTCCTGAAAATAAGAAAATTAGAAAAAAAAAACCCTAAAGGTGCAATCTGCCATTCACTTTGCTCCCAAATTTAGAAAGTAGTTAAGTGGTCATATTAGCATATATTTAAGGCCCAAATTCCCAAATGTCAGTAAGTAATAAGTTTAGAAAATTATTTGACATCCTAGGAATATATTTTGAATTTCTTAGTTCCAGGTGCGACGTGTTTTGAATTTTTGAGGACCAAGTGGTGTTTAATTTAGGTTTCCATGCTAGCCGTATGTGTTGACAACTGAACTAGATTCCTTTTTCATGAATAATTTTCCCTTGTCATTTCCCTTGATTTTGCAAACTCTAACTTGAAATGTGTAACTTATGCTTTTTTTTAAGCTTTTCTTTGCCTATCAATTGTACAGAAATGGGGCAGTGATCATATTGCATTGGTTACCGAGCTGGCTTTCGTGAAAGATGGAACCGACACCTGCACCAAGTTAAAATAGCAGTTCATTCAGTAACCAGTGGGCTTATGCGATTGTGTTAGATATTCAGATATGATGCCAAGTGAAAAGTGCGGGTATATCGACCTTACGTGGCACTTTTAATTCAAATTAATGGTGGATATATCCACAATTTTCTTTGACACACTTGTGAGGATCCAAATCCCCTGCCCTAATTTGTCCTGTCTTGTGATAGAGGTTCTTCTGCAAGTGTTTATTTGTAAATTAAATATTCATATCGATCCTCAATTCATTCCTGTACATTTAATAAATACATCTAGCACATGATATTCATATCTGTCTTTTTATTTTTGAGCTATTAATTAACTGCTTAAAATGGATTGAATTTGGTATTTTCTCAAATTTGGAGTTGTCAATTTGTCCAGAACTATGCAACCTATTGAACTCTTGAATGCTATTCTTTGCCCTACAGAATTTGAAACTGTTCTATGATTCCCTATTCTACAGTTTCCTTCCCTGTTGGGATATCCTGAGAAAATATTGAGGCTTTGGTTTATGATTCTTCCAATTAGGATGGCTGTGGAAATAGTTTTTACATCATTACCTAACCTACACCAATTTAGACCAGGTCTTACAATTTTAGCGAATAAACTAGTTGAATTTTCATGAAAGTCTAGACTTCAAGTTACTCAAACATGAATAATTATTTATTGTTAATGTATTTTTATTTTACTAAATTTGTTGTGATGTACTAAATTATACATTAATTAATTTTTAAAATTGTTGACCATATTGATCTACGTAAAGAAGCTATTGTTATACTTTGAAATTTTTACACCAATAATACTCTTTTAAAATTTTATTCCTCAAATAACACCTATTCAAGTTTATTTTCCAAACTAATTGAATTCAATTTCTCGAAAGTTGATTTCTCAATTCAAGATTTGCAATTTTGAAATTTATACTCAATGAATTTGGGTGATTGGAAACCTAACCCAAATTCTGAAAGGGTGTTTTTTTTTTTTTTTTTTTAAATTTTATATTTTTTTTGTTTTTAATTTTAGAAATTTTCAATTTTTTTGTTGTTTTTTTTTTTTTAAAATATAAATATAAAAAATTTTTTAATTTTTTTTT
>Ga0099824_1001633_pt1 | contig 31890 bp, 30 predicted proteins | sample SiratrowhiteBW_FD_76837 | JGI IMG/M metagenome (GOLD analysis project Ga0099824, IMG submission 76837) | Root nodule microbial communities of legume samples collected from California, USA - Siratro white BW | ecosystem: Host-associated > Plants > Roots > Nodule | place: USA: California... | reverse complement strand
TCCACCATGTCATCAACGCCGTCCAAATCTTAAATTAAAGCTTCAAACAAGTCCTAAGTAAGCAATTATTGATGTTTATTAGTAATTTGTGAGTGATATTGTTGATTAGAGTAGTTAATTTGGCGATTGGAGGACTGTCGATGGCAAACGACAACTTTTGCTCCCATCCGGTTGTCATTTTGTTTTGCAAATGATAACCGGATGATACCCCCATCTGGTTCACATTTTCAAAAAAATTGTAAACCAGATATAGGTGTCATCTGGTTGTCATTTGCAAAATAAAATGACAACTGGATGACACCTCATCCGGTTTACATTTTTTTTCAAAATGTGAATCGGATGGGGTGTCATCCGGTTCTCATTTTGCAAATGTGAAGCGGATGACACCCCATCCGGTTGACATTTGTTTCAAAATGTAAACCGGATAGGGTGTCATCCGGTTTACAATTATTTTTTAAATGTGAAGCAGATGGGGTGTCATCCGGTTATCATTTTGTTTTACAAATGACAACCGGATGACACTTAAGGTCATTTTGGTCATTTTAATATGGGTATTTTGGGAATTAAATTTTTTTGTGGAGGTACAAGAAGAAGGTATGAGGGTGGAGGAAGAATTCGTCCATATTAAGAAGTAAACTTTAAGCCTAACTCCTTACAAAATTGGCTTTTGAGGTGATGTTTACACCTACTTTATAAATTATTAAAAGGTTTCATTTGTACTCGATGTGAAATCTTCAACATATTTATATCTCTCAAGAAAATCTACTGTGATTTCAATAATGGTAAATCTTTCATGTACATCAGCCTATTGTCTATTACTTCAATATTTTGTGATTTCAATAATGATAAATCTTTCACGTACATCAGCCTATTGTCTATTACTTCAATATTTTGACGTATGCTTTAAGTGAAAAGATTTATTTACTACTTAAATAGAAAAAATAGGCGTGAAAGTGAAATGGGGAAAAATAGAAATAAAAAGGCCCAGACAAATGAGAATGAAAATGTGAATAAAAGGACATGAGAGAATAGGAAAAGAAAAAGAAAAAGAAGAGTGATTGAAGAATGGAACAAAAAAGATGAACATAATATGAAGAGAAACCGGAAGGAAAGAGATGTGAGATTGCCAAAAGAAAAGAGAAACAAGAGTGGTGAATTAAGAAATGGTTATTAAGACAATAAGAAGGTATGACAAGGATGACAAACGATAGAATGGGATGGGATGAGTTAGACTCTATCTATCCTTCTTATTGAAGTAAATATTCATATTCAATTTTGTCAGTTTAAGCTGGTATAAAATTTGTATCACATTTTCGTTTCTATTATGTGAAGAGTATAAATAAGATGCAAAGAGAAAATGAAAGATACAATATTATAAAGTAAGAATTTATATAATTAAACAATTAAAATCGACACTCATACATTATTATATAACAAAAAAAAACAAGAAATAATTGTTAGAATATTATAATTAGAGAAACAAATCAATAGAATATCAAAGATAATTAAGAAAAATCAAATGTATTTATTTAGAATACTTTCCATATTTAGTTCCCTAGAATTCTATATAAAGTGAGCTATTATAAACAAAAAAAAAATACATTCAAGAAAAACCTTCTTCTCTGTTATCATATCCTTTGTTTATTTTTGTTCATATTGTTTTTATAATATGATATTTTCATTTCATCATATTTATCATATCCTTTCCTAACTCTCGATACCATCTTACGATGGTATCAAAGCGGTGTTAGATCCTGGGAACTCATAAACCAACATTATTGTTCCATTAGCCCTCACATCCGAAAAACACCAAAAAATCAAAAATATCATTTTCAGATGATGAAATTGGCAATAACATGAATCAAATTACAAGTTATATGGATGGCGATTGACAAAAAGCAACATGACCCTGTGAAATGCTCAGATGATATTGCAACTTTCGACAAAATTAAACAAGAGAACATACTATATCAGTTCCTAACAGGAACAGATGAAAATTTTGAAGTCATTAGAAGAGATCTTTTGATGTCGGAGAAGACCCCTTCAGCAGAGTCTGCCTATGCTATTGTCTGAAGGGAGGCAGCCCGATTCCAAATTCTAAAGCCTACCACCAATAGTGAAGGTAACACATCATTAGGGGAGGTCGAAATCGACTTAACCGCAAGAAACAGACCACCGGGACAGGGACAGAGATGGAGTCGTTCAGAAACTGTCGAACGATCCCCATCACAGCGAGACAAGGAAGACAAAAGCCACCTCTACTATACTCATTGTAGAATGAAGAAACACACCAAGGAGACTTGTCTCAAAATCGTGGGTTATCCCGAATGGTGGGAAAATTACAAACTTAAAAATCGCATGGCTGCCACCGTCGTGGGCATCCCGCAGACCACCAGTAGCAGCAGTGGTGACACGAAAGAAAGGAAGAAACAAAATCACAAGTTTTCCATGGAAGAGCAGCAGTCACTCATGGAGGTAAGAAAAGAGAGGAGGCACTAGCCAGGAAAATTTGATCAGTGGATTTTTTATTGTGCAACAACTGAAACCATGACCCATGACCCTCATGATTTTGACAGTCTCTCCACACCTGTTAAAACTCATATTAAACAGTCAGTAGAGAATTAGGAAGGGGCTCAATTGTTTCTTCAAAAAAATTAAAATTAAAAAATTGTCTCTATGTTCCTGCACTATCATCAAAATTACTTTTTGTAGGCCAAGTTACAAAGGAGCTAAATTGTGTGGTTATCATGTTTTCTACTTTTTTGCCTTTTACAAGACATTCTTATGAAGGAGATCATTGGGTGTGGTACTGAACGTGAAGGTCTTTACTATGTTGATGAAGTTTCTCACAAGGGACATGTCATGCTTGCTCACGGAACGGTTACAAGACAACTCTAGTTATGACATAGACGTTTGGGACATTCTCCATTTGGGTATCTTAAGATTTTATTTACTATAACACTAAGCCCATTAAATGTGAAACTTGTATACAGGAAAAAAATCATAGACTTACTTTTCCTCTTAACAACAATAGAGTCAAATGTGTTTTTTCATTAGTACACTCTGATGTGTGGGACCCAGGTCCTAATTCCCATAATAATTAATTTCAGTATTTTTTGTTATTTGTGGACGATTTTCTCTTGCATGACGTGGGTATATTTTCTAAAACAAAAATCTGAAGTACTCGATAAGTTGTATGAATTTTATCACACTCAGTTTGAAAAAAAAATTTCTAGGTACTTAGATTAGATAATGGTGGAGAATTTGTTAACAAATCAATGCAAGAGTTTTTCATAGAAAATGGCTTAATCCAACAAACTTTCTGTCCAAACACACCCCAACAGAATGGAAAAATCGTAAGCTACTAGAGATGACTCGGGCCATGATTTTTGATGCACAGGTTTCGACACGTTTTTGGCCCAAAACTGTCGCTACCTCGGCCTATCTTTTGAACATGCTACCCTTCCAGATCCTTAACCGCCGAACACCCCTACAAATCCTAACTACTCAGACTGATATCCCTTCTGTCTAAATGTTACCACCACGAGTTTTTGGGTATTCTGTGTTTGTTCATATTCCCAAAGCTAATAAGACCAAATTTGATCCATGTGCTGAGAAATGTGTCTTCGTTGGATATGCTACACATCAAAAGGGGTATAGATGTTACAACCCAGTCACTCATCGTGTATATGTGACTATGGATTGTGATTTTTTAGAATCATAATATTTCTTCAGTAGCCAACTTCATGTTCAGAAGGAGAAAACTAGTGAACCACCAAGTTGGTTGGGTAGCCTTAGTTGCCAATAAACTGTTTCGAAAGAGCAAGTAGATGGAGCCAATGAGTATGTCTCTGTCAACATAGGAGGGACCAACACAACCAATGAGGATCCTTTTGAGAATGTTCAACAAGAGGTAAGTGATCTTCACTCTACTGAGTTGTCACCTGTTATGAGTGAAGTCACTAACAATGACAGGTTAGCACTAGGACCAGAGCCTTTCACACTTCTGCCAGGAAGAAATAAAGAGGTACCACCTGTCCAATATTCTCCAGAACATGTTTCCCAAAATTCCAGGTATCCTATGAAGATAACTAGAAAAGGAGTGACAGACATTGCAAGAGCTTTTCTTACCTCCCTTCTAGCTGAAGACATTCCCAGAACAGTTCATGAAGCCAGTAAGAAGGGCGAATGGCGAGAAGCTATGAAAAAAGAGATGGAAGCTCTAGAAAAGAATGGAACTTGGGAGAGGTGCATCTTACCAGCAGGGAAGAAACCAGTGGGATTTCGATAGGTTTTCACCATTAAACACAAAGCATACAACACCATTGAGCAATATAAGGCAATACTGGTGGCAAAAGGCTATACATAGACTTATGACATTGACTACTCAAAGACTTTCTCACCAGTTGCAAAAATTGACACTATCAGAGTACTATTTTCAATAGCAGCACACAAAAATTGGCCACTCCGTCAATTTGATGTCAAGAATGCTTTTCTGCATGGGGATTTGAAAGAAGAAGTGTACATGGAAGCTCCTCTAGGGTTCTTTAGAGACTTTCAAAGAAATGACGTTTGCAAATTGAAAAAGACATTCTATGGGCTTAAGTAGTCTCCATGTGCCTAGTTCGGGAGGTTTACAGTGACCATGAAAAGCTACAGGTACAAACAAAGCAACTTTGACCATACTTTATTCTTGAAAAGAAAAGGAGATTTGATCACATGTATAATAATATATGTGGATGACATGATCATAACCGGAAGTGATATAGAAGAAATTGTACGACTGAGGAATAACTTGATCAGAGAATTTGAAATGAAGGACTTAGGTGGACTAAAGTACTTCTTGGGAATAGAGGTTCTTTGCTCCAACAAAGGAATCTTTATTTCTCAAAGAAAGTACATCATGAACTTGCTTGCTGAAACAGGAATGGTCGATTGTAAGCCAGCAGATACTCTTATACAAGTTAACCATGGTTTAAAGTTTGAGGAATGAGTTAATCTAGTAGATAAATAGAGGTACCAACGGTTAGTTGAGAAATTGATTTATCTGTCACACACTCGACTAGATAAAACATATGCAATAGAGGTAATAAGCCATTTTATGCATCAACCTCAAGAGGATCATATGGAAACTGCCATGAGGATTCTCTGATACCTGAAGGGGACACTAGGAACTGGGATCATGTTCCGAAAGCATGGGCACTTAAACATTGAAGCTTACACTAATGCTGATTGGGCTGGTATTCCAAATGATAAGAGATCTGCATTGGGCTATTTTACTCTAGTGAGAGGTAACTTGGTGACATGGAGGAGTAAGAAGCAAAAAGTGGTTGCTCTTTCAAGTGTTGAGGCTGAATTTTGGGGACTTGCCAAAGGTATAACTAAAGTCTATTGGATCAAGAAGTTGATAACTGAGATTGGTTTTCCACCACAACTACCAAGTCAGTTAAAGTGTGATAACAAGGCAACAATCAGTAACTTAGAGAATCCTGTACAACATGACAAAACCAATCACATTGAAGTGGACAAACACTTCATCAAGGAGAAGATTGCGGATAGCAGTGTTGAGCTTCCGTTTGTAAGGTCAGAAGACCAGTTGGCAGAGATTCTCACCAAAGCTATTACAGGCAAAGCATTTACCCGTGTCCTCAGCAAGCTAAGAATTGGTGATCCCAATGCTCACCTTGACAGGAAGTGCTAGAATATTATGTTAGAATATTATAATTAGAGAAACAAATCAGTAGAATATCCAAGATAATCAAGGAAAATCAAATGTAATTATTTGGAATATTTTCTATATTTAGTTTCCTAGAATTCTATATTAAGTGAGCTATTGTAAACAAAGAAAAATAAATTCAAGAAAACCCTTCTTCCCTGTTTTCATTTCCTTTGTTTATTTTTGTTCATATTTTTCTTTTTATAACATGATATTTTCATTTCATCATATTTATCATTTCCTTGTCTAACCTTTCCTAAACCCCGATACCATTGTAAGAATAATAATATTTAAGTATAATATATATGAGCACATGTATATTCTAGAAAAGATTTAATTTGAAAAAATTGAGATTTTTATTTTTTAAATTGCAATACACCAATAAAATTGAACAAAAGAAAAAAAGTGTGTATTCAAAGTTGTGACGAGAGCGAAGTTATCTTGGTATTTTAGTGAACTTAATGATATCAAACAAGTTAAGAAATTAAGGCTTTGTTTGGATTAGGAAGTGGATTTGTGGAAATGGATGAGTTGATTTGTGTGGAAAATTTTGTTGTTTGCATTAAGGGAAAGATAGTGAAATTTAAGTGAAAAGTTTATAGAAATTTGTGAATGATGTTATGCGTGTGATTGATAAAATATTTTTTTAGTAGATGAAATTATAATTAAAATTAATTTAAAATTAAATATAATTATTATATTAATTAATAAAATTATTAATTATTTTAAAAGAAATATAAATTATTATTGTTAATAGTAATATTATTTTATAAATTTATTTTGATTATGGTTATAATTTTAATTTTATTATTATTATTTTATTATCATTGTAGTTATTATTTATGTTTTTATTATTATTTTTAGTTTTAATATTAGTATCAATTAATATTTTATCTTTATTATTATTAATATTTTTATTTTTATTAATATTGTTATTTTATAATTTCAATAAATTTATCTAATTATTATTATTATTATTATTAATATAGTATATTATATAATTAAAAATATTTATTTTATTATAATATAAATATTAATAAATTAGTTATATAATAAGTATAACCCAACTCTCTCTTGCTCTTTTGTGAAGATAAAATTCTATTACATTTTACCTCGATTTTTGTTTCTTAATAGTATTTTATTTATTAAAAGTAGGACTTTTCCTTTTCTTCATTCGTCCGCATAAGCAAACACTGCCTAAGAGTGAATGAACAAATTGTATAGAGAAAGAAAGGTTTTCATGAATGAAACCAAAGACAAAAAAATATACATTTTTTAAGTTACCGAATATATTCAAAGTGTTTTAATAATTTAAAATAAAAATAAATATGTATATATTCATTTTCATTTATGTACCTATTTTAAAAAAATATATTATTTGTATCTTCTTCTGCCGAGTCAATACAAGTATTTATGTCAAAGTTGGGATATATTCTAACAATACACTAAATTTGAGTTCATTTGTATTCCCTAATCTTCCATTTCAACTTTAATGCTAAGTTATTTTATGTTTGTTGTGAAAAATGAATGCGATTTTTTGTGGTGGAGTTGAACGCTTTTTGGTACAAAGATGTGGTGTCTTTCATCAAAAAACGAACGAAGCGTACATGTAGGTTTTTGTAAACTTTATAAAAGGAATAAAAAGAGAGGAAGAAGTGAGAAACTTTAAAGTTGCTGGAAAATCCTAAACCTTAAACCCTAAGTCCATGAAGTAGGCAACTTCAAGAGAAAGTAATGATGGTCGAGACTCTTTTCTAGAATATTATAAATTTAGCTAATCTAAACTCTCAAACTATATTGAAAAATATTCTTAAGGTTAATAAGCCTAATCTTCTTTTTATTACGGAGCCTATGACTATTTACTCTGACATATATGTTAGGTTCTTTTTCAATTTTAATCTTCATTTGTTTTTGACGGTTAATAATGTTGTCAAGCTTTGATACTTAGGTGATGTTGATGTCTCATTCTCAGTTTTGCATTATTCTATACAGATTGTTTAAGTTTCCATACTTTGGCAGGGTGTTTCTCTTCATTTTACAGGGGTTTATGCTTCATCTTTTCAAGTTAGAAGGCGTTTCCTTTGGAATGATTTGACTAATTTATAAGGTCTTTATGCATTTTGGGAGACTTCAATGTTATGTTTTCTGCTGAAGAGTCCAAAGGAAACAATCCTCCTAAGGTTTCTACTAATGAGTTTGGTAGCAACTAGGTTAACTCTAATAACCTCCTGTCTCTTCCTTTTCCTAACCCCTTTTACTTGGATTAATGATAGGTTAGGTGTGCTTAAATTGGATAAGAAACTTGATAGAATATTTGCCAATTTTAATTGTCTTAATCTTTGTAAATCTTGAAATTATTCCATTATTCCTAAGAGCAATTATGATTGTCATCCTCTTTTACTTAGTATGTCTGATGTTGGTGCTATTACTAGACCATCTTCTTTCAGAACTTTTCAAATGTTGTTGGAACATGATGGTTTCCTACCTTTAGTTATATCATAAGGGTCTGGTTAGGTGTTTGGATGTCCCTAGTTCTTAGAAAGAAATGACAACGTCTTAAGTTGGCACTTAAGGATCGGAATAAGAATGTCTTTGACAATAATCATAAAGCAATGGAAGATTATAAAAAAAGTTTGGATGTCATTCAACTTGATATTGCTCGTTTTTCTCTTTTCTTGTGATGTTTACAATCTTTTAGTCCAAGATAAGTCTATTTTTGAAGTTTTAAATAAATATCTTGACCACCAGTCTTTCTTTTGGAAGGAAAATACATATATGAATTAGTTTTCTGTTAGTGATAGACATATTGTCTTCTTTCATGCTATAGTGAGAAAAAAGGCGTAATGCTAATGGTATTCACAAACTTTTGTTTGGAGATTCTATTTCTGATAATCTTGGTCTGATTTCTGACACTATTCTTAGTTTCTATAAAGATTTTATGTTGAAAAATCCTATCTTATGTTTAGCCATCTGATAATGATTTATTGACTAAAATCTCTGATTGTATGGATATTAGGTTTGATGTCTTCACTCTTAATATAAACAGTGCTCCTAGTCCAAATGGCTTTGGGAGATCTTGCTATCATAGTTGTTAGGATATTATATTTTCTAAACTTTGTGTTACGGTTAAGCACTTTTTTGTTCAAAGCTAAATGTAAAATATGTTTCGGCCAAGTTCAAGAAGGGGGGTGAATTGAACTCCTTTAAAACCTTTCGCAAATGTATTTTTCAATGTGAGAAATGAAAATCTTTAAAGAAACTATTCAAGATGATATAAATTGCAATAAGCAAATGTTCAAAACAAATTCCAGAATAAAGGTAAACCCACATAATCAATAAACTGAAGACAGATTGTAATTCTAGAAAAGTAGTAGATTGTTAAGCAAGTTCTGGAAAAATACAATGTGCAGTGAAAACAATATTTAAAGATTAATTCAAGAAGTTAAAGAATTAGATCAAATTCAAGTTTGAAATGAATTACAGATTAAAGAAACTTTTATCACACAACACAAATTATGTTTAATGTATGCAATCTGTTTTTAATCAATAATTATGACTAATCAACCTTTCTGGAAAACTGACTAATGAACAATAAACTCAGTGAATTAGAAAATGATTCAGTTCCAGAATTAACACGAGTAAACTGTATTCAAGTGAGATATATGTTTTTAAAAAATACTTAAAATATTATCAGAAGATTAAGCAAATAGTTCAGTTCACAAGTTTTTTTTTTTTTTTGAAAAGATTCTGAAAAATCAAGAGAGTCAACAAGATATATCAAGAAGTATCAAGAGAGTGTAAGAGAGAACAAGAACACAAGGATTTATCCTTGTTCACCCTTCCTCAAGGGTTACGTCTAGTCCCTTACTTCACAATAAGGATTTCCACTATAAAAAGATCAAACCAGATCAGTTTACAGAAATTCAACCACTTGCTACCCGCAAGAATACAGTGCTTCTTACAGAAAACAATCCGCTGAAACCTATAGCAGATCCAAAACTATATAGAATCCACTGCATAACCCAGAAAACCCTTTATTGATCCCCTCAGCAAGTTACAACCTGTATAGAACCCACGGTACAAACAAAATTACCACACCAGGTAACTCACCAGAATAGAATTCAGTACAATGAAAGATTTCAAATAACCACAATGGCACAAACACTTCTATACCAGAACAAATTGCAAAAGTAATAAGAGCAAGATTATAGAAGGCTTATTCAGAATGATCAGATCATCAGTATAGCAGAAGCAGTCAATTCAAAGCTCCAACAGTATTGAGAAAATAGTTCTTGAAGAGCTTCTTTAAATGATCTTGATCATAAAAAATATTGAGGCGTTTTTTCTCTCTCTTGGAAAAATCGTAGCACTTGATTGGAAAATGATTCAGAATGATTTCGTTATGTTCCAAAATTTCGCGCCAATTATTTATGAACAACTGTCATTTAAAATTCAGTCGATTGTTTTGTCAAATAGTCGACTGTTTTTCTCTAGTTAGTTAAAACAGTTGTTCAAAACTCAAAATCTGATTTTAGTAATTTCTCAAAACCTTACTTAAATCAAATTTGAAAACATGGAGCTTATCTTTGATTGAGAATGCTTATATTGCTGACTTGAATCAAACTTGCCACACAACACACAATCTTAAGTTCTAGACCGAGCCTTTCAATCTTCATGAAATCTTCATGCAGTCCACATATGATCACATGGTCTTGAACTTCTTCACATAGTTGGCTTCATTAAATCTTCACAACAACTCACTGGTGCTAACACTAAATACTCTTTAGAATGAATTCTGATATTATTTATCTCATTTCTAAGGTCCAGGGTGTTGTTACTATCAATGTTGTTATTAAGATTGATATTTCTAAAGTTTCTAACATCTTTAGTTAGGACTTTTTGCTACAGATGCTACACCATTTTTTATTTTCACCCTACTTTTATCAATTGAATCCACGTTATCTTGCAATTCGCTTTTCTTTTGATGAGGATCAATTGTAATATAGTTGGATATTTTAATTGTGGGAGGGGGTGTCCATCAAGGGGATCCTTTGTCGCTTCTACTTTTATGTTTAGCTGAAGAAGTGATTGGTAGAAGGATTGCTCAGTTGACTTCTTCATAAGATTCTTCTTAGGATTGGTCTTAAGGGTAAAGATTTTTTTACCCATGTCCTTTATACTGATGACATTTTTTTTCCAGTAGGGCTACTAGAAAAATCTTTGATTAATCTAATGGACTTCTAACATGTTTACTGTTCTATCTCGAGCCAGTCGATGAACTCTTCAAAAAGTCTCTTTTTTCACTTTTGATGAGTCTATTTCTTTTAATAATTTTGCGATATTCTTGGATGTCACAAATGCACTATTCCTGTTAATTATGAGTGTTCCTATCTTTTCCAGTGGTTCTAAGATGCAGTTTTTTCAACCTTTAGCTCTTAGGGTCAAGAATAGACTTGCTTATTTGAAAGGTAAGTTGCTTAATATGATGGAATGAGTGCAACTTGTTAACTATGCTATTCCTGAAATCATGTCCTATAATTTTTAGATTTACAAATGGTGTATAAACCTGTTAAAAAAGGTGAGTAAGTGGGTTAGGAATTTTAATTGAATTGGAAATGTTCGTAAAATTGGCTTTATTACTATAAGTTGGAAGTTTGTTCGTGCTCCTAAGAAGAATGTGGGTTTGCAAGTTTTGGATTTGTAGACTGAGAGTAAAGCTTATTTTCTTTAGTTTGCTTGGGATTTTGAATATGATTCTCTACCTTAGTCTGCTCTTATGCATGATAGATTCCTACATTCTAAATATGTTAAGGATCACATTGATTAGTTTTCTTCTATTTGACCAAGAATCAAACATTTCTATTTTGGATAATACTTTCTGAATTGGTCAGGGTGATCAAGTAAATTTCTGGAATGATCATTGATGTTCTTGCAAATGCATTTTTCTTTTGGCTGGTATGTCTTCTCATGAAATGATCACTCTTACATTTGATGTGAATGAGGGTTGGAATGGTTCCTCTTGAAATTGATCTTAGAATCTACTGTAACATACTCAACTTAGACTTTGCATCATTTGGCTATCACTAATCTTCTTGGTAGCTCGAATTTGAAGCTTGAGGATAGTGATATTTTTAATCAGAAGATTGCTAGGAATTTCTTTTCTACCCTTCCTTTTTGTGATTGGGGTAAAACCATTTTATCTAATTTTATTCCTCCTACTAAGATTTTGGTGTTTTGAAAGCTTATGCACATATATGTTTACCTATTGATTAGATAAGTTATTATTGATAAGTTTCGACAAAATCGTAAACATCATATAAAAAATTAAATAGTTGGATTAACAAAATTTTCCTTTATATGTATATGAAGTTAGTGATGGTATAAAAGTTTGATTCCTCTCATTTGAATAATCTTCTAATATTATTCAATATATATTAAACTATATTAATTTATTTTTGAATCAAATAATAAACCATTCCTAACATTTTCGCAAAACTTGTAGAAAGATAGAATATTTGATATTCCAAAGCTAACATTTTCATAAATCTTTCTTATTACTCGAAACAGATGTTTTTTAGTTAATTCATTTCTTCATTATGTTTAGTCTTTTTTGTTAAGTATTTATCAGTAATTTTGTTTTTCTTAGAACCATTTGATGCAGTGGAGAGACACCTTCATTAATTACTTGTTTGTACCTCTCATAAATGCCATTCAATTGAGTGTGTACTGTTCCTTCACTTGATTGGTTACCGCAGCGAGAATGGCACCAAACCTGAAAACCAATACACCATGTGCAATTTGCATTTAAAGTTATATCAGTGCAACTGTTTTCTGATGCAGACCTAACTAATGAAATATCACTTTCATTTTCATTCTTTCCCTTTGAACGTATGGTTTTCTTATTCAACAACTTCGTATGGTTTTCTATCAATGCATCTCATATATACAACTCTAATCTAACATTCAACTACTTTTGCACTGTTTCTTTTCATTTGTCCAATTCTTTACCACACATCTCAGTCCTAGCAAATTAACCAACACATTTAACATCATCACACTTTATTGACTTATTGCTAAAATATAAAATAGAGAGACAACAATATTCTCCAAGCGAAAATAGATTTTGCAGTATGAATATGATTTTGAAGAATGAAAATGAGACCAGTATTCCTTGACAACCTGCTGGAATAGTGATCCTTCTTTGTTCACTATTGAATTTGATTGGATTAAAGTCAACACTAATGAAGTTGCAAGAAGTGTTCTTGATTAGCTTGTGAAGGTATTTTCAGGAGTAGTTGTGGGAAATATATGGCTAATTTTTCTTCTTTCTTGGATGTTAAACTCACTTTTATTGAATATGTTCAATTGAAGAATTTGAAAAAACTTTGGTTGGAGTATAACTTTTATTTATTTTGTCAAACTTTAGGTTGTACTCGTATCATTATTTGGACTATTAAAAGTAGATAATGTAAGTGTATGTAGATTTGTGTTATTATGAATTTTAGAATGACTCATATATTTAAGAAAAGTAATAGTTGTGTTGATAAATTGATTAATTTAAGTATGAAAAATAAGGTTGAGTTTGTTTGATATTTTATTTTATCTAATTATATTAGACTGAACTTTTCATAATATGTTTGAAATCTTTTTGTTTCGTTTGTAAGAAGTTTATTCTTTTTTACCTGAGTTTAGTATGACCACCATACTTTTTATTTTTCTTTTTTTTAGTAATACTTTTTTATGTAGATAATTGGTGAATTTTTTGGAGTGTTACCTTAGCAGAGATGTCAAGATATAATATAAATCTTTTATTAAAAAAAATGTTATATGATCTATTTAAAAACATTCTTTATTACTGATTAGTTTTGACAAAATTTATCATATATATATATATATATATATATATATATATTTCATATTAAAATATATTATTTTCATTTTGGAATCTAATAATACACCGTTCCTTAACACTTTTACAAAACTTGTAGAAATATAGAATATATGATATTCCAAAGCTAACATTTTCATAAATCTTTCTTGATACCTGAAACAGATCTTCTTTAGTTAATTCGTTTTTTTTTTTTCATTATTTTTAGTCTTTTTTGTTAAGTTTATCGGTAATTTTGCTTTTTCCAAGAACCATCTGATGCAGCGGAGAGACACCTTCATTAGTTACTTATTTGTACCTCTCATAAATGCCATTCAATTGAGTGTGTACTATTCCTTCACTTGATTAGTTACTGCAGCGAGACTGGCACCAAACTTGAAAACTAATACACCATGTGCAAGTTGCATTTAAAGTTATATCAGTGCAACTGTTTTCTGATCCTAACTAATGAAATATCACTTTCATTTTCATTCTTCATGACTACACTGCACTTTGGGAGTCATTAAACCCTCAATCAGAATTCACCAGTTCTGTGATCTGCAAACCAAGACTATATAGTTCAACTTGAATGTTGAGACAAATTAGTTTTGTTATTGTAACAAAAAGATAGGGTAAGTTTGTAAACTTTAATAACAATTAAGTCACATATATTGATTGACAGTGTAAAACTTTTTTATATTAAAAGTGCTTATTATTAATCTCACTGAGTTTACTTAAGTCAACTGCTCTCGAAACACTTATAGTCATTTGCATTTTACGTGGATAAATTTATCTTAAAATTTTAAAAGAAAAATAAGATACACTTTTCTATAAATTAATTAAAATTAGTTTATATACAAATTAATTTATTTTATGAAGATAAATCAGAAAAATATTAGAAATTAATTTATTCATACATTCATTTTAATTACAAAAAACGGTTTACTTTCTGTACACTTAAAATAAAAATAATAAAGACATTATTGGTATATTATAATATGATTTTCTTTCAATGTATCTCATGTACAACACTAATCTAACATTCAAATACTTTTGCACTGTTTCTTTTTCATTGCTCCAATTCCTTACCACACATCTCAGTCCTAGCAAATTAACCAACACATTTAACATCTTATCACACTTATTGCTAACATAGATAGACAACAATATTCTCAAAGGAAAATAGATTTTGCAGTATCAATATGATTCTGCAGAATGAAAATGAGACCAGTATTCCTTGACAAGCTGCTTGAATAGCGATCCTTCTTTGTTCATCAAGTTCACTGGTTCATCATACTCCACCAATTTTCCTGTCAATACAAGTATCCAAAATCGTTGAAGAAAACAAGTAAAGTGGTATGTGTAGAATTGTAGTTAGGAACATACGAACTATTCTATTTGCACTCTTTGTAAAAGGTTTGTTGGAAGAAATAAAGAGATTCTCAAAATGAAATTTACCATCACTAATTGAAAGAACCATAGTGCAATCCATCACGGTTGGTATTCTGTGTGCTACTGTGATCACTGTACAATCTGCAAACTCAGTCCTAATGGTTTTCTGCAGAATCAAATCAGTAGCATTGTCAATAGAAGCAGTGGCTTCATCCAACACCAATATCCTACTCCTCCTTAACAGCGCACGCCCCAAGCAAAATAATTGCCTTTGTCCCATGCTCCAGTTTGATCCATCTTCAACAACTGTGTAACAAATTTTTACAAATTATTAACCAGTTAAAAATAACTTGTGACATAGTTAGTTACCATTTAATAATGAAAGTGTACCTGAGGAGTTTAGTCCCTCTTCTTTCTCTTGAACAACTTCACGCAGCTGACACTTCCCAAGAACCTTCACATTGAGCAACAACTATGATAAACTTGAAATGCAAAGGAAAGATAAATAGAATGTAGTTGGTTTTACCTCCCATATTTCTTGATCAGAATATTGACATAAAGGGTCCAAATTATATCTGACAGTTCCATTAAAGAGGGTAGGATCCTGAGGTATAACACCAAAACGTGACCTCAAATCATGAAGGCCAATAGAAGATATGTCTATGCCATCAACCACAATTTTTCCACCTGCTGGCTCCACAAGACGAAATAAAGCACTAATAAGAGTGGACTTCCCACTGCCTGTCCTTCCAACAATTCCAATCTTGTGTCCTGCTTTGAATGTGCATGTGATTCCATGGAGTATAAGTGGTCCATATGGCCTGTATCGTACCTGTCTTGGTATAAAAAAGCAAATTATATATGTTTTTCATTTCAATTACCATTTTTCTGAACATTATGATTCACATTTTAACTAAGTACCAATTACCTGCAAGTCATTTAGTTCTACTTTACCAGAAACTGGCCAATTTGAAGGAGGACTATTTCCTTCTATCACTTCTGGGGCCTCACTTGGTATATGCATATATTGATTTAGCCTCTCTACCGATACTATGTAATTTTCTAGACTGCATCGATTTTGAATTAAAAATACCAAGGCAGAGTTTAAGTTAAGGCCATAAGAGAGAGTCATGCCAACCAATCCTGGGAAAAAAAATATTGAAATTAAGATACGGTACAAGATAAAAGCATACAATTTGTGATGATTGTAATTCTCAAAGCCAAAGCCATCTCATTTGACATGTGACAATGAATCAAAGTCTCACCAGAGCTGAAAGTTCCTGGTGGAAGCATAACCATGCATAGTGCTGCAGAGGTAAGAAGTATTGCACTAATTATTTCTAATCTTTGGATCAGCCACTCATTTGAGGCAAAACTATGAAAGAAGGGACTAGCATTGATATCAATCAGATCAAGATGCTTCTTGAAAAAGCGATCTTCTTCCTCAAAAGCTCTTATTGTCACAGCTCCGGCAGTTGTTTCAGCTATATTATTAGCTACAAATGATTTTGTTGTGCCATTCACGCGCATCAATTCTTTTGCAGTGGAGAAATAATATCTCTGGTTTTATAAAAAAATACCTTAGATACTTTGGATAATGAGAACATTATTTAGTTAAATAGATGATTTTGTCAATGCTATCAAAATAAAGAACACAATTTCAGTATGACAATATTTTCAAAGACGAATTTGTTACCTGCAAGCGAATTGCAGCATAAACCATTGGTAAGGAGACAATCACAACTTGCCAAGAGACAATTGCTAGGACTGTGAGATTAGCACATAAGTATATAGCACCAACCGCAGTGAAACTTAGGATAAAAGGTATATCAAGATCCATAATGCTTAGATCTGATGAGACCTGGACAAGGAAATGATAATCAAAATACTATTATGCTATTACTAGCATTAAAATCATGCAAGGATAGAAACTGTATAATCCTTACCCTGCTAAGTATCCTTCCCAATGGAGTACAATCATAAAAGGACATTGGTGCACGAAAAAGGGAGTTCATTAACTTTAGAAATAAATATGTTGATGATTGAATACCAAAGGCAACTACAAGCAGAGTTCTGGTCAACAAGAAAAATACAGAAGCAACTCCAATAAAGAAGTAAACAACAATCAACCGCAATGTTCTGATTTTTGCATTGTCAACATTTGCAGCCATCCATGAGTTTTGCAGTATCTGGCAAATGACAAACATGAGGTGACAAAATGAAGCCATAAAGAAGTATGCATAACCTTTCTTCCCATTCAAATATTGCAAGTACGGTTTCAACCCCGTGTTTCCTATCTCCCTCTCTTCTTCCTTTATCAACTGATTTTCATTTGTTGCTTTTAACTGCTTCTCCATGAAAGCTTGTGTAATCTCTCTGGCAGAAGTTGAATGCCTCTGGGAAGAAGAAACATTCAAAGGGTTCTCAGAACCTGCAGTTTCATTGTGAGCATGAACAAGATATTGAAATTCTCGGCTTGAAGTCAACAAATGATGATACGGAGCAACTTCTAGGATTTTCCCATTTGACATCAACTGTGAAAGCAAAGAAGAAAATTCAGTCTAAGAGTAGAAGCAAGGGAAATAGAAAGGATATGGAGCCTAATGAATTAAAAAAAGAAATCACTAATTTCAAATTCATTATTGATTTACAATCAGTAGTTATATGCAGGAAACATACTAAAGAAAGATGAACAATGACATAATCAATGTGTTAAGGTTAAGGAATTACCAAAACAGAATCAAACGCTGGTAGAAAATCAACTTGATGAGTTACAAGTAAAACAGTTTTCTCTTTAAGCCCATCCATGATGTATTCCTGCCAAGTTTCAAAGCCATTTTTGAGTAAGAAATCACTCATAACACATAATGAATGTAGAATGTGAAGTAAGGAAAGCTGGCATTACATTAAACAAATTTGTGGCAGTATGTGCATCAACAGCACTAAATGGATCATCCAAAAGATATACATCAGCATTCTGATAAAGTGCACGTGCAAGTTGAATTCGCTGCTTTTGACCTCCACTCAAGTTAACTCCTCTCTCACCTATTTGAGTGAGGTCTCCGTGGGGAAACAGCTCCAAATCCTTTAGTAGTGATGATCTACGAAGTGTTTCTTGATATCTATGAGCATCCAAGTCAGATCCAAACAAAATATTTTCCCTTACTGTTCCTGTTTGTATCCATGCTGTTTGAGAAACATATGCAAACTTTCCATGAACTTCTATCTGTAATTCAAAAGGGAGGATAAAACTCTTCTTAGCAATACAGCTAAAATGGAGTACAGTAAAAGTTCACTACAATAAGTGGAATTCCTGTGCTAAATATAATAATTCATTATAAAGTAGAAAATTTTCCAAGAAAATGTTATAACCAATTCGGTTACCCCAAGATTTAGTATTGCATTCTATGAGCAAAAAGGGAATAAAAGCTTACAGTTCCCTTTGTCACTAGAATTTCACCAAGAATTGTGGTTAAGAGGGTTGATTTTCCTGATCCAACTTCTCCACAAATTGCCAACTTCTGCCCATGTCTAATCTCCAAGTTTATGTTCCTCAGGGTTGACTTTGATACATTGCCTTCCCATGAAAAGTCAGCAGATTTTATTGAAATTGGGCCTTTGTTACTATCCTCAAAACACCTATTCCTGAATTTTGCACTCTTTAATTCAGGTGCCTCAAGGAAATTAACAATCCTGGCAAATGCCACTTTTGCTTGAATGACTACCCCAACAACTTCTGGTATGGCCGTAATTGGTTCTTGCAGTAGGCGTAAAGTTGCCACAAAAGTGAAAACATTTTTTGCATGTAAAGGAACGTTCAAAAAGTAACACGCCTCAAAAGAAGCAGCAGACACCAAAACAGGTGAGGTCCAAAATAAAAAGATGTTGTATGCCTTTCTCATTTGCACTGCACCTAAAAAGTTCAGTTCCACATTCCTTAACCTTTCAATAGCATTTTTAAAATGGGTTTCCCACGCATACAGCTTCAGCACTTTCATATTCACAAGAGCCTCAGAACTAACCTTCAATCTCTCATCTTGTGCCACCACGAGTTTACTCTGAAAGTTTTGTTGCATTTTTGCTAGTGGAGTATTGCAAAGCACAGTGAGAACTATCACCACCAATGAGGCAACTGTTGCTAGGCCAATAGCACGAAAAAGTATTACAAGTGCAATACATAGTTGGAGGCTTGTGGTCCATGTCTGGTGAAACCAAAATGGGAATTCTCCAATTCTGTACGCATCCACAGTCACATAATTCATTATTTCACCACCAGAGTGAGTCAATCTAGCTGCACTAGACAACCTCAATATTTTTTTATAGATGGAAGCTGTTAGTAGTGACCTAACTTTCATCCCAACAAGCCTAGTGCGAAAATACCATTGCCTTTGTGAAAGGGACTCTGCCATCTTTATAATGAAAAGTGATATGACCAATACATAACCCTCATATTTGAAACTGCCATTACCCTCAGCAATCGATATAAAAGCATTCAAAAGTACAGGACCAGTACATACAGTGAGTACCTTGAGCAATGCAAAAAATCCGGACACCAAAATATCTTTCCTGTGGCAAAAAACTATTGCCCACAAAATTGATGATTGTGGCAATGATTCTTTTCCTTTTTGCCTGTTCAATTGTTCTAAAAATGACAAGTAGCAAAATTCTGCTCGATCCGGTTCTGGCAACTTTGGCATATCCTCATCCTGAAGTGTTTTCTCTTGACCAATTTTCATCAATGGATTCAACCACCAAAATGACATCTTACTAAGGAATCCAGCTTTAGCAAATGGGGTTATGTAGTTATAAGGATCAACTTCATTAAAGGGGCCGTTTAAAGAATCATAGAAGTCTTCATCAATTATTGTAGCAGTGTCTTCACATTTAGATGCTTTATAAGTGCACAAGAGTAGAAAAACTGCTCCTGGAAAAGATAGAACATCTAAAGCTTCCTTGAAGGTCAGTTCTCTGCTACTAATTGCATAAGACACGGATAAAACACAGAAAATACTCGAAACAAATAGTGTAATAACTGAAAACAACCACAAACAAGATCTTGGAAGTTGTTTCAACTTAAGACTTACACTTAAGCCTACTAAGAACCATCTGAATCCTTCAAAAAGTTCTAGCAACCATCCATTAAGTGGAAGAAGAGTGTGACTCTTCCTTAAGTTCTCCTCTAAAACCCAAATGCCTAAGCACAAATGCAACAACCCCAGAGATCCATTGACTGTAGAAGAAATTTTCTGCAAGTTTGAATGTCTTTCCACCTGAAACATACCCTGAAATGGTCTGAACAAGTACTTCTGGATCAAAATGAATGCCAGCATGACCAGCACTGACACATCAAAGCAAAAGATCAAGAACTGGTTGAAGCATGAAGAAGGATCTTTCAGAATCTTCAAATCAAAACAAGAAGGTTGCTTTCCTCCAGTCCCAGGAAAATCAGCTTCTGCACAAAACATGCTCCAAAATTCCTTCATCATTGTATGTTCTCTTTGCTGCTTAAACTCTGTCATGAAGGAATAAAAAGTATGCTTTTATTAAGAAAACATTGTCCTAAAAATTATAAAGAAAAGTTGAATCCTCAATGGTAGAAGTGAAACCAACTCCAAAAGGGTTGAATAATTAATTTACTTTTCTTATGTTCACCTCAACATCTGAAAAGAAAAATCTAAAGTATTATAAGCTGAACCAAATAGCTAATTCTAACCTTACATAACAGTAAGTTTTTGAAAACCAAGTTGCATATGCACCCGCCAAAGGGAGGAGCAGAACCTAAGTTTCAATGGCAACAAATATTCACATGTATTCAATATATTTACTTATCATATGAACCTAAAAGAAAAACAAATTGGACACACTTTAATTCATCAAGATAAATACAAAATAAATCAGTGTAAAGATTGAATATAGCTACGTGGGTAGGACCGGTGCATGTAAAAACTCATAGTGATCAATACCTAACCGTCATTAAATCATTGTCCTCAACTAATGGTATATTCCATTTCAGTTCTCATACACAATCTAAATAGATAGATATATATATATATATATATATATATATATATATATATATATATTATTAATAACTAGTGCATGCTTTATATCTTTCATCTATAATTGAAAACTTTGCGAATGAAACTGACACGAAAAATGATAAATAAAAGAAAAGTGCAGCAGTTTAACAAGAAACATTAATCAATGGGTATGAATAGTGGAATGCTGACTCACTATAGTTTTTGTGTCATTAACTTAAGACACGGTTATCTTACTTAATCAACTTATTTTTCCTTGTCCATGGAAAACAACATTATTGAATGTGTAGAAAACGAAATCCTTGTAGACAAGATGGTGAAGAGTTATAAAAAAGTAGATATAAAGTTTGCAGAATGTTATTAATACGTGGTCCTTCCTTCGATGACTTTTAATGCACAAATGTACTCGAAGAAAGAAGATTTTGTGTAGCGTGTGAATATAATATAGTTGATGATAATTGTTGTTTAAATAAACTACTATGTTCCTATTTATTTGTATTTTAGTGTTGTTATGAAGAAATAAAAAATATAACAATTATCTCCATTTTAATAAAATATATAGTTGTATAGTTTTGTTTTCATTCATCACAATAAATCAATGTATAAATATTTTAAAATAGAAAATAGATAGAGGTATAGTTAATAAAATGGCAAATAATATGTTATCTTTTTCAGATGACAAAATAAATAAAAACTAAAATTGTTCAAAAAAATTTGACATTTTCAAATAAACAAAAGGAGTAACTTTTAGGCAGTAAACTCTCTTATTAAGAAGATATTTCTTCAAATTAATTTATTATAAAATGTTTAAAACTAAATCTATAAAATTATAGCAGTAAAATATAAAAATGTAATAAATTGAAAATAAAATAATTGATCACGTCAAAGAAATTCAAGTAACAAAATTTGATGTTTAAAATGCACTATTAAATGCAAATTACACGTAGTATTGTTCCCTTTGTATTTTTTGTGTAGTCTTTTGTGTCGTGAGTTGAATCCAGCCTAAATACTTTCTCATTATTGTAACTAGTTTTATATTACTGGAACCGATACCACTTTCTTTTATAACATGTGATTGGAAATTGAAAAGTTGTTGGCTGAGCTCTAGAAACTTTTTAACTTCATAAGTTCAACTATATATTTTGATGAGGAAAGAGTTTTATGTAGTTGAGATATAAGTGAGTTGGAAGAAGGTTTGTTCACATTTCACTCTCATAATGAAAGGTTTTATATGTAATTTTTTTTAACCAAATTATTTTATATGGAAGACCGAACGTAGATACGGGGGATCTGCAAAAACAAAGTCCTTTTATGTCAAATTTACACGACATAAAAGATAATTTTTTATGTTGGTTATGTTCAACCCGATGTAAAAATAAGACATATCTATGTCAGATGTTCCAAATAGACATGGATGTACTTAAGAAATGGCGTTTGTAATTTATTTTGGTTAGGTACACAACATAAAATAAAACAATTTTACCTTAAATTTCAATGAAATTATAATGGTTTCAAATTGAAATATAATGATAAACCTAACTAGTACTATTTATGTTCGAGAAATAAGTTACCGAGTGTTGTTTTATCAATAACATATTATTACTGGACAATGACGTTTGAAGCTGAAAGTACTAAAACATTTAACTTATGTTTTTATTTAATTCTTACAAAAGTAATTTTAAACTTAATCAAATGTTAAAATGTCTAGGAACCAGTTAATATGTTTATAATTGATAATTTTCATCAAGAGTATGGTAAACACCTTCACAATATTATTTCAAATTTTGTGAATAAAGTAATTGGTATACGCACGCACCTTAAAATAAATGAAATGAATTGCAATGCAGTTATGCTTTTCACACTTAAAAAACATTGTTTTGGTCACAACTCTAATTTAATTAAATTAAATACAAATGTACATGAATATTAATAAGCTTTGGATTTAATTTGTGCGTTTGCAGTGCAATAAATAAAATAATACAACAATGTAGTTACTAAGTATAATGGCAATTAACTGTCAATTGGACCTATAGGCAATGATAAACCTATTAGTTATATAAATAGCATAATTAAAAGGTAAAAAAATACAGAACTAAATTATCTTTGTATGGAATAAGGAACAAAAATAAGAGTGTATTAAAAAAAAATGCAATGTAAAGTACAAGGATAAATGAGTTGAAGTGAAATTTTATGTGTTCAAGATGTTACATTTGTAAGAATTGGTTTAGTGAAATCTTATCATAAGATTGATCAAGTTTATTTATATAATATTTTTAGACTATTTTTTTTATAACAAAATCAACTTTTTTCAAACATAAAATATGCTTAATTTTCAATTTTTCATAGTTTTTGTTAATAAATGATTATGAGAGTGAGAAAATGGTTTTGATTATTAATTCTTACTATATCCTTGAAAATAAACAGAAAAATAGTGGATCAAAAGAAAAAGGATTGAAACTCTAAAGGTGAGAGAGAAAGAGGCTACAAATGCACCTGGTGCAAGAGAATTGCTTCCAATGCCATCAAACTTCAGAGTCATAAATGTGAAATGTGCTCGGTGTAGGAAACACGAGCCTAGTGCCAGTTGGGCTTGGAAATGGGAATCAACAACATAATCTAACCATGCCTAGGGCCACTGGACCTATGCCGAGCAAGAGTGACAATTTTCACATTCTATTTAATAGTTGTTCTACTAGGATTAAGAATCTAGATCCGTCAAGGAGCAAAACTAGCAATTGGAGGAAGCTTTAAGGTTCTCTAAGAGTAATTTCTTATTTGCATTGTTCTTATGTAATGTTTCGCTTCTTCATGAATATGAGCAACTAAATCCATTGTTGTTGAGGTCAAAATTTATCTTTCTGAACTCTCATGTAATCATTTCTGGTTTTCATATTTATTCTTTCCTTTTAATATATCAACATTGTAATTTGTGGTTATTTCCTATTAGTGTTGATTCACGACTTGATCTTTGATTCTTTAGGTATTGGGAAATATCTTCTGTAATCAGGAACTTAATTAAAATACCAAATGAAATATTGTGTATAAAAATAAAACATGATTCATTTGTTGTCTTAAGAGTCTTGGGACACTTGTAATTTTTATTTATATAATTGATCAAGGAATTGACGATTAATATAATATAAGTTTAGGCTCATTCACCTAAGGAATTAAGGTATGGGTATTTTTGTGGGTTAACATTGATATTTGTTTGAAATTAATATAGTTGTTTTATGCATAAGAGTGAGGACCAGTGAAGTCTTGGAAATTTCATATCATTCATCTTTAATCATTTTCTTGCATTCCAATTGTTGAAAAAATAAAAAATAAAAAAATTTTAAATTTATTCTTTTGCATAACAAACTAAATTATAGAATCGTTCTTGAGTATAATTTTATTATAATTGTAGTTATTGTCTTATATTGCATAAATCTTTTGGAAAAACAATGATATATTTATTACTTGTAACATTTTGCGACTAGTGCACTTGTCATCATTAGTAAATTACACTACAAGAAAAAAATCATTTAGACAACAATTTTTAGGTACAAAATAAAATGGTTGCTAATTGTAACCAAAATAATTACCAAATTAGGTTTTGGTTGTAAAATAACTATAAAATAAAAGTAATGATTGAATTTAGTGACCAATTAAGTAAAGATAATTGATATCTAACTTTAACTACCAAGGTTTTAGCCACTTAAACCAGTAGATTCTAAATTAGTCTCTAACTTAGTTAAATACTAATTTAAAATCTAATGGTATAAGTGACTAAAACCTTGGTAGATAAGGTTACATATAAATTATCTTGACTTAATTGATTACTAAATTTAATTATTACTTTTATTTTATAGTTATTTAACAACCAAAACCTAATTTGGTAGTTATTTTGGTCACAATTAGCAACCATTTTATTTGATAACTAAAATTGGTTGTCAAATAGCTTTTTTCTTGTAGTGTTAGGTTAACAAAGGTTTCCTAGACCATCAAGCTTCCTACGACCCTTAGATTAAAGACATGCGTCCTATAAGAACTAGCAGAGGATACATATTTGATCCTTGTTGAATCAAATTAAACCAGAGCATATGTAATGACATTTCACTTTTTAAGCATTATAAAATGTCTTAAATAGTTGTGTAGTTTATGGAAGTCAATTAAGGAAATCGTGCTATATATATAGAAATTGTAACTACATTTGTCGATAACTAAGAGTTGTCGTTCAACAAATAGAACTAACCATAAGCAAGAAATTAAGTTTTAATCTATGTGATAGTGCATTATGTCATGTACATAGACTAAAGTTTTTTACCTTCAATCAAACCATACTACTTCTGCATGTTGTTTTCTTTCTTATTTCATTTGATTACCTTCTACCATTCATTTTGTGACTTTTGTCTCTGTTATTATTATTGTGTTTGTGTGGTAGAAGATCTTGTAGTGAACTTATGCATGCAATTTCACAATAAATTGGTATGGTAGATATGGAATTCAATCATGACTTTCACAAAGTAAGAGGTTAAAAAGTTCATTGGTTTGAATAATTTTTGTATTATTGCATTTGAATATGCATGCTTTTTTAATTCAATAAGGTTTCCTTGAAATGTTGAAAGGTGAATCTAGACTTGATGTGGTCGTGGGAGAGAAGGACAAGAAAATGTTGTTTAAGAATTCTCGTAACAAGATTTTTCTTAGTCTAGTTGGCAATGTGTTGAGCCCAATCTCGAAAGAGAAGACCACAACAGGATTATGGAGGAAGTTCGAGAGCTATATATGACAAAATCTCTAGTTCATTGCCTATATTTGAAGAGCATTATAGTCATATAAGATGAGTAGTGAAAAGGTGATTAGTTAAATGGATGAATTCAGTAAGTTAATTTTGGATTCGAGAACATTGATGGTCATATTAATGATGAGGATCAACATTGTTATTGTTGTGTTTGTTACCAAAGGTGAATGTTCATGTCATAAAACATGTACTATATAAAAGATAAATTATCTCTTTTGAACAAGTTCAAGGGACTCTGAGCTCAAACTTGAATGTGAAGTTCAACGTTAAGATGTCTAGTGTTAGAAATGACCTTGTAGCAAGGGAAGAGTGTCTACCAATGATAACAAATGAGGTAGAAAAGGTTGAAGTTGAGGTCTCAAAATGGTAAAGGTGTATAAAATATAAGATGTTTCCATTGTAAGAAGGAAGGTCACATTTGAAGGTTTTGTCCAAAGATAAATTGTGTGGATTTAGTAGATTGTCTAGTTCTAATAAATCATCCACGTCTTGTGAAACAAATTTAGTGGAAAATAATTATTAATCATTAGAATCTTTATGGTGTCAAGTGATATTGATGATTTGAGTGGATAATGGATTCTAGTTTCTTATTCAACTGGTTCAAAGAGTTTGAAACACTTCAAAAAAATTTAGTCCTCTTTGGCAATAACAGGTTTTGTAAGATAGTTGGAGTTGGAACCACTGAGTTTGATTTGAAAATTGAGAGAATGCTTGATGAAGTTAGGTTTGTACCTAACTTGAAATATAACCTTATATCTCTTGATGAACTTTAGAAGATGGGATACATATTTGAAGGTTAACACAAAATGCTAAGTGATGATGGGGTTCATGTAGTGATGAAGGATGTGAAGAAGAATAACCTGTATGTCTTGTAATGTATCATAGTATCTGACCCAATGCCTACTATTAAAAAGACCATCTTATCCAAGACTAAATTATAGCGTAAAAGATTAGATCAGATAAGCAACAGAAACTTAGTTGAGTCGTAGAACTAAGACTTGTTTAACAATGACAAATTTGACCAATTAAGATTATATGAACATTGTGTCTAATTAAAGTTTGTAGAGTTGGTTTTAATGTAGAACAATAAAGAATGAATGTTATTATTGACTACATTTATGTTGACCTATGGGAATTGTCTACAACTCCATCACATTCTAGTGCTAAATATTTCTTTTTTTATTGTAGATTATTACTCGAGGAAGTTATAGGTCTATCCTTAAAAGACTAAGGATGAAGTTTTTGAAATTTTCAAAATTTGAAAGCATTTAGTTGATAACCAAATAGATACAATGGTGAAGTGGTTCAAAATTGATAACGATATTGAATTATGGTCACCATTATTTAACAATTATTTATGTAAGGAGAATGATAGGCACTAGATAGTAGCTAAGACTCCTTAGTAGAATAACTTAGTTGAGAAGTTTAATAAGATGATTCTAGAATGGGTGAGATGTATTTTGCTAAGTGTTGAAGTTCTAAGGTTATTTTGGGCTAAAGTTGCTCTATTGTTACCTATATAATCAACAAATATTCCTCAACTATACTTGATATGGAGACTTATGAAAAAATCGGGTCTGGACATTCCCCGACCTTAGACATCTTTGTGAATGTTTGGTTGTATTTCATATGCACATATATGACAAGGAAAGTTGGATGTACAAACATGTTTTTAAGATATCTAGAAGGTGTGAAGGCATATTGTCAATGTCTTGAGTTAGAATTGAATAAGTGTATCCTTAGAAACATTGACTTCGATGAAACTAAGATCAATCACAATACAAAAATTTCACAATGTAAGTGTAGGTATAGTCGTGATGGTAAGAAGAAAAAGTTTAAAGTGAAGTTCGACAAAAAAATTGATATAGATGAGATAGTTGAAAATAGATAACGAGCTTGTGATAAAGATAGACAGGTTATAATAATGATATTTACAATATTTCCATAAATAAAATGAAGAGAATCATTAAAAGTTTGAAAAGGTATAAATATTTAGAGCTTATGACATACTCCTTACTGGCTGCAATTGAGGTGTGTATCATCATATGTGATCTCGATTTTAAAAGAACCTAAATCACACATTTATAAAGAAGAATAAATATGGGGATATTTTAGTTAATTTTGGAATTGTAAATAGGGAAGATTTACTTGGTTTAATATTTTGCATTCTGGTTTATATATTTTTACAAAATAGATATAGTCTCATAAAATTTAGATTTGATTTATTTATTTATTGGGAGTATTATTTCATTATGTGTGAGTTCAGTTTAATTCCCCGTACATTTGTATTTTGTTATCTTTTTATTTTTATGAAATTTACACATATGATTGATTAACTTGAGCTGTCAGCTAGGATGTTAAGGTTTCAGGTGATGCGAGTTTTATTAAGAAAAATAACTTAAAGGATGGTTGTGTGCCAAATTTAAAAATCAAAGGGTTAATTTTTCCTTGGCAAAGTGGTTACTGTGCCAGTTCAGTGCCTTAAATAAAGATCATTTGACCATATTGTGATTATTGTATATCTTTATTATATATCTGTTTTTATTTAGTAATATTCCATGAGATATGATTGGTTATATTGGGTAGGTATTGATTGTATTAGCGGATCTTGAACGGATCTGTAGGAGAGAGTTTAGGGAAATATTGGTGTATATATTTTAATCTTCTGAGAAATAAAATTGTGGGGTATTTTGTCATGGTAGCAGAGCCAGACCCATATACACCCATTATATTGAATCATGGCTGAAGAATCCAAGGATGGTAACCGTGAACGAAAAACTATCTCACCTTACGACATAACCACTCTTGACAATCCTTTCCACTTGATTATGGAGGTACAATTGAAGGGTCATTCAACTGAGAAGATGACCGGTAAGCAAGTATCATGGATAATAAATACAGGAGCATCAAATCACATGGCATGAAATTTGAGTGATTTACACAACTTACGAGTCATATCTCCATGTCCTGTTGGTTTACCAGATGGGAGCAATATTGTGGCTATCAAGGAGGGATCCATTATTTTTGGCATTGATTTTGTCCTTGAGAATGTTTATATATGCATGGATTATCTTGCAATTTAATTTTTGTGTCACAACTTATAGATCATTCCAATTATACTATTTAGTTCACTCATAACATGTGTGTAAGGCAGGACCGCACTTCGAGGAAGCTGATTGGTGAGGGTGAACGTCGGGATGGACTCTATTATTTCAAGGAGATACCACATATTATGGCTTTGAAAGTTGATAAAGGGGTGTTTTTGGATCTTTGGCATCAACGATTGGAGTATCCGTCTATGCAAGTTACCAAGATAGTTTCAGGGGTAGACCTTGAGAAAGGTACTGAAATTCTAAATAAATGTTGTGTTCTTTGTCAAAGAGCGAACAAACGAAAAATAAATTTCCTGTAAGTGATTTTAGAGCATTAGATGCTTTTGAATTAATACACTATGATTTATGGGCCTCTATAGAAATGTCTTTTCATGTGGAGCATCCTATTTTTTGACTATTGTTGATGATTACTCTATAGCTATGTGGATTTATTTGTTGATTGATAAGAAAGAGGTGTCAAGTACTTTGAAAATGTTTTTCTCCGTGGTAGAGCATTAGTTCAATAAACAAGTGAAAATTATAAGGACCGACAACGGAACAAAATTTACTTGCATGAAAAATTATTTTCTTGAAAATGGAATAATTTTTCAAACATCTTATACGGGGACACCACAACAAAATGTGTGTGTTGAACGTAAGCATCAACATATATTAAATGTAGCTCGAGCTTTGAGATTTCAGGGATGTTTACCTATTGATTTTTGGAGAGAATGTGTTCTCACGGTTGGTTACTTAATAAATAGAACCCCTTCCTCAGCTTTGAATGGAAAGACTCTTTATAGAATGCTTTTTGGTTGTGACCCTACCTATGGTCATCTATGAGTATTTGGATTATTATGTTATGCTCATAAACAAGGGAGGTTAGGCGATAAATTTGATTCCCAAAGTAGGAGATGTATTTTTGTGGGATATCCATATGCGAAAAAGGGATGATGTTTGTATGATATAGAAACCAATGAATTTTTTGTCTCATGAGACGTCAAGTTCTCAGAAACAGATTTTTCTTTTGCTGATTTTCCTAAAGAGGACTTGCCTACAATTTCTGGTTTGGGTGGGTCTAATGTTGATTTGGAGGAGGTTAATGATTTGAGAAAAAAGAGTTGGAGCAAGACATGATGATCATATTGTGCCTGATGCAATACCAGTGCAACATGAAGTTGATGTTATTTCACCAATAAATAATACTTCTATACATGAACCAAATGAGCAAGACGATCAAGAATTTCATGAGGAATTGTTGGGTCGAGGTCACAGACAGAAAAAACCATCAGTTTTGTTGCATGATTATGTCACTCATACAATACAGAAATTGAGTTCATTCTCACTGACACCTTAATTGCAACATTCCTCAAGTAATTCCTATCGTATTGCACACTATGTGAATTGTAATAATTTTTCTCTGTGACATAGAATGTTTCTTGCAGCAATACATGTAAACCGTGAATCTGTGACATATTCTGAGGCATGAGCGATGGCAAGATGCAATGCATCGTGAGATACATGCGTTGGAAAAAAATGACACGTGGGAGATAGATGACCTACCACCAAACAAGAAGGCACTAGGTTGCAAATGGGTCTAGATGACACAGTAGAAAGATTCAAAGTTAGGCGTGTAATCCTTAAGAATCACCAAGTTACAAGGATTGACTACACTGAGACTTTTGATCTAGTTGCTAAGATGACTACAATGAGAATATTTCTTGCAGTAGTTGTTACAAAGAATTGGGAGGTTCATCAAATGGATATTCACAACGTCTTTCTTCATGGTGATTTTGAAGAGGAAGTTTATATGAAGTTACCGCCTGGTTTCGAAGTCTCAGTTCCTCGCAAGGTGTGTAAGTTGAAAAAGTCACTCTATGGACTTAAGCAAGCTCCTCGGTGTTGGTTTGCCAAACTCTCGGTTGCATTGAAGGGATATAGGTTTTTGCAATCATACTCAGATTATTCTTTATTCTCTATGAACAATGGTAACATTCACCCTAGTGTGCTTGTGTATGTTGATGATCTAATTGTTGCGAGGAACGATAGTGCAGTTATCCAAAGATTTAAAGCCTATTTGAGTGTTTGTTTTCATATGAAAGATTTGGGTGTCTTGAAGTATTTCCTTGGTGTTGAAATCGTGCGAAGTCCATATGGATTTTACTTGTGTCAAAGAAAATATGCACTTGATATAATTTCTGAAGTTGGTTTGTTAGGAGCTAAACCCGCTCTTGTTCCTATGGAAAAAATCATCGTTTGGCTTTGTCCACTAGTACACTACTAGCTGACCCAGAGTCGTACCGTCGCTTGATTGGACGATTGATTTATCTGTGTTTCACACGACCCGAACTGTCTTATCGTGTTCATGTTTTGTCTCAATTCATGCGACAACCAAAGAAGGATCATTGGCACGCGGCACTACGAGTTGTTCATTGTCTGAAACAGAATCCAAGACAAGGTATCTTATTGAGTAGTAAATATGACCTACGCCTACATAGATGGTGTGATGCTAATTGGGTTGGTTGCCTGCTGACCCGAAGATCTCTTACGGGTTGGATAATATTTCCTGGTGACTCTCCTATCTCCTGGAAAATGAAAAAATAACATATTGTGTCCAGATCGTCTGCTAAAGCTGAGTATCGCTCAATGGCTATGACTACTTGTGAATTAAAATGGTTGAAGGGAATTTTATCTAGTCTTAACGTGATACACACTACACCAATGTTACTGCATTGTGATAGTTAAGTTGCTCTACACATATCTCAGAATCTAATTTTTGTTCGTGACGCCATTATTCTCGAGGATATTAGTCCCAGTTTTGTTTCGACGAATGAGCAACTTGCAAATATTTTTACCAAGGCATTGGGAAAACAACAGTATTCTTTTCTACTTTGCAAGTTGGGCATTCGAGATCTTCATGCTCCAAGTTGAGTGAGGGTATTGTGATTATTGTAAGTCTGTATTATATATATGTTTTTAGTTAATAATATTGCATGAGATAT